>Ga0256407_10008195_pt1 | contig 15436 bp, 10 predicted proteins | sample RumenRJG_04DNA_FD_193489 | JGI IMG/M metagenome (GOLD analysis project Ga0256407, IMG submission 193489) | Bovine rumen microbial communities from Lethbridge, Alberta, Canada - RJG_04 | ecosystem: Host-associated > Mammals > Digestive system > Stomach > Rumen | place: Canada: Alberta...
TTTGTCACTGTTCTGGAATTACTTATTAAATAATCTTCTTTATTAATTTTTTTATTTTTATTTAATAACAAAAACTTTTCATGTTTTTAATTAATTTTCTTAGTTTTTAAATATTTATATTATAATACAAGAATAATTACTATTCATTATATTTATACATGATAGAAGATAAATTTCTCAATCCATTTTAAATTATTCAAAAACCATTTTAAACTTATATACAGACATTATAGTAAAAAAATAACTCAATTTCCATTTATAAAAAAAATTTCATTCAATTAATAAATTATTCTTTTCTTACATAAAGGACAATAATCCTTTTTCAATAACCATTTCATAATGCATTCTTTATGAAAAATGTGTTGTTTACAAGAAAATAATTTAACTCTATCAAAATCATTAAATTCTTCAAAACAAATTGCACATTCTTTTTCATTTCTATTCATATGTTTTTTACAATATTTATATTTAAATTCTTCTAATTTACTAATAACTAAACTTCTTTTATATTTTTTATCATTATTTAAATAATTTTCTTTCATAAATAAATATTCAATTATTTCATCAACAGACTTTTCTTCAAATGAATTATCATCTGAAGATTCGTATTCATAATTTTCTGAAACATTATTTTGTGAATTAGACATATTAATTTCATTACTATTTTGAAAATAAAGTTTTTTACTTTTTAATAATTTTTTTTTTTTGAATTCTTCAACTAATTTTGTTAATCCATTTCTAATTAAATGTTCTTGAAGATTTAAAATTTCAGGATTTATATAATTTACAATTGTATTTTTTTGATGAGATAAATTCTTTTTGTAATTATTTGTTTTTTTAATTGATGATAAGTACAAATTCATAATTAAATGATGAATTTTTAATTATTAAATTTTTAGTTTTTGAAAATAAATATAATACAAAAAAATCTTGTTAAACTCATAATAATATAATTATTTATTTTATTTTTTTATAAAAAAATGAATATATATAAAATATTTTTCCTTTTACAAATAAATTTCCATTTATTCAAAACTCAAAAATTAATATCAGTATTCACATTAAATCGTCATGGTGCAAGAGCACCAATAAAATTAAATAATAATTCAAAAGATTATTTTGGTAATTTTTGGCCAAATAAAGGAAAATTAACTCCATATGGTGAAAGAATGCTTTATATATTAGGAATGTATCATAGATATAAATATTTAAATAATGAACAATTTTTAAATAAAACTTGTGATCCTCATGATATTTATTTTTTTTCTAGTGATTTTGATAGAACTATTATGAGTGCTCAAAGTGAAATTTTAGGACTTTGTTCTAATAGTTTTAATTATAAAGTTATTGATAAAAATTTAGTTAATTTAACTTATCCTCCTATTTCTTTTTTAAATGATATGAAAAATGAAATTAATAATTTAAATAATGAAAAATTTTCACTTCCTAATTCTATTAATTTATTACCTATTCATATTTCTAATGAAGATGAAGGAAAATTTCTTATTACAATGGCTTTTAAATGTAAATCAGTATATAAAAAATTATTAAAACATAATTTAGAAAATAATAAAATTCTTATTGAAGAAGAAAAAAAATTTAACAATTTATACAAATCAATATTCAATAAATTAAACAATGAAAATAAATATTATAAATATGATGAAATATTCTATATAACAGATCAATATATGACTTCATTATATGATGGAAGAAATATAAATGAAATATTAATAAAAAACAATATAAATCCAGATGACTTTTTTAAATTAGCAAATAAAATTCATTATTATTATATTTTATATTTAGCATTCGGAGATGAAAAAGGAGAAGGATATAAATTAGAAGTAAGTTTATTATTAAAAGATATAATAAAACATTTTAAAAATATTGTTCATTCAGATATTATAGGTGATAATAAAGGGAGAATTAATTTTACAAATCCAAAATTTATGATTGGAGTAGCACATGATTCTACTATTATGGGTATTCAATTATTTATTAATGAAGTTTTTAAATTATATGATAATATTTATAGTAATGTTATTGATATTTCTTATGCTGGAAGTATGACTTTTGAACTTTATAGAGATGGTAAAGATAAAAAAATTTTAGATCCTTCTAATTATTATATTGATTATTTTATTAATGAGAAATTAATTAAGAGATTTAGTTTTAATAATTTTATTAATATTATTAATAATACTATTTGGAATGAAGATAAAATTAATGAATATTGTTCTGTTGAAAATTATATTTTACAAAGAGAAGTTAAAATTTTAAAAAATATTATTTTAGTTTTAATTGGTATAATTGTTATTTGTGTTTTATTATTATATAATAATAAAAAAAAGGTTCCTTTAAGGAGAGGTAGTAGAAAAGATAGTAAAAGAGAAAAATTTATACCTAAAGTTTAAAAAATATTTTTTAATATCTCATTTATTATTTAAATTTCATAAAACTTTAAAAAATTAATATATAATAATTATTTTTATTTATTATATTTTCCATAAATTAATTTCCCAAATTCTAAATTTTTTTTTGTTGGGACTTTTTAAAAAATAAATAAATTTAAATTAAAAATAAACAAAATATAAAAAACAAAAATGGAAGAAGGAACAAAATTAACAGAACAACAAAAATTAAAAGAAGAACAAGCTCTTGTTAAACCAGTAATAATAAATTAAATAATATATTTCTAAATAGTCATCATCATTAGCATTAGAAGTAATATTATTATAATAAAATAATTAGATATTAATATTTATTACTAAAATATTAGCAATAATTTTTTATTGTGTAGAACTTTTTTTATTTATTTTTAAAAATTTAACTTTTCCTTATTGGAATGTAAGATTATTTTTGGATATTTTAATTTATGTTTTATTAATAATATTTCAATATTTTATTCAATTAAGAATGGGTAATTTTAATAATTTTATTTTTATATAGCTTCTATAGGAAATAAATCAGAAAGAACTTTATTTCTTTTAATATCAATTTTTGCTGGAATAATATCTATAATTTTTTTGGTTTACTTAATAATGATTCAAAATTATGTCACAAAATTTGATTTTGTTCTTGGAATAATTGTTTTAATTTTTGATTGTTTAGTTTTTTTCTTATCAATTTTTTCAATGGTTTATATAAAATCACATGAGAAAAATATTTAATTTTTTTTAAAAAAAATTATTAATTTTAATTCGTTTATTTTTAAAAATAAATGAATATAAAAAAAATAAAATTTTCTTTTTTCTATTTTTTAATATTATTTATATCAAAGATATTTTCTTTAAAAATATATCAATCAAAAACATATATTTCAAATTTAAGAACAATAAAATTAAATAATATAAAAGATTTAAAAATGAATGATATTGATTCAGTTTCAGGAATAAATTGTTCAAAAAATAATTGTGCAGGAACTTGTACAACTTCAACAAAGTGTATTTGTTATATTGGATATGTAAATTTTCCAAATAATTATTCTTATAAATTTTGTTCTTATATTCAAAAAAAACAAATAAAAGCTTTTTTATTAGAAACTTTTCTTCCTTTTGGTATTGGTCATTTTTATCTTGGAAGATTTTATTTTGGTTTTATTAAAATGATATTTTCATTTATTCCTTTTTTTATTTTTATTTTTTCAATTTTTAGAATTATAATTAATAAGAAATTTAAATCAAAATTTTCTAATTCTTTTATTTTTCCAATTATAATTTTTTCTATTATTAATTTTATATGGTGGATAATTGATTTAATCAATTTTTCTCTTAATAGATATGCAGATGGAAATGGAATTCCATTATTAGAATGGTAAAAAACTTAATATTTTATTATATATTTTTTTTTATTAGTTATATTATTTTATTTTTATAATATTACCACTTTAATAAATAAAAAAAAAACTTTAAATTTTTTTTTTAAAAATAATTAAAAAAAAAAAAATGACAGATATTCATTTAAATATAATTACAAATCAAAATAAAAAAGGCAATTTAAATGATAATGAAATGAAAGGAACAACTGGTATTGATATTGATAGAATAAATCAAGGAATAAGAAAAAATTTTGAATATGATTTCCAAGAAATGAATTCAAGAAAAAATAATATAGGAAATCAGAATTCAAATGATTTAAATGAAAATCAAGGCTCAAATAATTCAAATGACTCAGATGATAATTCTGGAGATGGTAATTCAATGATACAAAAAAGTCCTTTATTAGAACTTGATTCCCCAACAAAAGAATTTGAATGTAATTTTCCTGATTTTTATTCAATTGATAATATAGGATTTTTATATAATAGAAAAATATTAAATTTATTAAAAAAAAATTCAATTAAAGAAATTATAAAACAAAATGATAATGAAGAACATGAAGCTTTTAATAATGATTATTCATTTAGTAAATTAGATAAAAATATAAATGATAATATATTAATTAATTTATTTTTAGAAAAAGGAATTCATAAAATTACATCTAATATGGAATTTGAATTAGGAACTTTATTATATCAACATAAACATGAAGTTTACAAAGGAAAATATCATCCTTTAAATAAAGATCAATGTGATGTTTTCATTAAAAAAATTTATATAAGAAATAAAGAAGAATTAGATATTGCAATAAATGAATTTTTAATATTATTTAAATTAATTTTTATAAAAGACCCTAAAACAAATTTACAAATGAATCCTTATATAAGTAAATTACTTCATTTTTATTATGATGAAAATGAAAGATGTTTTTTTACTTTTTATGAATATGAAGATATTACTTTAATGAAAGAAATAATTTCAATAGAAAATTCAACAGAAACAGAAAAAACAATAAATAGACAAAAATTATATTTAGTTCATAAATTACTTCATTTATTAGTAATGTTACATTCAAATAAAATAATTCATAGAGATATTAGAATAGATTTATTTTATTTTTCACCTAAAAAAGATGATGAAAATGATTTAAAAGGTGGTTTAATAAAAACATTTGATTTTACTTCTGCTTATATGTTTCCTGATAATATTGATTTATCAAAAATTGAAGAATTAACTAATCAAATGAATAATGATTATTTTTTTTTAACTCCAAGATTCGTTTCTCCTGAATTAACTTGTTTAAAACCAGTTTTTGGTTGGAGTGAAGATATTTGGTCTTTTGCTTGTTTATGTATTGAAATATTTATTAAATATAAAGATTATCAAGATGAAATGATTTCTAGATTAATTAATAGAATTTTTAGAGGTGATGATTATTTAAAAGAAAGTGCAATTAATAATAAAGATGAATATGATAATAATAATAATAAAAATGATAAAAATGATAGTAATTCAGATAAAAAATCAAATAATGATAATTTAAATATGAATAATTCAAATATTAATAATGATAATTCAAATGATAATAATATAACAAATAATCAAAAAATAATATTAAAATATGCAATACCAAAAATCCCAAAAACAATTCCATTAGAAATTGCTCAAGTAATTGCAATATGTTTTTATGTAGAACCTCGTAATCGTCCAAATATAATAACATTAATAGATAAATTCAATGGTGTATTTAAAGAATATGGAATGGTATCTTTTGATATTTCAAAATCAGAAAAAGAAAATTTATCATCATTATTAGAAATATGTAGAATTATTTATTTAAATGCTTATAATGAAAGAACAAATAAAAAAGAAGAAAAATGGATTGAATGTCCTTATCATAAAGATTCAGAAAAAAATTATTATTGTGAAACTTGTAAAGATTTTTTTTGTGAAAATTCTATTGTATTAGCACATAAAGATCATATGTTTGAAGTTTTAGGTGGAAAACTTAAAAATAATAAAGGCGGTAATGAAGAAAGTGAAATTAAAATTCAAGAATTTTTATCTGAACAAACTATTTTAAAAGGTTATCAAGTTGATTTAGAAAAATTAGAAATGGAAAAAAATTTTAAAATTATTGAAGAATTTTCACAAAGTTTTGAAGATGATTATCTTCAAGAAAAAAATAGAATTGATGAACAATATAAATTAATATTAAAAAAAATTGATGAATTAGAAAAACATCAATTATTTAATTTAGATGCAGCAAAAGATAAATTTGAATTTAATTATCAAAAATTATTTAATGGAAGTCAAAAATTAGAAGATTACTCATCATCATTATATTCAACAAAAGGATTATTTTTTTCTCATTTAAATAGATTTTATTACACTTTAAAAAATAATAATTTAACATCAGATAATTATAATTTATTTAAAACAAAATTAGAAAAATTTTGTTCATTTTCAGAATCATTAATTACAAGTGGGAAATTATTAAAAGATAGATGTTCTGGTTTATATGAACCAGGAAAATATATTTTTAGACATGAATTATATTCAGAAGATATACAAAAATATTTAAAAAGTTTAGAAACTAAAATAATTTCAGAAAAAATGAAATTTTTCGATTATTCAGATTCCGATTCCTTATTTTTAACAAAGGAATTAATAATGATAATTCCATTAACAAATTGTGTTTTTTCTTATTCTCGAAACTCATATAAAAAATTTAGAGTAGATTTTGAAAAAAATAAAGTAAAATTAAATTCATTTTTACCAGGATGTGCAACTTTACATCAAGATAATTATTTTTATATAACAGGAGGAGAAATTAAAGATGAAGCAACATCGAATTTTTTATTAATGTCAATAGATGAAAAAGTAATATATGAAAAAATAGAAATGAATTATCCAAGAAGATTTCATAGTATGTTAAGTATAAAATCAAAAAATAAAAAATTTATTATGGTTATTGGAGGATGGGATTGTAATGAAGTTGAATATATTAATTCAATTGAAATAAATAAATGGGTTTCTTTACCTAGAATGAAATATAAAAGAAGTGATCCTACTGTTTATTTTTTTGATAATAAATTTATTTATGTTTTCGGAGGATGGGATTATTCACAAAAAAAATGTGTTGGAGAAGTTGAAAGATATAAAATTTTTAATAGTGATAAAGATGATGATTTAATTCAAAATGGTAATTGGGAAAATATTAAAATTAAAGGAGAAACTATTTCATTACAAAAATATAATATGGGATTAATTAGTTTATATGATGAAAAAACTGAAAATTCAGAAAAAATTATTTTAGTTGGTGGATTTGATGAAAGTTATGATTATTCTCAAAGTGTTATTAAAATTGAAATTATGGAAATGGAAGATTCTATTTTTGTTAATAAAGATATTAAGGGATTACCAACTGGAGGAGAAAGCTCTTTTTGGTATGAAAAACAATTTCATATTATGAGTAATGATTTAGATGGAGAAGAAATTGCTGTTAATTTTAATTGTTTTAATAATATTTATGTTTATACTTATAGGACTAGTGAATTTAAACAATATGCTAATTCTACTGCTAAAAATTAAATTTTTTTTGTAAAGAATATTTTAAAATTGTTTTATTTTTTTTTTTATTTTTTTTATTTTATAAAATTTTTTTTATTTTTTAATTTTTTATTTTTTAATATATTTAAATCTATAAAAAAATAAAAAAAATTTAATTGTTAATATTATTATTATTATTATTATTTTGCACATTCTGACTATTATTATTATTATTATTATTATTATTCATTTGCATTTCCTTTTCTTTTTTCATACTTTCCATAATTTGTTTCCTAATTTCCATTTTCCTTTGTAAAACAACATCATATAATTTCCTTTTATAATCTTCTTGACCATACTTAACATTATCATCTAATGGTATTCTAATTTTATGATCACAAACAATTTCCTCTTCAACATTATGAAAATCTGCAACATAAGGATGTTCCAAAGCTTCTTCAGCAGTTAATCTTTTTTTTGGATTAAATAAAAGTAATTTTCCTAATAAATCAATAGCAACAGGATCATTACAATATCCACTAACTAATTGTTTAATAGTTTTCCTTCTTCTAATTCTTTCACTAAGTAAATTATCATATTCAATTTGAATTTCACATTCTTCTTTAACTTCATCATATTCTTTCCTATCAGGAAATCCAGTAACTTCAAACATAAAAACAATCATTTCCTTAGTACTCTTTCCAGGTAAAAGTGGTCTTCCAACAAGTAATTCAAATAATATACAACCAACACTCCACATATCAATAGGTTTCCCATAATTAATACTACCAAGTAACATTTCAGGAGCACGATACCATCTAGTAGCAACGTAATCAGTAATAACACCATTTAAACCTTGTTTACCTGAATTTAAAGTACGAGCTAAACCAAAATCACCTAATTTAACATGACAATCACTATTTAAGAAAATATTACTTGGTTTTAAATCTCTATGTATAATATCAGCAGAATGAATAAATTTTAAAGCTTTTAATGTTTGATAAATTATAAATTTTTTATGTATGTCTTGTAAAATATTTGAACGTATTACAGCAAATAAATCAGCTTCCATGTAATCAAATATTAAATATAAGTCAATATCATTTTCTGCTTTTATTACATTTAATAAACGAATTATATTGTCGTGACCATTTAATTCTTGAAGTAACATTACTTCACGAAATGTTCTTTGGGAATCTGTGTCATCACGAAATGCTCCGAATAATTTTTTTAGAGCTACTGTTTCTTTTGTTTTTCTATCTATAGATTTGAAAACTACTCCATATGCACCTTGACCTATTTTTTTTTGAAGGATGAAACGACGACGAATGTGATCTTCTACTTTATCTACTGATTTTTCTTGGTTGGACATTTTTTTTTTTTTTTTTTTTTTTTTTTTTTTTTTTTTTTTAAGATAAGGAATTTTAATTATTTTTTTAAATTTTTTTAATTTTTTTTTAATTTTGTGATTGGTTAATTAAAAATAATATTTAATTTAATACAATAATGATTTACTTTTATAATAAAAAATATATACTCAATCAAATTTTATTTACACAGAAAAAAATAATTAAAATACTGTTTTTTTCATTCATCACAAATAAAAAGTTTCATATCCCCCGTTTTAATAATCATATTATTTTCTAAAGCAATTCCATTTTTTGCAAGTAACCATAAACCATTTGTAGAATTTCTTCTTTCAAATAAAGTAAAACTTCCATCATATATATACCAATTTTCTTTTTCATAACATAATGTACATTGTACTTTACTTACTGACGCATCATCATATTTATAATTACATTTATGACTTCTTCCAATAGTAAAATTTTGATATTCTTTACTATCAAAAATAATTATTGAATTTTTTTCGGAATTTTTTTGTTTTTGAAGAAATGTTATTTTTAATTGGGTTTCCCCATTTTTTAAAACTTTAACATCGAAATACATAAAATCAACACAGAAACTTATTATCATATTTTCTTCTATTATTATTTCTTTTGTTAATTTTACAAAAGTTCCTGTTCCTGATAAATTATCCATTATTAAAAATTTTTTTTTATTTTCATTGTATTTAATATAAAATTGTATTGGAGATATTGAATTATCATTTATTATATATTCATTTGATTTATTTTTTCCAAAAGAAATTTTTTTTGATTTATCGAAATTTTTAATTAAATGATTATATTTTGATATTAATTTTTCATTTGTTAATTCTATTTCATCTATTAATAAATTTGTACTATTATATAATTTTATTAAAATACTTATTATTGCATTGGAATTTTCATAACTAATTTTAGTACTTTTATTATTATATATTGAAATAACATCCATAGATTTTTTCTTTATTACTTCTAAATTTTGTATAAAATCTTTTTTTTCTGTATTTTCTGTTATATTTATTTCATTTTTATATTCTGAATTTTTATGTAAAACATAATCTTTTCTAATTGTATCATATACATTTCTATTTAAAATAAATTCATTATTTTTAAAATTAAGTGGAATCACACATCCCATTTTCAATAAAATATTTTGAGATTTTATTTATATTGAAATTTGAATAAAACTCTTTTATTTTTAAATAAATTAATTTTTAATAATATGTAAAATTAAAATAAAAATAAAAATAAATACTTAGTAAAATATAAAAACTAATCAGTAATAGTAATATTATTAGAAATTATTTTAGGAAATTTTGAATTATTTTGACTATCATTTATTTTTCTTTTACTAATACCTAAAGTTTGAGAATTTAATTCTTGATTTGAAATAGAATTAATATTATTATTAAAATTAAATTGATTATAACTTGTATTAGAAGTAAAATAATTTTTTAATCTATTTTTTCTATTAAGTCTTCTACTTGGAGTAAAATGATTAATAATAGGAGAATAAATTTTCATATTTAATTTTTTTTGAAATTCATTTTGTATTAAATCAAAATCTTGATTTTCTTCATTAGTATTTTTTTTATGAAATAATTCTAAATTAATTTTATGTAAATCTGAAGAAGTTTTAAAAGAATTTTCAATTTTATTTAAATTTGAATTATAACCAAAATAATTTTTTTCTTTTTTTTTAATTTTTTTTTCTATTTCAATATCAGGATGTTTATTATATTCATTTTCATCAATAAAAGTATCATCTAAAACTTGTATTTCTTCAAATTCATTTTTTTGTTTTGGAAAATAAATTGCCCTTTCTGCTCTTCCTTTTTTAACAATATTTTTAAAAACTTGATTAAGACTTTTATTAAATTTTTTTTCTACTTTATTTCTATTATATTCTTGTAATAATTCACTTAAAACATTTTTTGTATTTTTTTTTTTATTTACTAATCGAATATAAATATTATATTTAGTTTTATTTTTTTTATCCCAATCATCATGTTTTACTAAGTCACTTGTATATTTTGTTAAATCTAAAAATAATTTCATTTTTAATTTATCAAATAATAATCTTCTTTCTCTTATTCTTTTATTTATTTTTTCATATTCTCTTCTTTTTCTATCATTTCTTCTTTTTTCTTTTAAAGTTTCATATTGAAATTTATCTTTTTTAACTACTTTATTTTTAGCATCATTTTTTCTTCTTAAATCAGTTAAATATCTTTCTAATAAAACTTCTATATCTATTCCTTGATCAAGCATATTATTTATTTCTTTTGATATGTTTTGTTTTAATAATTCTTGTTTTTTTTGAGAATTTGATAATTTTTTTCCTGTGATTAATTTTTGTTTATATAACATTTCTTTTTCTATTTTTTCTTCTTCTTGTTCTTTTGGTATATCTGAAAATATTATTATTTCTATTTTTTTATTTTTTTTTTCATTTTCTTTTTCATTTTCTTCATTTTTTTCATTTTCTTTATCTTTATTTAATTTTTCTTTTATTTTTCTTTCTTTTTCTTTTTCTTTCTCTTTTTCTTTTTCATTTTCATTTGAAGCTTCAATTGCAATATCAATAATGAAATTATTATAAATATAATTTGCTTTTCTAAAAAATTGCATAATTATTTTTAAAATTGATTTATAATCTACAATTGAATAATGTTCTGTTGAACTATATTTTTCAATATCATTAATATTTTCTTTATTATTGAATAAATTTAAAACTTTATCTAAATCATTTTTAGAAATTGATTTTTCTTTAATTTTCATATTAAAAACTAAAATTGATTGAATGATTTTTTCAAATTGTTCATTATATCTAAAAATAAATCTCATAATTTCTTTAATTAAATTTTCTTTAATATTAGCATTTTCATTTGATAAAATATTACTTTCTTTACATCTATTAAACTCAACTATTAATTTTATTACTTCAGGAATATCACAAATTATTCCTTCTTTTTCTAATTTTTCTTTTATCATTATTTTAATTTCTCTCATTTCTTTTCCATTTTCACTCATTTCTCTATTTAAATTTGTTAAATCATTTAACATTCTATTTATATTATTGATTTTCGAATTAAAAATTAAATTTTGTTTTTTTACATGATCAACTACATCTTCTAAATATTTTAATTTAAAATTTTGTTTTATTAAATATAATTTTAAATAATTTGCAAATAATTCTTTTCTTAAAATTTTATTATCTTGAATAACTTTTATATTTCTTCTTTTTTCAAAAGGCAAAATTTTTTCTCTTCTTCCAATTTTTTTTTGTATTTTAATTAAATGTTCTTCAGTTTCTTTCATATCTTGTTTTAATTGATTAAGGGCAAATTCTTCTTTAGTTAAAATATTTTTTTTTTTATTTTCTTCTTCATCAAACATTAATTTTGATTTAATTTGAAAATTATTCATAGTTTTATATAAATGATCTTGACTTTTTTCTTCATTTTCAATTTTTGTCTTAACAACTAAATAATTATCAAAATGTTTTTTTCTAGTTAAACTTTGATAATATTCATTATTTAAATCATTTTTTAAATGTATATTTTCCATTAATAATTCATTTTTTATATTTTGATACATATCTAATGCTTGAGTAAAAGTTTGTATTTGAATTTCTAATTTTGTTTTTAATGCTTCTTTTTTTTCTAATTTACCATCATCAATTGGAACATAATTTTTAAGTAATAGTTCTCCTAAAAATGAATTCATTGATTCTAAAGTTCTTGTTTTATGTTTTATAATATTATCATTTTTATTCATTTGTCTTTTATATATTTCTATTTGATTTTGATAATATTCTGCAGCATTTTCTAAATTTGTATATCTTGCTTGTTCATCTACTAAATAATTCATTAAATCTAATTTTGCTCTATTGTATTTTTTTTGATTTTTTATTAGAAAATATGATGTTTTTTCATTTTTCTTATTTGATTTTTGATTTTCTTTTCCTTTTTTATTTCCTTTTGATTTTTTTAATCTTCTATCAGTTAAACTTGATTTCTCTTTGAGATTTAATTCAGTTATTAGTAGATTTCTACTCATATTTATGTTATTTTTTAATTTATATTAAATTAATTATATAAATTCCTTTCTCATATTAGTATTGAATAAAAAAAATTATTTTTTTAGTGAATTTAAAAATTATAATCATAATTCATAATATAATAGAGAGTATAATTTGATTAAATATTATGATGAAATAAATAAACTTTGATGAAATTAAAAAAAAATTTAATAAAATAAAAAGAATTTCAATATTATAGTGAATTATTTATATTTTATTTGTTATGAATAAAATAAAATTAAATTTGGATTTCTAATGATAAATTTAATTTAAAAAGCAATATTCAAATATAAAATCAAATAAAATACAAAACATATTTGTTTATAAATTATATTCTTCATCTTTTAAAATAGTATTTTTATCCAATTTAAAAATCATTTTAAAATTATAAAAAAATTAAAACCCAGAAAAAAAAACTAAAAAAAAGAAAAAAAATTAACAAAAAAACCTAAAAAAAAAAATGTCAACAAACACCAATAAAGAAGATATAAAAACAAGAGAAAAAGAAACAATATTAACACCAACATCTCAAAAAACAGAAAACGAGACCCCACAAAGTATAAAAACTCAAATAATAAAATCATCATCTCATTTATTAAAATTTCCATCAACAGATGAGGAATATATAACATCAAATTCATCATTTAATTCAGGAAGATGGAGTGAAGAAGAACATCAAAAATTTATAGAAGGAATTTTAGAATATGGAAATGAATGGAAAAAAGTACAAAAAATTATTAAAACTCGTTCAAGTACTCAAGCAAGATCTCATGCTCAGAAATTTTTTTTAAGAATCAAAAAATCTATTTTTGAATTAAGTAAAAATCAAAATGAGGAAATTAAATTTAGTAATGATAAAAATATTGATACTGAGATTATTTTAAATTATGTTATTGATATTATTTCTAATGAAAAAACAATAAAAACTGAATTAACGAATTTACAAAAAGAAAAATTGGTTAGTGTTATTAATTGTAAGTTTTCTAATGAAAATTTAGGAAATAATAAAAATGATTTTGAAATTGATTTAGATAGTGATAAAAATAATAATGAATATGATAACCTTACTTTTAAAGAAAAAAAAAGTTTAAAAAATAAAATTTTTAATATTAAAAAAGATATTTCTCATAGACAATCTATTGAGATGAATTTAAGTGATATTAATCATTATTATAATAGTTATAATAATAATAAAAACAATAAAATAAAAAATAATAATTCTGAAAAAAGAAATTGCTATGAAGAAATGAAAGAATATTTTGTCAGAAAAAAAAGTTTAAATAGTAATTCCAATTTTAATTATAATAATAATAATCATAGAGAAAGATTAAATAGTTCAAGTATAAATGATAATAGTTTTGAATTTTCAAAATTTTCTGGTAATTTATTTGGTATTGATAATAATATTTATAAAAACTTTTTCCCTTCAAAAAAAAGAAAAATTTCAGAACAAAATTCAACAAATAATAAAAGTAATGAACCAAAAATTAATACTTTTCAAATTGATTTTGATGAAGAATATACAAAGGATAATAATAATAATAACAGTGAAAATTATCTTTTCCATTATCCCTATTATAATAAAGAAGAAGATAATAATATGAAAGATTCTAATACTATTAATCATAATTATGAATTGAATTATGAAGATTTTAAATTACCTAATGATGATATATTAATGAGTAATGAGCCATTTTAAAATAAATAATAGTGTGAATATTTATTTTTTATAGATTTATTTTTAATATTCAAATTTATTTTTAATAAAAAAAACGTAGGTTGATTATAAAAATACTAATTTAAAAAATTTATTTCATTTTTTTATTATATAATAAAAATATAATATATTATTTATTTAATTTCATTATATTAGAATTATCATTTTTTACCAAAAAAAATATATATATAATAATAAATCTAATATTTTGAATTAAATTTTCTTTTGCATTTGAATTATTTTATGTATAAATAATATAAATGTTTTTTATTATTCTGGTTAAAATATTTTTAAATAAAAATTTAAAAAATGAAAAATACAACAAAAAAAAATAAAAAAAATAAATTAGATAAGGCATATCTTAAACAAATACAAAATGAAATTGATGATTTAGAAAGACAATTATTTTCATATGATGATAATATCAATAAATTTAAAGAAGACAAATTAATTTTAAATAAAAATTTAGATGAACCATATATAATAAAAAATAAAGAAGAAAATAAAAATGAAGAAAATAATATTCAATTAACAAATTCAGACACTGAAGCAGAAAGGGATGAATTATATAATATAATATTAAGAGAAAGAAAAGAATATAATGAACTTGATAAAGTTAGAAAAGCACAAAATGAAAAATATAAACAAAGTGAAAATAAATGTAAATTACTTGAAAAACATAATTATAATTTAAAAAATAATATGGAAATGTTACAAAGAGAGAAAATTGAACAAGAAAAAAAAATTATTGAATTACAAAAAGAAATTGATGAATTAAGGAGAGAAAAAAGTAAAGAAATTCAATATAAAAATGAAAAATTAAAGGAAACTTTTAATCAAAATTTTAAAAAATAAAAATTAAAAATTTTCTTTT
>Ga0256407_10008199_pt1 | contig 15432 bp, 12 predicted proteins | sample RumenRJG_04DNA_FD_193489 | JGI IMG/M metagenome (GOLD analysis project Ga0256407, IMG submission 193489) | Bovine rumen microbial communities from Lethbridge, Alberta, Canada - RJG_04 | ecosystem: Host-associated > Mammals > Digestive system > Stomach > Rumen | place: Canada: Alberta...
CGTCTAAGCAAGAAATGAAATTGCAAGGGTGTGAGCAACGTAGAAGATGGGAATGGGAAGATACGCAAGCTGACCTATTTGGAGTACAGATGAAATCACAAAAACTCCAACAGACACAGGAAGCGGGTTGTATATTCATTAATGAAATGAAGAACATTGTCATTACTATAGTTTCTGCTACCGCTGTGATTCATGGACAGATGACACTCGGTATGATGCTTGCCGTACAATACATCATCGGGCAGCTCAATTCGCCCGTGGAGCAACTGATGAACTTCTTTTATTCTCTGCAAGATGTGAAGATTAGCTTGGAACGTATCAACGAGATTCATCAGATGGATGACGAGAATGGAAAGGAAGGCTTGAAAACTTCAATAGAGAATAAAGACGAGGGCATTGACATCAAGAACATCATGTTCAAGTATGACCCACATGCTTTGCACAAGACCATAGACGATGTGAGCATTCACGTTCCGCAAGGTAAGGTAACAGCCATCGTTGGTGCATCTGGCAGTGGAAAGACCACCCTCATCCGTTTGATGCTTGGTTATTATCCTGTCTTGGAGGGAAAAATCAACATTGGAAATACAGACATCAACAAACTCAACAAAAAGTGGTGGCGCAGACAATGTGGTGTTGTCATGCAGGATGGTGTTATCTTCTCGGAGAGTATCGCAAGAAACATTGCTGTTGATGATGGCGATATAGATAAGGAACGGTTGTTGAAAGCTGCCGAGATAGCTTGCATCAAGGACTACGTGATGACTTTGCCTCTGAAGTTCAACACCAAGATTGGGCGTGATGGCGTGGGACTGAGCCAGGGACAGAAACAACGCATCTTGATAGCGAGGGCGGTGTATAAGAATCCTGACTACATCTTCCTTGACGAGGCAACCAACTCGCTCGATGCTAACAATGAGAGAAGTATTGTGGAGAACTTGGATAAGTTCTACAAAGGAAAGACGGTTGTGATAGTGGCTCATCGCCTAAGTACGGTGAAGAATGCCGACCAAATCGTAGTCATCGACCATGGCAAAGTGGTTGAGATAGGCAACCATGAGTCTTTGACCGCCAAACGAGGGGCATACTATAATCTTGTGAAGAATCAGTTGGAATTGGGAAACTAAAAAGCGTTTGATATGGAACAAAAAGAATCAGATAATATCGAATTGAGAAGCGAGAAGGTGAGGAACGTAATAGGTAAAGTTCCTCCTCGCCTCGTCAGCTTGGGGACAGTTATCATTACGATTATAGTCCTCGCCCTCGCAGTTGTTTTCTACAAGATACCTTATCCTATATCCATAGAGGCTAATGGTGAGGTCGTCAATCAAGGAACAGTGCAAGTGCTTGTGCCATACAAGTATTTGTATCTTTTCGATGAGCCAAGGACGGCTCATGTATCTTTCGAGGGCAACGACGATGCTTCTTATAACTGCAACATCATAAGCCATAATGCCAAGCTCATACATAGGGAAGATGGTAACTATTTTATGGCTATAGCCACAGTGAGTACACAGGGACAAAATACTCCTATACTGCAAAAGTATATGAAAGCCGATGTGAGAATCATCGTCAGCAACAGAACGTTGTGGCAGCAGGTATTTGGATAGTCTATGTCCGAATACCTGCCGTTTGTTTTTGGATGCATATTGTGTTGGTAAGCATCAGATTTTACGCAAAAGTTCTAAATTCCATAAATTTCTCCTAGCGAGTTATGGGATATTTAGAAATTTATCGTATCTTTGTCCCCGAATTGAGGCGTTCTTTGCATATTGCAAAATACAGAAACGAGCAGAAGTCCGCTCGTTTCCATATTGTTACCTATATAATATAGGCAAACGCCCAACTTCTTGATTTTCAATCAAAGTCCAATTTAGAGCGAGTTATCTTTTTATATCTTCAATAATTTCTTGTTGCTGTTTCTTTTTGTCAATTTCTGCTTTTTCGTTGGCTAACATTTTAGTCTTCTCTTCTGCCTTCTGCCGTGCTTCTGCTTCCTCTCTTTTGCGTTTGGCCTCAGCAACTTCTGCAGCTTTGGTCTTCTCGTATGCGGCAATAACAGGATCTGAACTGTATTTAGGTCCATCCAACTGTTCTGAAATTTCCTTAGCTTTCTTTAGATGTTTTGCATCACGTCTTCCGCGTGCATCCATCCATCCTAAAAAGTCTTTTCCGGAAGGAAGTTTTCCACATTCTAAAGCTATTTTCTTAGCTCCACTAAGAGCCTGATTGATTGACTGTTGTTGATAATCTTTGCCATAAACTGTCACCTCATCCAAAGTATGTGTCGTTTTAGGCAAAAGGAACAAAGTATCCGGCAAATTCCTAGAATAAATTTTTGTCTCCAGATATCCTTCTCGTTTTACGGATGCAGAATCGAAGGTATATCTCATATTCCAGTATCCACGATAATCAGAACGCGCCCAATGTCCATTGTCTGTATGAATTATCACATCACGAACAGGCACATGCGTTTCCATGTCAGCAATTACACACGTACGGTATTGCGAGCCCACGATCGTGTCTTTACAGGCTCTCGTATCCTGTGCCTTGACAATGGAACTCATTAATAAGGCTAATATAACAAAGACGATTCTATTCATTCCTTTTTCTTAACGAAAACAAAGGTAATGGAAAGAATCGTCCTCTGCAAATATATTGTAGCTTATTAAAGCGAATTAAGCATTTTTTTTACAAGTTACTGCTCTTCTATCTTTATACCTACATCTTTCATCAACTTCAAAGCATCCACATATTGTGCAATACCTTGGGCTACATCCTTGGCTGCTTTCATTGCCAATACTACGGTTTGAGGTCTATGTACAACATCACCACCAGCAAAAACGCCTCTGCGTGTTGTCATTCCATATGGACGTTCTTGCACTTTGACATAACCCTTTTCATCAACCTCGATACCCTCAGTGGTTGAAACAATACGATTGGCCGGACGGCTTCCGATAGCTAAATATATTCGATCAAACTTTTCGATACGCTCTCCGTCTGGCGTCTTCAACCGGCATTCTGCAAGTCGGCCATTCTTACCGGCAATAAACTCTTCGACGGTCGTCTCCCATTGAAATTTTACGCCTTCACTTACGGCCTCTTCGTATTCGCTTTGGATTGCAGGCATCTCTTCCTGTGTTCTACGGTATATAACCGTAACATCGGATCCCATACGAATGGCTGTTCGTGCCGCATCCATAGCGACATTACCACCACCAATAACGCCTACCTTCTCTCCATCCTTCAAAGGTACTTGATCACGACCTAATGCACCTTCGTTGAAGGCATTTACATTATGAAGGAAATAGGTACTCTGACTTACACCATGTAGTTTGCTACCTGGAGTAGAATCCATATTCTGAGGAACTGCGGTACCTGTACCCATAAAGATGGCATCAAAACCTTCTGCGAAAAGAGAATCTACAGTAAGTCCGTTCTCTCCAACAAGGGCGTTACATACGAAATTCACACCCAAGGCTTCTATCTTCGCAGTCTCCGAACGAACTACCCCCTTAGGCAATCTATATTCTGGAATACCATACATCAAAACGCCACCAGGTTCTGCCTGTCCCTCAAAGATGGTCACAGCAAAACCTTCACGGGCAAGATCACCGGCAACGGTAAGTCCTGCAGGACCAGAACCTATCACGGCTACCTTTCCCCGTGTCTTCTGTGGTAATTTCTCACGGCGAAGTTGCATCTTTGTATCGAAATCAGCGATAAATTGCTCTAGTTTACCAATCTGTATTGGTGTGCCCTTCTTGCCAAGAACGCAATGACCCTGACATTGTTTTTCATGTGGACATACTCTACCACAAATCGCCGGAAGATTACTCTTGCTGTTGATAATCTGCATTGCACTTCCTAAATTGCCTTTCGACAATTCGTGCACAAAATCAGGTATATCGTTTTCAATAGGGCAACCTTTCTTACACTGTGGTATCTTACAGTGTAGGCATCGTTGAGCTTCTTCGATAGCCTCATGCATATTATATCCTTCATGAACTACTTGAAAAGCATTTTGTTCGTCGATTTCACTCATACCTATTTATTTTAAATTGATTTTGTCTTAAGTTTGTAATGCAAATTTACATATTAACGCATACAGAATTTAACATTATATCTTATTCTTAACGATTTTTAATCATATTGACGCAAAGAATGCACAATATCTTTCATATTGTGCATTCTATAATTTAATTATTAGCGATTATGAATTGCACTCTCGTGCTCAATTCGTATGGATTACGGGAATTCGTATCTCCTTTTCTATATGTCGTTCCGCATCTTTTACCTTGACATGAATTTCTCCGGAATGTTCTCCTGCCCTAACGGTTAACACTAATTTGCCTGCGAAAAGATGCATATTAGGTTGCTTGAACGATTCCAATGATGTGGCATCGCCATTACATACGGCTTCGAAAGTTCCTTCTCCTGACACTTCAAATGACAGGGCATCGGTAGCATTCGGAATTTCTGTACCTTCTGCATCTACCAGCGATACTGTAATATATGCTAAGTCTTCACCATCTGCTTTCAGCGATTCTCTATCTGATTGCAACTTCAAATTCTTTGCTTCACCCGCTGTCTTTACCATGACTTCACCCGTCTGTTGACCATCTTCATCGTAGGTTACTACTTTTATCTCACCAGGAGTATACTTCACATCTTTCCACATCAGCCTATATCTTGCAGCGCGTTTTTCTGCTTCCTGTGCCGTTGCCGGATGCCCAACTTTCCACTCTGCATCATCTATTTTGGCTTTATGGATTCGTCCCTGCGAGATTCCATTTACAAATAGTTCTGCACAAGGATAATCTGTATAACAGAACACAGGTGTTTTCTTTCCTTCCCTACCCGGCCAAGTCCAATGAGGTAACACATGGATCGTATGTTCTTTCTTATTCCATACTGAGCGATATAGATAATATCGGTCTTTAGGAAGACCAGCTAAATCACATGCTCCAAAATAACTACTACGAGAGGGCCAATATTCATCATAAGGTGAAGGTTCACCAAGATAATCTATACCAGTCCAGATAAACTGGCCAATTGTGTACGGAGCATCCTCCATTGCCATAAAGTCTTCTTCTGGTAAGTTACTCCATGAGCACCATTCTGTGTCATATCCGCTTAATTGTCCATCCTCCCATGTCTTATCATTGTTCCATTCCACAGGAAACTTATATATTCCACGACTACTTACCGTTGACGCCGTTTCTGATCCTAACAAGAAGCCAACGGGTAATTGCTTGATATTTCTTCCATATTTGTAAACGCGATAATTGAAACCTGGAATATCCATCACCTGTGCAAAACCTGACTTCAAAGCATCCTCAGCTCTATCCATTCCTTGGGTAACAGGGCGCGTAGGATCCAACTGATGACAAATATTCTGTAAGTGTTCAGCCTCATCTCGTCCTTCCTTGCTCCATTGATCTGGAATTTCATTACCGATACTATACATGATGAGCGATGGATGATTTCTATTCGCTCTTACTAGGTTTTCGATATCACGGTCGGCCCATTCTTTGAAGAATCTAGAATAACCATTTTTACACTTTGCATAGAACCACATATCGAAACTCTCGGCCATCACCATTACTCCAAGAGAATCGTATACCTCCATCTGCATCTGAGAAGGCATATTATGAGAAGTTCTTATCGCATCGGCACCCATATCTTTCATCAACTTTACTTGTCGAATTAAGGCTGCTTTGTTTACGGCTGCTCCTAATGGACCTAAGTCGTGATGTAAACAGACTCCTTGGAACTTTCTAGCCTTTCCATTTAGCATAAACCCATTCGTTTTATCAAAAGAAATAGTTCTAATTCCGTATTTCAGGCATTCGTCATCAAAGACAGTTTCTTTTCCGGTTGTCTTTTTATTCGAAGCTAACACTTCGATTTTCAGTTGATAAAGATATGGATTCTCCGGACTCCACAGTTGTGCATGATCTACAAAGATGTCAAAGTCTACATCTGTATTGGCTTTCTTATTGGCAACAGTTTTTACCTTGCCTTCGGCATCAAGTATTGTCAATCTCACCATTCGCTTATCCATGCGTCCATCCAGTTTCACCTTGGCATGAAGTTTGGCACGCCCTTTAGAACTTACATTTTCCGTAGTAATAAATGTTCCCCAGTCATCTATCTTGACATCGCCTGTTGATATCAACCTTACTGGGCGATATAATCCTGCACCAGGATACCATCTACTACTTTCTTCACGATTGTTCAGACTAACCTGTAAGAGATTTTCCTTTCCCTGATGGATATAAGGGGTAATATCTATACGAAAGGCATTATACCCATATTTCCACTCTCCTACTTTACGACCATTCACATAAACCACAGGTTCACTCATAGCTCCATCAAAGACGAGTTCTGCTTGTTTTCCTTTTTCTACGTGAAATGTCGTCTTATAATAGCCTTTCCCTATCCATGGTAAAGCGCCAGAGCGTCCACTTTTTTCGGTAGCCTCGGTTTCCCCATTTTGGGTAATAGCGACTTTCTGTAAGTCCCATTTCTTATCAAAAGGACCAGCAATAGCCCAATCATGAGGAATTCTCACACGAGTCCAGTTCAAACTATCGCGTGAAAATTCCCAATATTTAAGGTTAGTTACTTGTCTCTGAGCAGATGCAGATAGAAAAGATGTTAATATCAACATCATAAAAAGAAATTTCTTGTACATATAGTTGTTTTGTTTTTAGGTATTCTCCGGTTATCGGTTGATTTCGATATCTTTTGCCACGTTGTTTCTTATCTTTCTCAGATAACCTTGCATTCTTTTAGCATCCTTATGATCTATGATATCTATCAATTCTTTCAATTCGTCACGTATCAAGGATACTTGTCCACTTGTATAAGGATTAAAGAGAATTTCCTGCAACAAGTAATCATCCTCGTTTAATACGCCCTTTGCGATATTCATATGGCGCTTGAATGTCGTACCTGGAGCATCTTGATGTTTCATAACAGCAGCAAAACAGAATGTGCTCACGAAAGGTATACTCAAAGAGTAAGCCACTGTTTCATCATGCTCCTTGAAACTATATTCATAGATATTCAATCCAAGTTTCTGATACAAGTCCTTGAAGAAAATCCTTCCCATATAATCACCTTCATTGATGATAATCGCATTCTCTTCGCTCAATTGGTTCAAATTGGCAAAGGTCGGACCAAACATCGGGTGGGTTGAGACATAAGGGTGACCACTCTGCTCGTAGAATGTTTTCAATCCTGTCTTCACAGAGGCGATATCACTAAGGATACAGTCTTCTGGCAAGAAAGGCAATACTTCCTTGAAAGCTGACAAGGTATATTTCACAGTTACAGCATTGATAACGAGTTCGGGTTGGAATGCCTTTATTTCTTCGGTTGTTGTAAATCTCTGACAATTATAGGTAAAACGAAGTCGACGGGCATCTTGTTCAAATGCTGCGACCTCGTGATCAAACGAAAGCAGGTCGATGAAGAAACTTCCCATCTTACCTGCTCCCATAATTAATATCTTCATTTTCTTATTATTCATTTACGATCTTCAACTGCTGACGCACACTTTCTTCATGAATCAACTCAAATACATGAGCTGCAAATTCAGGATCCATTCCACAAAGACTTGCTTGTGCACCTCTTTTCTCCAGGATTTCATTATATCTTCCTGCCTGAAGAACGGTCATATTATGTTCTTTCTTAAAGGTACCGATCTCACGACAAATACGGAATCGCTTTGATAAGAGATCCATCAGATTATTATCTAATTCATCGATCTGACTTCTTAACTGTCGTAACCCCTCTGTTGTGGTATGTTCATCACGAACAACAAGTAATCCTAAAATATAATCAAGGATTTCCGGAGTAATCTGCTGCTTGGCATCGCTCCATGCTTCATCAGGATTACAATGACTTTCTACTATCAAGCCGTCAAAGCCAAGATCTAAAGCCTGTTGACAAAGTGGAGCTATCAAATCACGACGTCCACCAATATGACTAGGATCACAAATAATAGGTAATTCCGGAATTCTACGATGTAGTTCGATAGGAATCTGCCACATAGGTAAGTTACGATAGATTTTCTTATCATAGCTAGAGAATCCGCGATGGATAGCAGCCAAACGCTTTACACCAGCCTGATTGATACGTTCCATGGCTCCAATCCATAATTCAAGATCTGGATTTACAGGGTTCTTCACGAGTACCGGACCTTCATAACCTTTCAAAGCATCTGCTAAAGATTGCATCGCAAAAGGATTAGCACTAGTTCTTGCTCCTACCCATAATATATCTATACCATATTTTACAGCAAGTTCTACATGCTCTGGGGTTGCCACCTCTGTAGCGGTTAGCATACCAGTTTCCTCCTTGACCCTCTGCATCCATGGCAAAGCTTCTTCTCCTTTACCTTCAAATCCTCCTGGTTTTGTACGTGGTTTCCAAATACCGGCACGAAACATATGACATCCTTTATCAGCAAGTTTTTTTGCTGTCGTCATCACTTGTTCTTCGGTCTCTGCTGAGCATGGTCCTGCGATAACAACGGGACGTTCGTTATCACTCGGTAAATTTAAAGGTTCTAATTCGAGTTCCATAGTCTGTTATTTTTTAAATTCGTTCTTTATTCTTTTTAAAGCTTCCTGCATCTTATCATCTTTTGCACAAAGGGATATACGAATATATCGTTTACCGTTATTTCCAAAGATAAATCCTGGTGTGATAAATACCTTTGCCTGATGCAACACACGTTCTGTCAACTCTTCCACATCGTTATATTCTTCAGGTATCTTGCCCCAAAGGAACATACCTACCTGTTTAGGATCATACGTGCATCCGAGTGCCTTCATAATCTCTTCGGCTATCACTCTTCGGCGACGATAATTCTCTATATTATTCACACGATGCCACTCTTCGGTATTCGTCTCCAAAGCCTCGGCGGCAGCAAGTTGTATTCCACGGAAACTACCATTCTCGATATTGCTCTGTACCTTAAACATCCAACTGATATACTGTTGGTTGCTCATGATCATAGCGACACGCCATCCTGGCATATTATGACTCTTCGACATCGAGTTGAATTCAATACAACAATCTTTAGCTCCCGGCACTTGCATGATACTCATCGGGGTATCGTTCAATATCAGCGAATATGGATTATCATTCACCACGACGATTTCGTGCTTCTTGGCAAAAGCCACCAGTCGCTCATAGATATCCATCCTAGCATTGCCTCCGGTAGGCATATTCGGATAATTTGTCCACATCAATTTGACCCGACTTAAATCCATCTTTTCCAATTCATCGAAATCAGGCTGCCATCCTTTGTCTTCACAAAGATTATAGTTTATAATCTTTGTTCCGAAAATCTTGTTGATAGCCGTATATGTGGGATAGCCAGGATCTGGTATCAATACTTCATCATCAGGATTACAGAAAGCTAATGTGGCATACATAATACCTTCCTTACTTCCTATAATAGGTTGAACCTCTGTAGCCCAATCAAAATCTACATGATAAGTACGCTTATAGAATCCGGCCATCGCCTTGCGCAATTCCGGTATTCCTGATGTAGGCTGATAACCATGGGCATTAGACTGTTGGGCCACTTCGCATAACTTATCTATTGTTTTCTTAGATGGTGGCATATCAGGACTACCGATAGCAAGAGAGATGATATCCTCACCCTTTGCATTCAACAGTGCTACCTCTTTTAGTTTACGACTAAAATAGTATTCCTGTATTTCATTAACTCTTTTAGCAGGTATAATCATTATTCTTAGTTCTTATATATTTATACTTCCTTGTATTCTCCCAATATTTTGATGTTCCTCACCAATGGTGTTATGGCATCGATACTCTGATGATATCTGGTCAGATTATTAAAGGTCAAATCGACATAAAATAGATATTCCCATTCTTGACCGATAATCGGTAAACTCTGTATCTTTGTCAGATTGATATCATAAAAGCTCAAAATAGTAAGTATCTTACTCAAGCTACCTTCTTCATGAGGTAAACTAAATACGATACTGGCCTTATCACATTCCTCTACCCTCTTTAGGAAAGAAGCCTTCCTAGGATTAGTAACCACTAGGAATCGTGTATAATTGTGTTTGTTGTCATGGATATCTTCCTCCATCACCTTCATTCCATAGAGCTTTGCCGCATATTCTGAGCATATAGCTGCCATACCATGGCATTTATTCTTCGCGATGAATTCTGCAGCTCCTGCCGTATCTTCAGCTTCAACAGCCTTTAGCTCCGGATGCTTTGACAGGAATATCCGACATTGTGCAAGAGCTACTGGATGAGAATGAACCTCTTTCAGCGTATCCCAATCATCATCAGGCAAGCAACATATACTATGTTTGATATGCAATTTATGCTCGCCAACAATCGTTGTACCCGAAGCACGAAGCAATTCATAATTATGCAACAGACTGCCAGCAATTGTATTTTCAATGGCAAGCATTCCAACGACCGTCGGATCGCGCTTAATGTTTTCAAACACCTCCTCGAACGTGCCACAGCAAATTAGTTCTATCTGCTCTCCTTCGAAGAATTCATGAGCAGCGATGTCATGGAACGATCCGATTTCTCCTTGTATTGCAATTCTCTTCATTTTTATTCTTCACCCTTCCGGGTTCTCCCTTATATACATACTTTACGAAAAACGGTCCTCACTCTTTAGAGCGGGACCGTTTCGTTATTTCTTTATAGTAGAACCATAAGTTGAAATTTACACGCAACTTCCCGCTTCACAAATTCTTGCAAAGTAAAAATAATAATAAAAAGATGCATATAATTTACTCATAATCCTTTTTGTTTCAAATTCAACTGCAAATATATAACATTTTATTCGTTTACACAAACAATCTGCTAATTATTTTATATTTTTTCTGTCAAATCCTAAAATATATTCTATTAGCTCTTCCGATAAATGTGTAGATTTTATTGGATGAGTTTGGGATCGTCTTTGCCTACCACGAAACGAAAAATTATCTAAACGGATTGTTTTTCCGATAAGCTTCTTCTACCTTTCGTTGGATATCTTCTGTACCTTCGGCTTTGAAGTCGCCATCTACATTTGCTACCTCTGGAGTCAACTCAAGTACTTTACGAGCATCCTCTTCTGCGCCCTCTTTATCTCCCTTTTCCAGTTTGATAGCGCCACGTTCCTTATATGCGATAGCTGAGAATGGATCTGCATCAACGACACGATCATAGAATTTGATAGCCTCATCATTCTCTCCTTTGGCATGCAATACACGAGCCTTCAGCATCAACACATCTTCGTTCTCTGCTCCAGAATGGTTCATCAACCAGTCTGCATCCTCACCAGCGCCATTCAAATCACCCATCTTCAACAGGGTTTCACCTCTTAATAGATATGCCCCTTCTATTACATGGTCATCTTTCAAATCCTCTGCATTTTTTGCTTCACATTGCGTAATACACTTTGTGAGCAAGGCAACACCAATAATTTGATTTCCTTGTCCCAATACCGCTCTAGCATGAAGAAATTTCACTTGAGGGTCATCGGCATCTATCGTCTCTGCCTTATCACACACTACTGCCATCTCATCATAATCTTCCATCATAAAGGCAATATTGGCCATATTCTTCAATATCAAGATATTATCAGGTTGAGCTTCTTTCAGAATCTGCAACTGGCCCATTGCCTCGGATAATTGGCCCATTGCTGTATAAGCACGCGAAAGATAATCATTGATTTCCAAATCAGTTTTGATTTCAAGTGCATGATTAAAACATTTCACGGCATACTCAAACTCACCTTGGCGTAAAGCTGCTACACCATCATATTTCAACACCTCAAAATTCTTGGTCTCCTGCTGTTTTTTCTCGTTCTCAGGACTAACCTCTTGACCACTAAAAAGTTTCTTGAAAAATCCCATATAATATTTTAATGCTTAATCTTTTCATATATGTCTTCTGGAAGGACATCAATACGTGTCTGTTTAGGATATCTTCCGTTCATTTTCTCAAAGGCCTCACCCACCAAACGTTGACGGTCAAATCGATATTCTGCGTTGATATAGCCATCCGTACCATCTTGCGCCAAGATATAGCAAGTAAGATATTGCTGATACCCTACCACCTTGTCGCCTTCTGTCAAAGATATGCTTCCCCATGTTTTCATTGGGAGCGCCACACTTTTTACGACCGCATTAGGATACACCTTGCGGAATTTCTGCAAACAGACTTCCTTCAAAGCGATGGCATCATCACCACGATAACGGTCTTCCGTATATATTGGCATATATTGTGCACGAAGTTGAGCATCCTTAGTATCATCTATCCCAAATTCTCGCTTAATACTCTTCGTAACTTTCTTAGTGGTCTTCTTTGTCTTTTTCCATATAGTGGATGCCTTACCGGCAAACGTATTGTCCGTCGATTTCTGCTGAGCCTGTGCTGCTGTCAGCGATAAACTGGCAAGCAAAATGATCATTGTTGTTCTTTTCATCATATTGGAATATTTTATTCAGAGGCAAAAATAACAAAAAAGAATTTAGCATAAGTCTGTATCAATGATAAAAATCTGTAAAATCAACGATTTCTAACACTTTTTGATATTTTAAGTTTCTTCTTTTATACTTTTTATTTTTATCTTTGCCCCCAATAGAATTATTTTTCATTCATGAAGAGATACTATATATTCATTTTATCATGTCTGTGTCTTTCGCTGAATGTAAAAGCACAAGACAATCGTAATCTCAACATTCCTCACGGTTTGGATGTTGAGACTCAGAAACATTTATGGCAACAGATGGTTGCTGATACCACGAAAAGTGAGAATCTTGCAGACTCTTCCCAACCTATCATCCAGCCCCCTTCGATAATCCAATCGTATGCATACGGATTACATCCGGGCCTCAACGCTTCTGTCGGCATTTCTGCTTTCGCAACGTTTGGTAAGAACGTACCACACCATGGAGGTTTCGGACAAGATATCAATTTATCATATCTTACTCCACTTACTAAGGACGGTAAGTTATGGCTCGACCTTGGAGGATATTTCAATAACACGACATGGGGCGGTGACAGTTATCGCGATGTTGGGCTATACGGAATACTTGGTTACAAATTCGACGAACATTGGGAGGGTTTTGCTTATGGACAACTCTCAATCAGCAACAATTACGACAATCTGTGGAACCGTTATGGTTACTACGGATATAGCCCTTATTGCTATGGATACCCTATAATGGGATATTCTCCATTATATTATGGTATGGGAACTCCGATGGGCTATGGAATGGGAATGTCCGGTGCCAATGTAATCGGGGCTGGCGTAAAATATAACGTCAACAAGAATTTCTCTATCGGAGTAAGTTTCCAAGGGGTTTGGTACGACAACAATCCTCATCGAAGATTCTTCGAGCATTATTCTTATCCTGCACCTCAGGATGCCAACTAAGAGGCAATTCCTGAGGAAACAGGTTGATTTTTGCTAGAAAAACTTGAGTCGTAGCGAATTCAGTATGACACTCACACTAGAAAATGCCATTAGAGCACTTGCCCATGTAGGTGTTATTTGGAAATCGATATCAAACAGATATAATACTCCCGCAGCAATAGGGATACATATTATATTATAGATAAAGGCCCAAAATAGATTTTCCCGAATCATCCTTACCGTTTTTCGGCTCAGATGAATGGCGTTAGTAATCGTTTGCAAGTCGTTTCCCATCAAGACGACTTGAGCGACATCCATTGCGACATCGGTACCCTTACCAATCGCAATGCTCACATCTGCCATAGCCAAGGCTTGTGTGTCGTTGACGCCATCCCCTATCATGGCTACAGTTTTTCCCTCGCTCTGCAACTTTCTTACCAGGTTCTCCTTATCTCCGGGCATCACATTACTCTGATAATGAATGATACCGGCTTGCTCCGCCCAATATGCGACAGCCTCATTCTTGTCACCACTCATCATATACACGTCGATACCATCGCTCCTTAATCGACTCATGACCTCCTGAGCATGTGGTTTCAACTTCTCACGTTCCTCAAGAGAAAGAGCGTCAGCTTGAGTAAAGTCAACATTCTTGTTAGGAATGGTAAGTGTCCCCGTCTTGTCGGTTACGAGAGCATCCACCTTACATAATTTCTCCAAAGCCGTAGCATCCTTGATAAGTATCTGTTTCTCGGCAGCTTTCCCTATCCCTATCATCATGGCTGTCGGAGTTGCCAATCCCATTGCACACGGACATGCGATTACCAATACCGCTACCGCAGACAAGATGGCATGAGGCAACACTTCATTTCCACCCAACAACCACCATAATAAAAAGGTGAAAAGAGAAGCAAATGCAACCGTTGGTACGAATACTAAAGATAGGCGATCAACGATTCTCTGTACCGGAGCTTTAGAACCTTGTGCTTCCTGTACCATCTTGATGATATGTGCAAGAGCTGTATCTTCACCTATCATCCTGGCCCTCATTCTCAGTTTACCTTGACTCGGAATGGTACCGGCCATCACATGAGATCCTTTTCTCTTCTCGACAGGAGTTGGTTCTCCCGTAATCATACTCTCGTCAACATAGGCGGCATCTGCAGTCATAAAACTCTCCGCAAAGATTACTTCGCCGTCTACAGGTATCTTCTCTCCGGCCCTTACCTCCAGAACGTCACCCTTCTCTATTGTCGATATAGGTACTTCTTCGATCTTACCATCCTCTATGATATGGGCAGTCTTAGGTGCCAATCCCATCAGGTTTCGAATACTTGACGTCATACCATCCCGAGACTTTTCCTCAAGAAGTCTTCCTATGAGGACAAAAGTAATGATCATTGCCGATGCATCATAGTAGGTATGCCATACGATTCCTCTAGTCCCCCATACCTCATTTCCCCAGAAGGTATTGAAGATACTAAACACTAGAGAAATTCCCGTTGACAACGCCACTAAAGTATCCATGTTCGCAGCAACGTGCATTAGTTGTTTCCATGCTGTACGATAGAAAGTCCATCCGCAAATCGCGATATTGAATATAGCGATAAGCATCGACAGGAGATTCGACATCAAGTCGGAACCACAAGAAATCCATCTCATGGAGAATGCCATAATCAACACAGAGAACACCCAACTAAGTATGGTCTTGAAACGAAGATTCCGATAATACTGTCTTTCTATTTCATCTGTCTTGCGATCTTCTTCTATGACAAGATCGTATCCAATGGCGCTAATCTCACTCTTTATCTGCTGGAGCGTGATGATTCTCTCGTCATATTCTATCAATGCAGTTCTGCTGGGTAAACTGACAGAGGCATACTTGATACCTTCCAAGGTATTCAACTTACGCTCTACATTTGCCGAACAGGCAGAACATGCCATTCCTATAACAGGAACTGTCTTCTTCAATAACATCTTCTTGGAGATTATAGAATCAACTCGAACTT
>Ga0256407_10008202_pt1 | contig 15429 bp, 19 predicted proteins | sample RumenRJG_04DNA_FD_193489 | JGI IMG/M metagenome (GOLD analysis project Ga0256407, IMG submission 193489) | Bovine rumen microbial communities from Lethbridge, Alberta, Canada - RJG_04 | ecosystem: Host-associated > Mammals > Digestive system > Stomach > Rumen | place: Canada: Alberta...
TTTACCCCGTAGGGGTTGCGGCAAGACATAGCAGCGGGATAGATAATTTGGTAGAACAAAGGTTCTTGGACGATGAATGCCGTATTTCAGCATTCGTTTCGCCGGAACCCCTACGGGGTAATATGAATAAGCTCACCGATAAACCTCTCTTCCCGGGGTTTCGCTGATGCTCAACCCCGGGCTATCTTCCGCAACCCCTCCGCGGTTGGTATTCCTTCGTTCGCTACGATATTACTGATTAATAATTCTATCTATCAAATACTTATAGACTTGATAAAATTGAATTACTATGCCTTCGATTACCTCAACAGCTCCTTGCGGTGGGCGATGATGGCTTCCATGCAATGCAGGTGGGTGTCAATCTGCTGCAGCCCCCAGCCGTTATTCCTGTTGGTGATGGCGTAAATGATCTGGCGCGTTGGCGGCAGGTCTTGCCGCCTCGCATAGAGATTGGCCTTGTCTAAGGGGTTCTTGTCAGACAGCCGCGAATTGGCCGACTTACTGATGAGCACCAGATTGCCCAGACAGTTCAGGTGGAAGTCATCCACGTTCTCATCTCTCCGCTCCTTCTGCCGTTTCTGCGGATAGTGGTGCTCAACGGAGTTAGTGTAGTGGCCTCGCCTCGGGCCTTTGGTCAGTAACAAAAAAGGTTGCGGGCCTGATGCGTGCAACCTTTCTATGCATTGTCTTTTAAACTTCGCTATGTGAATAGTAGTAAGGTGCTTCTTTATTTGAAGAAGTCCTTCACGGCCTCGTTGGGCACCATCTGCTCATCGAAGACGTAAGCGCCGGTCTTGGGGCTCTTCACCATCTTGATGACCTTTGAATAGGCACGGCCGTCAGTGCTGCCTTCGTGCAGCGTAGCAACTGCTTTCTTTGCCATTGTATTGTAGTTTTAAAAGTGATTACTTAATCTCCTTGTGCAGCGTCATCTTCTTGAGGATGGGGTTGTACTTCATCAGCTCAAGACGTCCCGGCGTGTTCTTACGATTCTTCGTCGTGATATAACGGCTTGTTCCAGGCAGACCGGAGTTCTTCATCTCAGTGCACTCCAGAATGACCTGCACTCTGTTGCCTTTTGCTTTCTTTGCCATTGTGATTAGTCTCCTATAACTTTAATGTCTTTCCAATCGCAATATCCCTTTGCAACGGCTTGCTTAAGAGCTGCGTCAAGACCAATTTTATTAATAAGACGAAGGCCGGCAGCGCTGACCTTGAGCGAAATCCAGCAGTTCTCCTCAACATAGAAGAACTTCTTGCTGAACAGGTTGACGTCAAAGCTACGCTTGGTGCGGTGCTTTGAGTGAGACACATTGCAACCAATCTGTGCCTTCTTTCCGGTAATCTGACAAATCTTAGACATCGCTATTCTTTGCTTTTTGATTCGTTTTTAACTACTTATTCCAAACAGAGTGCAAAATTACTAAAAATTGCCGGACCGGCAAAGCAAAAGCCCAAAGAAGTTTGATTTTTAAGTATTTTTATTGGTTTGCCGCCCCTTCACCGTGCTTCTCGCGGTAGAAATCGAGGAAGAGATGGAGGGCTTTGTTGGTGGCAATCTCCAGGTTGATGTCGCGCCCGAAGTCCTCGGTGAGCTTAAAGGTGCGCACATCGTCGGCGGTGCCGCAGGCAATCCAGATGGTGCCGACGGGTATCTCAGGGGTACCGCCGGTGGGTCCGGCGACGCCGGTGGCCGAGATGGCGTAGGTGGTGTTGAGCGTCCGGCAGGCGCCGATGACCATCTCGCGGGCCACCTCCTCGCACACGGCGGTCTGCTCCTCAAGCACCTCGTGCGACACGCCGAGCAGCCGCTCCTTGATCTCGTTGGTATACGACACCACGGCGCCTTTGAAATACTGCGAGGCGCCCGGTGTGGCAATGATGGCCTCGGCGATGCGGCCGCCGGTGCAGCTCTCTGCGGTCGACAGCGTCTCGGCGTTGTTGTACATTATCTCTTGTATCTGGTGGCTCAGCACCTTAGTCTCCAATTCCATTGTATGATAGCGGATAGCAGGGTTTTACTTGAATGTTACTTTTGAGAATGCGGGGGCATCGATGGGGCAGAAGTCCTTGTCGAGGTATTTGAAGTAGCCCACGATGCCAATCATGGCCGCGTTGTCGGTGGTATAGCTGAACTTCGGGATGTAGATGGTCCAGCCGTATTTCCCGGCATGCTCGCGGAAGGCATTGCGCAGCCCGTTGTTGGCCGACACGCCGCCGGCCACGGCCACGTGCTTGATGCCCGTCTCCTTGACGGCCATGCGCAGCTTCTTCATCAGGATGTCGACGATGGTGTGCTCCAGACTTGCGGCGAGGTCCTCCTTGTGGTGCTCCACGAAGTCGGGATCGTCGGCCACCCATTTCCTTAGGTTGTAGAGGAACGAGGTCTTCAGTCCCGAGAACGAGTAGTTCATGCCGGGGATGTGGGGCTCGGCAAACTTGTAAGCCAGCGGGTTGCCCTTCCGGGCGAGGCGGTCGATAATCGGTCCGCCGGGGTAGCCCAGGCCCATCACCTTAGAGCATTTGTCGATGGCCTCACCGGCCGCGTCGTCGATGGTCTGGCCCAGCACCTCCATGTCGTTGTAGGCGTTGACCTTGACAATCTGCGAGTTACCGCCTGAGACGAGCAGACAGATGAACGGCAGTGGGGGCATGTGGTTGTCGTCGTCGCTCTCCTTGATGAAGTGGGCCATGACGTGGCCCTGCAGGTGGTTGACGTCGATGAGCGGGATGTTCAGACTGCGGGCGAAACCCTTGGCGAAGCTCACGCCGCCGAGCAGCGTGTGAAGGCGACGGCCGACAGCTGCTCCTTGGTGATGCCGGCGCGCTTGATGGCCTGATCGACCACCGGCACCACGTTTTGCTGGTGGGCGCGGCTGGCCAGTTCGGGCACTACGCCACCGTAGGCGCGGTGCACCTCCTGTGAGGCAGTGACGTTGCTCAGCAGCACGCCATTGCGCAGCACGGCAGCCGACGTGTCGTCGCAGCTGCTCTCAATGCCTAATATATAAATGTCTTTCATAACGGTATGCTATTTTATTCTGACAGAATCTCGACGCCGTGCTCGGTCATGAGGAACGTGTGCTCCCACTGTGCCGACGGCTGTTCGTCGCCAGAGATTACTTCCCAGCCGTAGGGGTCGTCGGCGTCGATAAACACCTTCCATGTGCCCATGTTGATCATCGGTTCGATGGTGAAGGTCATGCCCGGCACGAGCAGCATGCCGGTGCCGCGGTGGCCGTAGTGCAGCACCTCGGGCTCTTCGTGCATGGCGAGTCCGACGCCGTGGCCACAGAGGTCGCGCACGACGCCGTAGCCGTATTTCTCGGCGTGCTTCTGAATGGCGTGGCCGATGTCGCCGAGGAATCCCCAGGGCTGAGCGGCCTCAGCGCCGAGGTCGAGGCACTCCTTGGTCACGCGCACGAGCTGCTCCTTCTCGGGGGTTGTGGTGCCGCCGATGATGAACATGCGCGAGGCGTCGCCGAAGTAGCCGTTGTAGTCGAGCGTCATGTCCACGTTGACGATGTCGCCCACCTGCAGCACGTCCTCTTTCTTGGGGATGCCGTGGCAGACCACCTCGTTGATGCTGGTGCAGACGGCCTTGGGGAAGCCCTCGTAGTTGAGGCATGACGGATGGCAGTGGTGGTCCTCGCAGAACTTCATCACGACGTCGTCGATGTCCTGCGTGCTGATGCCGGGCTTAATCATTTCGGCCACGGCGTCGAGGCATTGGGTGTTGAGTTTGCCCGCAATGCGGATGCCCTCAATCTGTTCGGGGGTACGGATCATGTCGCGTGTAGGCACCAGTTTACCCTTGCTTTCCCAGTACATCACCTGCTTGTCGAGTTCTGTGACGGGCTGGCCGGGCAGGCAGTGCCAGCGCTTCTTTTTGTTCATCATCATAATATAATGTGTCCTTTCTTATATGCTAATCTTATATTCCAAGGTGCAAAGTTAACACATTTAGCGGGAATGGCGGTTTAAAAGGGCAGAAATTTTATATAGCCCCCTCGGTATTAGTGTAGTGGCCGGTCTTGTGCCGGCCACCAGCCGCCTTCCATCGCCCGCCTGCATTCTTTGTTCATCCTCCGCTGTCAAATTTTTTGGTGGCTTTTTAACATGCACACGGGCGTATTTGCTGTCAGGGTTGTCCTTGGCTACAAATACGGCCGCTACGCGCATGTTTATGCAATATGCTGCAAACCAATGCATTATGCGGATTTATGCTTTAATCCCAGTTCCGCAAGACCGCCGTCGCATCGCGATAGCTATGGTATCGCGCCTCCATAGCTATATTATCGCATTGCGATCGCTATGGTATCGCGCCTCGAAAGCTATGGTATCGCACCGCGAAAGCTATGCTATCGCGCCTCGATAGCTATGTCATCGCGCCTCGGCAAGGCAAAAACCGCGGTTTCGGCCCCGTTTTTTCGCGCCATCATCGCCATTTCTGTGTTTTTCGATTGCTGGAATGCGCCAAAAGCCGAACACACTTTTGTCATCTATTTTCCTCGTTTTTAACATTTCGCGAGGTGTGGCTTCGTCTTAGCGCCCCAGCCACTGCAGGGTTCGTTGCATCCATCAGTGAAGCAAGCAGCCCGCTGTTGGCCCCCCGCCTTGCCAATTTTGTCACCAAAGTGTAAATATTTTAAGCATTGCTGACAATCGTGGCGGGATTTGTCACTTTTTTGTCTTGAGCACGCATAAAGATGAGAACAAGAAGGACCACTATCTGCGCCGCGAGTTCTCATACAGCAATTACGAGCAGGCTCTGACGCTGCCTGACGATGTGGAGAAAGATAGGCGCACCCGATAATGTCCGTGGGGGACGATAACTTTGGCATCCTAATTTCTATATCACGCTGATGGCGCTGATTTCACTGATGCAGCATTGTGCTTGCTGCATATGGATTTCACACAGACAGCACAGGTGCTGCATCCCCAAAATCGGCGTAATCGGCGTGAGAAATAAGTTGCGACAGCAACCCATGTACAGTTGGCCCGGTACAGACGCATCCACAGGGTTTATCGGGTGCGCCATGCTGGCGCAGCGGATAAAGTCCGTGGAGGTATGCAATCTTGGTAGCAGTGTAGTGGCCGGCCTGGTGCCGGCCACCAACCCTTGGTATGGCATTTTTCCCACACATCAGCGCGATTAGCGATTAGCGTAAGCGCAGTATAGGTTCTCACGTAAATAACGCAGATTTTACCAATGCCAGTCTCTGAGCTGTTGGCGAAATCTGCGTGAGCTAAAAAGGCGGATGAGCTTACGCTAATCTCGCAAATGGAGACACGCCAGCAACAACGGCGGCTGGTGGCCGGCACCAGGCCGGCCACTACACTGTCACCGGTGGCATACATCTCCACGGACTTTATCATCTGCCCCCCGATGCTGGCCGCGGAGCCGCAGCCTCGATGGACTACAGGTCGTGGTCGTCATCCTCATCGTAGCAGTCGGAGTCAACATGGTCATCGTAGTTGTCGCTGCTCATCTGGCGGTTCTGACGGAGGTTGGCCTGATGCCGTCTGGCGGCAAGATGCATTGCAAACAAAGCTTTGTCTTTTATTCCCATAGTATTAAGTTTTTAGTCTTCATCGGCAAATATACGATTTATTTCCCAAAGTTGTACGCCCGACCCCCGATTTATTTTCGATATTTTATTGGCATTTTCAGGCGCACCCGATAAACCCTGTGGGCACGACTGTACCAGACTAATGGCACATGGGCGAAATCTTGTGGAAAAGGAAATGCTGTAGCAAGTTATTTCTCACGCTGATAGCGCTGATTTCACGGATGTTGCATCATGTTGCCTGCATAAAGCTAAAATTCGGTTGCGCTGACGCTGATGTCGCTGATTCTGCCATTACTTACAGTCCGATGGATTTAGCCTGTCTTTATCTGCGCTATCAGCGTAAGCGCAACCAAGTTCCGCCTCATAATAAATTTACCTTAACAATGATGCAGCATCCGTGTAATCTGCGCTATCAGCGTGAGAAATAAAATATCTTCTTCCACAGACATTATCGGGTGTGCCACTTCTGGACTTCCAAATTCCCGGACTTCCGAACTTCCGGACTTCCTTATCTATTATTATCGCCTTCCGAAGTGTCCGCCACCGCTGAAGCTGCCGCCCGATGAGCGTGTTCCTGCCGATGATCCGCCGCCGCTGAACGACGAGCCGCCTGATGAGCGTGTGCCGCCGCTGAACGATGAGCCTCCGAAGGAGCTGCCTCGGTTGCCAAAGCTATGACTACCCGAGTTGGACGGAGCCGAATAGCTGCGGCTGGGAGCCGATGGGGCAGAGAAGCTGCGGGGTGAGCCGCTGTTGCTGCGCGGTGTAAAGGTGCTGCGCGGCGATACGGTGCTGCCAGAGTTGCTGCCGAAGCTGTTGCCACGGTTGCCGAAGTGACCGCCGCCGGAGAATCCGCTGTTGTCAGGGCGCGTTACCGTGGTGCGGGTGCTGCTCTCACGCGGCATGCCAAAGGAACGGCTGTTGCTCTGCGGATTGATGCTACCCTGCGAACCGTTGCCGAACGAGCGGTTGCGCAGCGGACTGTTGCTGTTGTCGCTTCTCATGTTGCCGAAGGTGCGCGTGCCGTTGTCGCGCTGGCTGTTGGCCATTGCCGACCCGTTGCCCCACGAGCGTGAGCCGTTGCGGTCGACGCGGTAGCCCGTGCCGTAGTTGCCACGGTCGAAGCGGTCGCGCATGCCCGGACGAGGACCGCCAGGACCAGGACCACCCCAGTCGCGGCCACGATACCAACTGCGTCCGCCGTTGTGGTACCAGGAGTGTCCACCACGATAGGAAATGACGAAGTCGGGGCAGCCGAAGTAGAAGAAGTCACGATACGGGTAGCGGGCATAGATGCCGAAGTGCCAGAAACCACCGTCCCAGTAAAGCGGACGATAGAAGTAGCTCGCGTCGCAATAGGCGCGGTACTGCCAGCTGCTCAGTATATAATAGAGATCGAGATTACGCTGACGCCAATAGGTGCCGTAGAGGTCGTCGTAGTTATCAATACGCATCAAGTAGTCGAGATTGATTTCATAGGCGGCTTCATACTGCTCATCTGAGAGGTTGAGCTCATAAGCCATCTTGTCGGTAAGGAACAAGGCCTGGTCGCGCGCCTGCTGGTAACTCATGGCCGAAACGCTGGTTGCCATCACGAAAAGCGCTGTGAGTACAAATACAAACCGTTTCATAGTTATAATGCTTTAATGTTTATTTCTGCCGCAAAGTTAAGCATAATGTCGTATGGGGCAAAGGGCTTTTCCCTACCTCGGTGGGGGAAAATCCCTATTTGTATGTAGAGAGATGCGGTAAGGCCGAAATGGGGACTCATTATGGTTCATCTCACGTCTTTTAACGAGTCTTGTTTGCTTGTTCCGGCAAATAATCGTAACTTTGCGGTTGTAATTTTTATTCCTTAAGGTAGTTTATGTCTTCACGTCTTTTTCTTTCCGTTAGTCTGCTCTTGACGGTATTGGGCGCGCATGCTCAATACGCATGGCAGTTTGATGACGTGGAGCCGGGTGAGCTGCGCCTGCAGGACAGCCTTCATTATAAGGTGGAGCTGCAGGGCACCTTTTCCAACCATACTACTCCGCTTTGGCTCAATGCCAACCGCTACGGTCTGTCGTCGCTGGAGCGGCGCAATGGCTATCTCAGGGTGCAACTGGAGCGCCCGCTCAGCACCGACTCGGCGCGCCGGTGGGGTATGGGCTATGGCGTGGATGTGGCGGCTGCGTCGCATTTCACCAGTCACATGGTGGTGCAGCAGGCTTTCTTTGAGCTGCGCTGGCTGCACGGTGTATTGACGGTCGGTGCCAAGGACTATCCTATGGAACTCAAGAACAACCGCTTGAGCAGTGGGTCGCAGACCTTGGGCATCAACGCACGCCCCATACCACAGGTGAGGCTTGCCGTGCCGGAGTATTGGACGGTACCCCTGACCAACGGTTGGCTGCATTTCAAGGGTCACATGGCCTATGGCGTCTATACCGACGACGGCTGGCAGCATGACTTCACGCAGCGACAAAGCCGCTACGTCGACCATACGCTCTATCACACTAAGGCTGGCTATCTGATGATTGGCAAGCCGGATGCCTTCTATCCGGTCACCGTCGAGATGGGATTGGAGATGGGGGCACAATTCGGCGGAACGAGCTTCCCGACGGGTGAAAAGGGTAGGGCCTTGCATGCGTCGCGTAGCATTAAGGATTTCTTCCATGTCTTCATTCCCGGTGGCTTTGATATGACCGACGGCGAGTACCACAACGTTGAAGGTAATCAGCTCGGCAGTTGGGTGGCGCGCGTCAGTTATGAGGCCGATGCGTGGAAACTGTCGGTCTACGGCGACCACTTCTTCGAGGACCATTCGCAGATGTTCTTACTCGACTACGACGGATACGGTGAGGGTGATGACTACAATAAAAAGGTGAAGCAACGCTACTTCCTCTACGATTTGAAAGACATCATGCTTGGCGGCGAACTGAACCTTAAGAATGGACGCTGGATCAGCGACATCGTCGTGGAATATCTTTATACGAAATATCAGAGCGGTCCCATCAACCACGACCGTACGCGCAACATCGCTGACCATCTGGCGGGTATCGACAACTATTACAACCACGGTATCTATACCGGTTGGCAGCATTGGGGTCAGGTCATCGGCAATCCGCTCTACCGGTCGCCCATCTACAACAACGACGGTCGTATCTATGTGAGTGACAACCGCTTTGTGGCCTGGCATCTTGGCATCGACGGCCACCCGACCTCGCAGATGGATTACCGTGTGCTGGCCAGTTGGCAGCGTGGCTATGGCACCTACGACATTCCATACACCAAGCCGCGGCACAATGTGAGCTTCATGGCTGAGGCCACCTACCACCTGCCTCATGCCTGGACGGTGAGCTGCGCCTACGGCATGGACTTCGGCAGTATCCTCGGCCATAACGCCGGCTTGCAGCTGACCATATCGAAGTCGGGACTCTTGAAAAAGAAGTCGGGACTCTTGAAAAAATAGACATTGCATGAAAGCAAAGACCATTCTTCTACACTGCAGGGGCGCGCACCCTCTTTCCGTTGTAGCCTTCATCGTGACGGCCTTGGTCGCCACTGCGCTGTCGTCGTGCAGCATCGAGAGCAGCGACAACGGCGACCTCGACGGTTATTGGCATCTGGAGCGCATTGACACCATCGCTACCGCCGGTGTCAATGACCTCAGCGAGCAGCGCCTCTTCTGGTCGGTCAACAACAAGCTGCTGATGCTGCGGGGAGACACCATCTCCTATTTTATGCGCTTCCGGCAGACCGCCGACAGCCTTGTGGTCTTCTCTCCTTATCTGAATGGCGGTCACGAGGATATCGAGGGTGGGGGAGACCACCTGATCAACAATCCCGCCTTGCTTCATCCGTATGGCATCGGTCGACTGGAGGAGCACTTTGTCAAAGAATCGATGAGCGGCTCGCACATGGTGCTGCGCTCGCCGGAGTTGCGCTTGTATTTCAGAAAATTCTAAAACATTCGTACTGCAGCTATGAGATAAAGTATTGCAAGCCGAGCGCCGATTTCTTTGAGTATATTCTCCGCGACGCCGGCATGAAGGCTGACGAATGCCTCTTCCTTGACGACAGCCGCAAGAATGTCGAGGTCGCTGAAGCCCTCGGTCTCCACGGCTTCCTCGTAGGCCCGGATGAGGATTGGACCGAGCGGCTCAGCAAAGAGCTGGGGGAGAGACAATAGAAGCAATAGATGCTATAGAATCTATAGCTTTAAAGAAAATATACTGGAAACAAAAAAATCCCGCAGTTCGAAATGAACTGCGGGATTTTTAACGGAGGGTGGGAGGAGGGACTCGAACCCACGACATTCAGAACCACAATCTGACGCTCTAACCAACTGAACTACGCCCACCGTGTTAATGGCTTTGATTTCAAAGCGAGTGCAAAGTTAGGGAATTTATTTGGTTACGCCAAATAAAACCCTAACTTTTTTACAATCTTTTTTTATTTTGCCGGTTGTGCGGGAGCTACAGGAGCAGCACCCTTAGCAGCGGGAGCACCCTGCTGAGCAGCACCCTTAGCTGCAGGAGCAGCTTGCTGAGCAGGCTGAGCGGCACCGAAGCCCTGCGTATTGGTCGGGTTGGTGGTCTGCGTCTCGGTAGCGGTCTTTTCCAGCACGCTCTCGTCGGTAACGGCCTGAGGAGCGGTGTAGGCGCAGACAATACTGAAGATGACCATGGCAGCGGCCAGACCCCATGTGGCCTTCTCAATGAAGTCGGTGGTCTTGCGCACGCCCATGATGGCGTTGGTAGAAGAGAAGTTGCTGGCGAGGCCGCCTCCCTTTGACTCCTGGATGAGCACGATGAAGATCATCAGCAACGATGCCAGGCAGATAAGTGCAATGAACAAATAGTACATAATGTTTATTTTTATTTATTGTTTTTATTATTCAATATCAGTTTCTCGAGAAAGCGGCATTGGTCGGCGACGTAGGCGTTCTTCTTCGGATATTTCGCGTCGAGGCGCTGGATAATCTCAAGGGCTTTCTCATACCGGCCCTGCTTGATGTAGATTTTGGCCAGCGTCCCGGTGAAGTAGCTCTCATTGCTGTCGCTTTCCTCTTCGGCCGTCTCCTCCATATCCGGTGTGTATTCCGGTTCGTCTTTGAGTTGGATTTTCTTTCCCGACTCGTTGTTGATGAAGTCGTCGATGAGGTTCTGGCCCTTCATCTGCGGCGCATGCTCGTTTTGCTCTTTTTCCTCCTCGCTCTCGGTCTCCAGCAGATACGACACATAGTCGATGGCGGCGTCGGCGGGTGTGGGTTTGCGTTTCTTTCCTTTCTTCTCTTTGTCATGCTCGCTCTCATCCTCGGGGATGGACTGTAGGAAGTTGTCGATGAGCGAGATGGTGCGGTCGCCCTGCTTGTCGGCCGGCTGCGGTTCGGCTTCACGCTTCTCCGGTTTCGGCAACTGATAGTGGGCTGACTCCACGAGGTTGAAGATCACCTTGCGGTCGGTGATGTAGAGCGCTGCATCGCGCAACTCCTCATTGAACGAGGGGTCGTGGAGCAGGTAGAGGTTTTGCAGCAGCAACAGTCTGACCGTCTGGTAATACGGATAAAGCGCCAACAGACTGCGAAAGTCGTAAAGCGTCTCGCGGTCCATGTCCTCGGGGTGATTGATATAGTGCGCTACATCCATAGTTGCCGGTTGCTTGTTTACCAGTTGGCCACAGTGGCGTTGAAGATCTGGTCGGTGAGGTCCTTGCACATCTGCGTGACCAGCTCTTCCTGAACGCTGGCCAGACTCTGCGTGGTCTCGTAGGTCTGCGTGGCCGTGAACGACCGCTCAAAGTCTTCCTTGTGGTTGACGTTGTTGGTGAACTTCACGTTGACCGTCATTGACAGCTCGGTCTGTGCGGAATAGCCCTCGCTCGACACCGATTTGTTACGCTGCGAGTATTGCGTGATCTCTCCCTGAATGACGAGGTCGCCATTGCGCCTCACCTGTTGCAGACGGGTGTGGTTGGCAAACACGTCTTTGAGCTGGTTGTTGAACAACGGCCCCATGGGTCCCCACACGTAGCTGCTGCGGATGGGGAAATCGACAATCTGTATGGTCTTCGTCTTGGAGTAGTCGATGCTTGCTCCGTTGAAGCCATACTTCACGCTGCATGCCGACAGCAGCACGAGGCATACTGCGGTGAGCGTCATTGCCAGTTTCTTATTGGTCAAGACCATACTGCTTGATTCTTCTGTACAGCGTGCGGTCGGAAATGCCCAGTTCCTGGGCGGCTTTCTTCCGATTGCCGTTATTTCGTTCGAGTGCTTTCTCCACCATCTGCTTGCCCAAGTCGTTGAGGTTGAGGCTCATCGGCTCTTCGTTGTCTTTGATTTCCTCGGCCACGGCGTCTTGCGGGGTGGCTTGCTCGTAGGTGGATATCGGGTGGTTGGCCTCAATGGCGGGCAGTTGGGTGCCGCCCCCGATGTAGGCGCCTTCGAAGCCTGCGGCGCCACGCAGCTTACGGTCGGTATCGAGCTCCTTGCGCAAGTTGTTCATGTCGCGCCGGAGGTCGGCCACATTGCCGCGCAGTTCGTAGAGAATCTTATAGAGTATCTCGCGCTCGCTCTCGTAGGAGTGCTGTCCGGGCTTGCTGATGGTAGCCAGCTCGGTGGAGTCGGGGTCATCGGGGATGAACCGCTTCAGCGTCTCGGCGTCAATCTCGCGCTTCTCGCTCAGCACCGACATCTGTTCGGTGATGTTCTTCAGCTGTCTGACGTTGCCGGGCCATTTGTAGTGGAGCATGAGCTGCTTGGCGTCGTCGGTGAGCGTTATCTTGGGCAGATGATATTTCTCTCCCATGAGCATGGCGAAGAGGCGGAACAACAGCAGGATGTCGTTGCCACGGTCGCGCAGTGGCGGCATCTGGATGGGGATGGTGTTGAGGCGGTAGTACAGATCCTCGCGGAACCGTCCCTCAGCGATGGCTTTGCGCATGTTGACGTTGGTGGCGGCGACGATGCGCACGTCGGTCTTGCGAATCTCCTGACCGCCGACGCGGATGTACTCGCCCGTCTCCAGCACACGCAGCAGTCGCGCTTGCGTAGCCATCGGCAGCTCACCCACCTCGTCGAGGAAGATGGTGCCTTTGTTGGCCACACCAAAGTAGCCGTCGGCCTCACCCACAGCACCCGTAAACGAGCCTTTCTCATGTCCGAAAAGCTCGCTGTCGATGGTACCCTCAGGGATAGACCCACAGTTGATGGCAAAGTATTTCTCGCGGCGGCGCGGTGAGTTGTCGTGGATGACGCGTGGGATAATCTCCTTACCCACACCGCTTTCGCCCACGATGAGCACGCTCAGGTCGGTAGGAGCCACCTGTAGAGCGATGTCCAAGGCGCGGTTCAGCCCTTCGCTGTTGCCAACAATGTTGTAGCGTTGTTTGATGCGTTGTAGCTCTGCTGTATTCATTGGGTGACAAAATTACATATTTTTTTTGAGATGTCTGCAATTTTGGCAGAAAAAGATAGGGCTGCAACGAAAATAACCTTCAAGCGCCCTTCCCAACCCTCCCAAGGGAGGGAGAAGCACTGCATGGTATTAGTGTAGTGGCCGTGCCTTGTGCCGGCCACCACCCGCATCGCGATACCATAGCTATCGAGTCGCGATACCATAGCTATCGCAGTGCGATACCATAGCTATCGCGGTGCGATACCATAGCTATCGCAGTGCGATACCATAGCTATCGCGGTGCGATACCATAGCTATCGCGAAGCAATTCTGCCATTTGCGGTAATGTTGCGGTAATGTTTGAGCAGATTTCAAAGAGCTAACGAGCTCTTTATTAAGTGTTTAACCCCTTGCGGTAATTGCGGTAATATCTTTTGCGAAAATCCTATGGGGGAAGCGCTACGTTGGGGTGTTTTTGTTTCGTTCGATGCGGATGAGCAGGAGCCCGATGCCCGTCCAAACGAGCTCGCGGATGCGCACGATGAGCGCCACGAAGATGCCTGCGCTGGCCGACATGCCCAGACCGGCTACCGACATGAGGAAGCCACCCTCGCGACCGCCGAGCTGCAAGGGGATGAAGAAAAGCAGGTTGGCGAAGAATGAGGTGAAGGCAAGGATGAGAATGCAGTCGAGATAGTTGGGTGACGGCATGAGCACGAGCAACACGAAATAAATCTCGAGCGCCGAGGCTACGCGGCAACTCAGCTCGAGCAGTACGGCACCAATGAAGTTGAGTGGCCGTTGCCGGTGTAGGGCCGCCGTTTGTTGGTCGATGGTGTCGAGCTGGGCGCGGTGACGCTCCACGAAGGGGCGTGCCCATCGCTTCACCAAGGGCAGGTGGCGCAGCATCGTCATGATGCGGTTGGCCAGACCCTTGCGGTAGCCAGAGATGAAAAACCAAATGCCCAACACGCAGAAGGCGCCGATGGCGGCGAGCATCAGGCCCAGCAGAAACGAGACGCTGTGGGTGAAGATGAACAGTAGAATGCTCAGCGCCCAGAACCAGAAATGGCTGAAGATGTGGGTCATGACGTAGAGGATGACCGACGATGTGGCGCGCTCGGTGCCGATATGCGGCGCCAGTTCCATGATACGGTAAGGCTCGCCGCCCATCAGTCCGCCGGGCGTGGCGTAGTTGAGCGCGAAGCCCGACACGGTGACCTTGTATAGCCACGCCAGCGAGACGGGGTGGCGCACGTTGACCTTAGGCTGGTCGGGGGCGTCGGCCGACTGCTGGCACACACCTTTTATAATAAGGTACCACGAGCAGGTGTTGAACACATACAGCACTGCCCACAGGGCGACAACGGCAAAGAACCAGTATCCCGCATGCTTCAGTCCTGCCCATACCTGGGCATAGTCGAGTTGGGTGAGCATGATGATGAGCACGGTCAACCCAAAGATGAAGAAGCCATTCTGATATTTCTTGCTCACGGGAGTGGGAAATTAGCTGAGGAAGTGATGCCCTGCGGTTGTCATGAAGAGATGAGCTTAAGCTGGCTGTTCAGCCTTCTTCTCGCCCTTGTTGGCGTTGAACGTCTTAGGACCCTTTCCGGTGCCCTCATGCTTCTTGGGGATGGAGAAGCGCACCTTCTCGCTCTCGTCCTTCTTCTCATGATAGAGCTTCGGCAACGGGTTGGCGTAGGGCGCGTCGAAGTTGTTGCGGGCGCGGAAGCAGTCGATGGCCTGATAAATGGCGTGGCGGAAGCTGTCGGCATTGGCTTTGCCTTGTCCGGCAATATCGTAGCGCGGCGTCAGGTCGGTCGAGGTGCTGATGAGCGGCAGTCCACCGAGGTAGTGGATGTTGTTGTCGGGATCGACGGCTTTCAGCGGAGCGGCACCCTGGTCGTGATACATGGCAAGGATGGCGTCGAAGGCCGTGAAGTCGCCATTGCCGAAGAACGACTCGGGCTGATAGGGGCCGAACACGCAGGCGCCGGCGTCGGACAACTGCTGGATGGCCGGACAGATGGCCTCCTGCTCCTCCTTGCCGGGGTGGGCGTCGCTGTCGTTGGGGTTGAGGGCCAGCACGGCGATGCGCGGACTCTCTATCTGGAAGTCGCGGCGCAGGGTGGCATAGAGCAGGGCGAGCTTCTCCACCAGTCCCTCCTTGGTGATGGCGGCCGGCACATCCCTGAGCGCAATGTCGCCCGTGGCAAAGGCCATGCGCATGGTGGAGTTGATGAGTATGTCAAGGCCTTTCTTCCCGTCGCCGATGCAGCTCTCGATAAACCGCTCATTACAGGGGAAGTCGAAGCCGTCAACGTGCATGTTGTTCTTGTCGATGGGGCTGGTGACAAGTACGTCGAAGAGGTTGTCCTTGTAGTCGGTGATGGCGCGGTCGATGCTCTTGATGGCGGCGCGGCTGGCATCCTGCGACGGTGCGCCGAGCTCCACCTTCACGTCCTCGTCGA
>Ga0256407_10008205_pt1 | contig 15426 bp, 14 predicted proteins | sample RumenRJG_04DNA_FD_193489 | JGI IMG/M metagenome (GOLD analysis project Ga0256407, IMG submission 193489) | Bovine rumen microbial communities from Lethbridge, Alberta, Canada - RJG_04 | ecosystem: Host-associated > Mammals > Digestive system > Stomach > Rumen | place: Canada: Alberta...
AATAATAAAAAAAAAAAAAAAGCAAAAATCTAATACCAAGGAGGATAGAATTCTTATTTACTGTTCAAATGGTAATACCACAAAAGTGCATGGTATGGATTTTGGGTTATTTCAAGGTAGTTCTGCTACAACAATAGAAATATTAAATTCTGGAAATAATATAGAAAATATGGGTAATATGTTTCATCAGTGTAACCAATTAGTAAATCTAAATTTGGAGAAATTAATAACTACTAACGTTACAAATATGAGTTACATGTTTTATTACTGTAGTAAATTAACAAGTCTTAATTTATCTAATTTTAATACTGAAAAAGTTACAGATATGAAGGGTATGTTTAATAATTGTAGAAGTTTAACAAATCTTAATTTATCTAATTTTAATACTAATAACGTTACAGATATGAGTTATATGTTTGCGGACTGTAGTGGATTAGGAAATTTACAATTATTTGATTTTGATGTTCGTGAAAATATAAACATGTGTAATGCGTTTTTAGGTTGCTTTAAAGGTTGCTTTAAAGATGGTAAAGGTACGTTATATTGTAATGCAAAAGTTATAAAAGGAATAATAGAATATAATGTTCATACAGGATTAGAAGTTTTATGTGTAGTTAAGGAAGCAAACATACCATCAGAAAGTAATTGTAAATGTACTATTCAAAATAGGAAGATTTTGACAGTAGATAATGTTTCCTAGCAAATCACATTTTGCAGACAAGACATAGGAATACGCTTCCTAGGAAAACATATAAAAGATACATTAATTATGTGTCAGGTGCGTGAGGATAAAAACCAATTGCAAAGTGTTCATAGTGATATATTGAGAATAAATATCAACTCATAACTTGTGCTGGGTTTAATTTCGAAAACATTTTTCAGTGTTATAGTAACAGTTTTAACGATATAATAAAATATGTTTTTGTATTTTAATCTTCTCATAATAACGTAGTAGGAGGTTGTAAAAATAAAAACTTAAAACTAAAGTATAGTTGAAATTCATAAATTAAAATATCATGGCTATATTTTTTTATAGAATAACTGTTGTATCGAGTAAAATATTGATAATAATTTCTTATATATCATATATAATGATTCTAAAAAAATGCATATCGTAAAATTGTTCTTATTTTTACATTTATTGTTTTATATTGGGTTTGATAGCTTTAGTATGCTCGCATCCGAAGAACAAGAAATCGTGCAGTACAATCCACAATCAGAAAACAATGGAACATGTGTTGGTAATTTTATTAATCAACAAATTGTTTTTATCAAGCATCAAAGATGGTGTTTACTAAACCGTTATATGGAATATACCAAAGAAGAAAAACTTTTATATCGTGAAAATGGAGTAAAATATTTTTACGATATGTATGACAAAGACAATTCTAGGTACATAAGGATATCTCGTTTTATTGATTTTTTATATTATTATTTGCACATTATTCATTTTTCATCATATGATAATACAACAATATATTATAGGATACATTTTACCTTATCAATTGTTTTCCAAGCACTCTTTTGGTTGGGTATAGGCGGTACAAAACCTTTTAGTAGTAAATATAAATTCCTTGGCTGTGAATTCTATTTCGGCATTGGTAATATACCTTATATTGGTGGGATATTTATGTTAGCACTAGTATGTAAACCTAATTTTATGCTTAAATACTTACCTAATTACCTAAAAGATAGAGTCACGATACATATTCTTGACTTAAAACCATTGTATTATATCTTAGATTTTCTGTTGAACAAATATCTTGGCAATTTTACTTACTTCGGAAAAGACTTTAAAGACGCTGTAAAAGAATATAAAGCACAAAAAGAAATCTTAGATAGGTGCTGGAATAGGTTCCACGATGCGTATGAAGAAAAAATAAAACAACTGGAAACTGTACAATGTGAAGATAAGAATGCAATAGAAAATAAGTATCGTTATAGACAATCTTTTGCAATATATAAATTGAGGCAAGTAGAACAAGTAAGGAAGAATAGGTGTTTAAACAATATAAAGTATCCTGTAATATTTATGTGTCCGTTGTATAGGATTGATTTTTGTAGTTTGAAAATACAAATATTCTCTTTTTGGCAGATATCAATTAATCTTGCCGGCTTTTTGCCGATTTTACCAGCTTTAATAATTGAAATTTATAAACATATTGTTTATGGAGAATGTGAAAATAATGCTCAAGGTGATAATATTTTTAATACTTATGAGCGGTGGTTTTTGGATAAATGTGATATTACAGAATTTCTAAAAGAAGAAGGAAATAAAGTGAAAAAGCTTGTAGATGAAAAACTAGAAAAGGAATTTTTATACACGGAAGAAATTAGAAATCGTGTGAATAAGTATGTGTCGCTACGAGAACATATGTAAATAATAATATTTATGAGGTATAATTAAATAATTTATATATAATATCAAATATATGCTTATAAATCAATGTCAACTTAATACGTTGCACGTATTCTTATTGTTTGTGCTTTGTTGCTGCGGAGTAAACTTTGTGGAAAGTTTTGGGGCGAATACTCTGGAGAATAATAATAATGTTCAAGGTAGTAATAGTAATAATCAAGCAGTTAATGATGATAATACAGAATTTTTTCTTAAATTTAAAATTCAAAAGCTCACAACACTCGATGGGAAAAAAAACTATTATAATGGTCCATGCTCTTACGAACTTATTTTAAGTGACTTGAAAAGATATTTTTTATGTCCGTTGTTAATTGTAAATGCTATATCTGGTTTTGGAAAGTACAATAATGCTCATTTTTCGTTAGCCGGTTCAAATAAATTGTATATTTATACTTCAGATGTATCGTTTCTTTTGGGTTTTGGGTTGAATTGGAGAATTAGACATCAATTTTATGGTACAAAATTGAATGCAAAATGGGATATAAATTTACATATTCTTGGAGTTAATATCTTCAACGCAGTTTTATGGGTGATATTGTCGTTGTATAATACGTCTTACCGAGGATTAGATAATACTAATTTAGATACCATATGGAATATTCGGTGTTTTAATTCTCTCTTTTTAAGAACCTATACTCATGTGTTAGGTTGTAATTGTTTGCAAATATTAGAATGTGAAATATATATTTGTGATTACTATAGTATACGTTTAAATATAGGTGTAATTTGCTTATTGTATAAACTAATTATTAATCGAAAGAACATACCAAATAAGGGGGGAAGTCATAAGGCATATATACTTGTCAGGGGATAAATGTTCAAAACTATAGAAATATATAAAAATTGAATTTTGGTTATATTAATACATCTTTTTGCATAAAATATTATTTTCATTGTATGAGAGTTAACTTTTATAAAATAACGAATATTGTATTGTTATTGTTCCTTTTATTTTCACATGGTTATAATAGCTTCTGTGGTAATATATCTGCAAATGATTACAATGGTTCTGAACCTGTAAACAATAGCAGTTTTGAGTTGGGAAACAATAACAATTTTCATATGTATGACACTTCTTTTGGTTATGGTTTGCAATGAAAATCGATTTCAAGGCAGCAACAATCATTCAATAAACTTTATGATGTTTTATTAAATAATGATGTGTCGTGTTATTTGATTAAGTTGTGTGTTCGTTGTACGGATTTTTTCGGGCTTACTTATGACAAGAATTTTTATTGTAAGTTAACTTATGATTCAAATTTTAAAAAATTTCTTACTGGAGTAATTTTGCGTCATGTGTTTTTACAATCATTTCTTCGTGGCATATTTTCAACAAAACGTTGTGATATGTTGAATAAAAATACTTGGCAGAGGTTATATTTGGCAATTGGGAACGTACCATATCTTGGTGGGATATTTAGTTTTTCGTTAGTATATAAGCCTTCTTGGCTGGATAATTTACACAAAAGATATTGTCCTAGTTTTATAAAAGAAGTCACAATACGTATTATTGGATTTAGGTTGTTTGCGTATTTATTGTTGCAATGTTTTGGAGAGTTACTGAAAAATTATTCACATCAAATCAACAATAAAGGAAGTGATTGGGAGAATGTATCGTTAGCAAACTTTGGTGAAACAGATTTTAATTTTAAACGAGGAATGTACATTTATCCGTATGTAGTTGATCTTTTTACAATTGATTTTAAAATTTTTGTGGTGTATAATATATCTGTTAACCTAGTAAGTTTATTTATAAGTTATACATTTGTTAAGCAATTGCAAAAAGATCACAAAGACATGTCAGGTATATTATCTTTGATTGGTAGTAATGAAGATAATAAGGAAGAGAAAAAAGAAGAATAGGATATTTTGATATGAGTCAAGAGTTGGATTTTAAGTAAATATTGTGTGTTAGGAATATACGCTATAGTACTTTATCATTAAGAAATGTTGTATTATTATAAATATAAATTACGATGAAAAATATTATACGTTTACTTCCTGATGCTATATGTAATCAGATTGCTGCTGGTGAGGTTATACAACGTCCTGCTTCTGTGGTTAAAGAGTTATTAGAGAATTCTATTGATGCTAAAAGCACAAAGATAATATTATCTATTGAAGATGGTGGGAAAAAGGTAATACAGGTTATAGATAATGGCATAGGCATGTCGGACTTAGATGCTCGTATGTGTTTAGAAAAGCATGCTACATCAAAGCTTTCTAATATAGATGATCTCTTAAATATTCATACTTTAGGTTTTCGGGGAGAAGCTATTGCCTCAATAATATCTATTTCGCAAGTTGAGATTATGACAAGGTTTTCTGACTCCGACATTGGAACAAGGATACTAGTTGAAAAATCTCTTATACAACAGCAAGAACCCTATGTTACTTCACCAGGAACTAATTTTATAGTTAGAAATATATTTTTCAATATACCAGTACGTAGGGAATTTCTAAAAGATAAATATATAGAGACACAACATATAGTCAAGGTGTTACACAATATTGCTTTAGCGTATCCTGACGTAGAATTTGTATTCTATAATGACAATAAGGAATTATATCATTGGTATAGTACCAAAAATCTTTTACATAGGATTTGTGAGATATTTGGAGAACAATATAAAAAACAGCTAATAGCATGTAAAAATGAAGATATACATGTTAGCATTGAGGGTTATGTTTGTAGTCCCCAAAATGCAAAGAAATATAACCATTTACAGTTTATATTTGTTAATGGAAGACATATTAAGAGTTCCAAAATACATCAAGCTATAGTTTCAGCATATGAAAGCTTTATATTGAAAGATCGTGAGCCGTTTTATTTTTTATTTTTAACTATGAATCCAAGGAGTATTGACGTTAATATACACCCTTCCAAAACGGAAATAAAATTTTATAATGAAGACCTCATCTTTACTTTTATAAAAAATACAATCAAACGTACGTTAATCAAATCCGAGATCCCAGAAATAGATTTTGAAAATAAGGAAGATTTATTTCTGCGATATGGAGAGGAGAATGAGGAACAAAATAGCGACAATATAGTAGACGATGAACAGAATAATGACAATATAGTAGAGGAGGGACGTAATATTGTCATGCAGGAAAATTTAGATAATATAGTGGATGAAAATGATGATTTGGTAGAGTCTAATACAAGACAAGATGCATATAAAAGTAATAATGTGCAATATCCACAGGAGGATAATGTACGTGGTGATAAAGTACGTGGTGATAAAGTACAGGAGGATAATATTACAAATATTAATCGTAGCTATAATTCCTCGCAAGAAAATAATAATACGTTTGTAAAAGGTAGTGATGATACTATTATAAAAAAAGGTAGTGATGAGAATATAAAAATGCAGCATATAATAAAAACATATTTTGTTCAGGTAAAACCTCATTTTATAATTACGACTGTAAAGTCTGGGGTAATAGTAATACATCATCGTCGTGCACATATACGTATTTTATATGAACGTTATCTTTCCCAATATTCTTCTGAAGTAAATGCTAAGCAGTTATTACTCTTTCCCAAAGGTGTAGTGTTAAATGACATAGAATATAATATTTGCAAAGATAATATTGCATTATTACACGATTTAGGCTTTGGGGTAGAAATAAAACGTAATCGTGAGCTCATAATTACTAGCTTGCCAAAATATATAGACGTAAATTATGTGGGTGATGTTTTGGAGGATGTAATAGCATGTTTACAAACAAAAACCGAAATAAACATTTTACATTCTTTTGCTAAGATAATGGCAGAAAAGAATGCTATAAAAGAAAACATATTATTATCACAAGATGATATGCAAAATATCATAAATCAATTATTTTTATGTAAAATACCAATGTATGATTTACATGGTAAGAAGACATATGATATAATTTTAACTGAAGATCTTCAGTCGCGGTTCTAAATTTGATATTATTAAGATGTATAATTAAAAAACTGTGAAATGATATTTTATTTACACAATAATGCGTATATATATATTTATATATTGTCCAATAGTGTAATGGTAACATATTTGATTCTGGCTCAAAAGAATCTAGGTTCGAATCCTAGTTGGACATCGCAATAGTAATTATCTGAAAAATATAACATTATGTCAGGGCATAGTAAATGGGCGACGACGCATCGTCAAAAAGAACTCACCGATAAGCAACGTTCGAAGAAGTTTTCTAAGGTTATACGTGAGATTATGTCTGCGGTGAAAACAAACGGAAAAGATATCAATGCCAATCCTAAGTTACGATTGGCAATACAAAATGCCAGAGCTTTAAACATGCCAAAAGAAAATATAGAACGTGCTATACATAAGAACATTGATGAAATAAAAAATTATGATAACATAACATATGAAGCTGTTGTTGGAGTTGTGCAAATTGTCATCGTATGCATGACAGACAATGTTAATCGTACTGCGTCAGATCTTAGGGCACTATTAGGCAGGCATCATGGGGAATTATGTAAAAATGGAACTGTTATGTATAATTTTAAATATAATAGCGTGTTCATATTTCAGAAATCGTGCATTCAGGATTTAGAAGGTTTTACTTTAGAGATGATAGATTACGACATTGAAGATTTATGTGAGAATGATGAGGAGACATATTGTCTTGTTTCCACAGCACAGAATTTCAGTAAAATACAAAATATTTTAGAAAAAAAAAATATAGAAATACAACATGCTTTTTTACGTTATAGCCCAATAGTAACGGTGGAAATACAGGATGAAGACTTAGAAAATATAAAAATGTTAATTTCCTCTTTGGAGGATTTAGATGATATACAAGATGTGTTTTGTAATTTAAAAGAACAATAATTTTTTTTGAACAAAAATATAATCAATATTCCCAACACACTTAAGTTATAAGTATTTTATAGTAAGTTATCAAAGTTAATATCAGAATTTTTATCTAAATATACGTATGCTTTTTTATAGCCATGTACTTTAGTATTGTTGATACTGTTTTGAATATATTTTTTTTTTGCTTTTGTGAGATATAAACTCATATTTATTTTTTTTACTTTTACCGTAAACCTTCCCTCAATAGCTTTTTGTACGTCTATTTTATTTGCATTTTCATTCACCATAAAGCAATAACAGTTGTTCTTATTTGCTAATGACGCTTTCTCTGAAATTACATTTTTGATAATACATTGCTTATTCATATTACTTTATTAATTTTTTATTTAATATTTCCACACTATCCTCGCTTATGTATATTTTATTACAATTTAAAAGGTCGTATATGTTTAAATCAAGACATTTTTTCACTGTCACATTACTTAAATTTCTACTACTAAGTAATAAATTTTCATTTTTATCTTTTGTCACGATAAGGTTTTTGTTCTTATCCATATTCAACCCCTTTGTTTTAGCGATAAAGTCTTTTGTTTTGTGGCTTGTGAAGTCGAAATTATCAACAATCGCTATTTCATCATTGTCGATTTTATTTTTCAACACAGACGCAAAGGCATATTGTTTTTCTTTTTTGTTTATTTTCAAATTATATTTATGTGGTTTTGGTCCAAAAACTCTTCCTCCACCACGTAATAATGGACTATTGGTGTCTCCTTGCCTTGCTCCTCCAGTACTTTTTTGTTTTTTAAGCTTACGTGTTGCACCCTTAACTTCACTACGTTCTTTTGCTTTGTGTGTACCCTGACGTTGATGCGCTAAGTATGCTTTCGCAGCTAAATATATGCTATGATTTTTTACTTCTACATCATTCAGTTGTGAAAAGGCTATATCACGCCCTACGCTTTCACCGTTACAATTTAAAATATTTAATTTATACGTTTTTGACATATTCTATCGCTTTTTTAATACTACTATATTTCCATTACATCCTGGTATGCAACCTTTTAATATTATTAAGTTGTCATCTTGACAAATGTCTAATATGGATACATTTTGTGTTGTAACACGCTTTCCTCCCATTCTTCCTGCCATCCTTAAACCTTTAAATACACGAGAAGGGAAGGAAGATGCTCCCACAGATCCGGGATGACGCATCCTGTTATGCTGACCATGTGTTTGTCCCCCAACACCCGAGAAACCATGCCTCTTTACAACACCTTGAAATCCTTTTCCTTTGCTTGTGCCAATGACGTCTACATTATCGCCTTTTTGAAATAAATCAGCAATTGTAATGTTATCGCCAATATTAAATTGTTTTTCAAAACCTTTTATTTCACAGTAATACTCCTTTGTATCAATATTTGCTTTTTTACAAATCCCAACTAATGATTTAGATGTGTTTTTATTTTTTACTGCACCAAAACCTAATAAGATGCTGTCGTAATTATCTTTTCCCTTAGTCTTTATTTGTAATACAGTATTTTTATCACTAAATACAACTGTGCATGGCACTTTTGCACCATCTTCGTCGAAGTAACTACTCATTCCTATCTTTTTACATATCAACCCAGTCATATTTACGTATTTATGTTTGAATTAAGTGCTTTATGATAAATATACATAAAAATAAATGTAAAAAGTTATTTTTTATTAAAAAATTACAATATACATTTGTTAATGTCTTTTTTTAGTTATAATTTTGTTTTTTGTAACTTTATAGACAATTATTCAACATATAATATTTTATGGTGTCATTATTATTGATAGGTCCTCCTGGTGCAGGAAAAGGTACTCAGAAGAATATTTTATTGCAGAAGTATTCCTTTGGTTCTATAACTCCTGGGGATTTAATAAGAGCAGAAATGGAAATGAAAACAGAAAGAGGGTTAAAGTTGATGTCTTTGGTAAATAAAGGTTTTTTAGCGCCTTATGAGTTAATAATATCTATTGTCAAAGAAAAAATAGAGTATTATTACAATAATAATATTCATAATTTAATTTTTGATGGCTTCCCTAGAGAAATGGAACAAGCAAAAGGTATTGATAAGATATTATCACGCTATAACCATATTTATGATATTAAATGTGTAATATTGTTTGAAGTGCCAGATGATGTGTTGGTGAAACGTATACGTGATCGTAGTGTTATCAGTGGTCGTGAAGACGATAAGGACGATGACGTCATTCGTACGCGTTTAGAAGTTTACCATGACAAAATACATAATATCATCGAAAAATACGATGATATTGGTATATTACATCGTGTTGAGGGGGATAAAAATAAAGATTTAGTAGCTAAAGAAGTTGATGATATTGTGAAAAAATATATGTTATCTTACAATGGTGAATGTTAAACATATAGACTTTATATATACCCTTACCATTTTTGTTAAATCTGGAGACGGAGGTAATGGATGCGTGCATTTCCGTCATGAGAAATTTATACCCAAAGGTGGGCCAGATGGAGGAGATGGGGGGAATGGGGGTAGTATAATATTTAAATGTGAGAGTGGTTTGTCTACATTATATCACTTAAAACGCAATAGGCATTATGTTGCAAATAACGGTGGAGAGGGAAGAGAATGTAACCGTCATGGAGCAGATGCCGAAGATATAATCATACCAGTTCCTGTTGGAACAATAATAAGAAATAAAGATACTCATGAGTTATTAGGTGAAGTCAACAGCAATAAAGAGACGTTATTATTATTACGAGGTGGTAAGGGAGGAAGAGGAAATGCTTATTTCAAGACCTCAACGAATCGTACTCCTCGCTATGCTCAAAATGGAGAAAAAGGTCAAGAGCTAACGTTAGAATTGGAGCAGACATTATTGGCGGATGTTGGCTTGATAGGGTATCCTAATGCTGGGAAATCAACATTTCTTACTACAGTGTCAGCATCAAAAGCTAAAGTAGGAGAATATGCTTTTACTACTTTACATCCTCAGCTTGGGGTGGTAACGTGGAAAGATAATACTTTCACTATTGCGGATTTACCTGGTATTATTGATGGCGCAGCAAAAGGAAAAGGATTAGGGCTTGTTTTCCTAAAACATATGAGACATGTTAAGATATTAGCTTTTGTTATAGATGCTAATGATAATGACTGTTGTAGAAAATATGAGAAGTTAAAAAGTGAAATAGAAATGTATGATAGCACATTATTGCAACGTAGACATGTAATTATTATATCTAAAGTGGATCTTATAGATAAACATAAAGAAGAAGACATTTATAATGCCTTTATCACAAAATATAATTTATCACCTATGTTTATTTCTTCTTTTACACATAAAGGCATAAAAGAAACTATAGAATTCTTATCTAGTATTATTAACGTATAAAAATTTTATCCTCCAATTTTTACGTGTCTTTTACGTATTTGTTCTAAAATTTTATTTTGTAATGACAATATTTCTTCATTGCTTTCCTGATCGGTATTATCACTGTTGATAATCTGATATTTAAATATAAATTCTATAATGTCTTTGTTTATGTTCGTGATCATAGTATTAAAAAGCTTATATGCTTCGAATTTATATACCGTAAGAGGATCACGTTGTTCGTAGTAGGCATTTTGTGATGACTGCTTTAATTTCGTCATTTTGCTAAGATGCTGTTGCCAGTAAGTATCTATATACATTATCATTACCTTAGAGATTACCTTTAGGAATATAATTCTTCCTTTTTCTAATGTGCTCTTGTTGTTATCGGTTGTTAAGTCTATGTGTATGTCAAAGATTATATTGTTATGTTTTACCTTTATAACATTTTGATGCATGGTGCCATCTTTGAATACGCTATTATATATGTTCTCACATATGGTATTATATTTTGCAATTAAGTCTTTATATAATATACCCTTAATTTCTTCATATGTATCATTTCCAAAATCATAATATGAAATAGGTATCTGAGCATTTGTTATGGTGTTATATTTTTTCTCTAAGTTTCTGTATTCTATTTCTTTTGTTCTATCTTTCAATAAAAACATATCTATGCTTTGTAAAAAGATATCATAAATATCTGTCAAAGTCATCTCTCCTTTTAGGGCCTTATGTCTTTGTTTGTATATATATTTTCTTTGTATATTTAATACGTTATCATATTCTAACAGTCTTCTTCTATAGTATGAGTTGTTTTCTTCTATTTTCTTTTGTGCCCCTTCTATAGCAATATTTACTAAAGAACCATCCAATATTTCATCGTCATCAAACTTGTCTATGAACATTTGTACTTTGTTGTCGCCTAGAGCCCTACGCATCAAATTATCTTCAAATGATATGAAAAACTGTGATGATCCTGGGTCTCCTTGTCTTCCTGCACGGCCACGTAATTGCCTATCAATTCTACGAGATTCATGTTTTTCTGATCCTATTATTGCTAGCCCACCTGCTTTTAAGGCTTTTTCATCTAGTTTTATATCTGTTCCTCTTCCTGCCATGTTAGTAGCTATTGTCACTGTGCCACTTTCTCCGGCATGAGATATTATCTCAGATTCACGTTGATTGAATTTAGCATTTAAGACTTGGTGTTTTATCTTCCTAAATTCTAACATACGACTCAATATTTCAGAGTTTTGCACAGAAGTAGTTCCTACTAATACTGGCCTACCAGCTTTTGAAAAGGCTATTATCTGGTCTATGATAGCTTTGAATTTAATGTCTATAGTTTTATATATTACATCACCTTTGTCTTCTCGTATCATTTTTTTATGCGTTGGTATTGTGATAACATCCAAATTGTAAACATTGTAGAATTCATTTGCTTCTGTTATAGCCGTTCCTGTCATACCAGAAAGCTTATGGTACATTTTAAAATAATTTTGTAAAGTTATGGTAGCATCTGTCTGACTGTTCTTTTCTACTTTAACCTGTTCTTTGGCTTCTATAGCTTGGTGGAGGCCGTCAGAGTATCTTCGACCATGTAAAATACGTCCTGTTTGTTCATCTATAATTAATACCTTACCATTATCTACAAGATAATCTGTTAGTTTTTCAAATAGCGTGTATGCTTTTAAAAGTTGCTTCACAACATGTATACGTCGTGCTTTGATATTGCAATCATTAAAAATAAGTTTTTTTTTAGCATACTTATCTTCTTCGTTTATGCTATTGTCTTTGTCTATATTATCAATTTTTTCCGTGACCTCAGACAAAATAAAGAAATTTTCATCGTTACATAATTTGTTCATTCTATCTATACCTTTGTCCGTCAAATTTGCTAAATTGTTTTTCTCGTCAATAGTAAAAAGAAGTCCTTCGTCTACTTCCGACATTCTTTCATTATTGTTCTCAAGATATATTTCCTCAGACTTTGTTAGGAAGACCTTATTTCCTGGCTCACTTAAGAACTGTACTAAAGGTTTATATTTTGGGTAGCCCCTAAAGGCACGATATAAATTTAATCCTGTTTCTTCATCTTTTATATTTTTTTTAATGTTCTCTTTAGCATTAACGAGATATTGCTGTATAAGAGTTGTTTGTTCAATAACTAATTTCTGCACAAGAGGCTGTAGGGTTATGTAGTCTTGTGTGTTGTCGTCTTTTGCTTCTCTACTGAGAATTAAAGGGGTACGTGCATCGTCAATTAATATAGAGTCTATCTCGTCGATGATGGCGTAATTATGTTCACGTTGTACTAATCCATATTCTGTTATTGCAGTATTATCACGGAGATAGTCAAACCCGAATTCATGATTTGTGCCGTATGTTATATCAGCAGCATATGCTTTTTTTCTTTCTTCACTAATAGGTTCGGTATCGTCGATACAGGCTACTGATAGCCCATGGAATTCGAAAATAGGTCTATTCCACATGTAGTCTCGTTTTGCTAGATAGTCATTAACAGTGATAACATGTACTCCATTACCTGATAGAGCATTTAAGAACACTGGCAGCGTAGAAACTAAAGTTTTACCTTCTCCTGTAGCCATTTCAGCAATCTTGCCTTGGTGCAATACAACCCCACCTATTAATTGCTCGTCAAAATGTATCATGTTCCACTTGATATTATTACCCATGACGTCCCATGTCGTCTTCCAGGTAGTTTTATTGTCGGAAACGTGTATGTAATCTCTTTTCCCATTTAACATTTTATCAAATTCTGTGGTAGTGACTTCTATACAATCATTTTCCGTAAAACGTCGTGCAGTTTCTTTTACAATAGCAAAACTTGTTGGCAAGATTTGCAAGAGTATTTCCTCAGTGACTTTATATAAAGCTTCTTTATTTTTTTCTATAGTGAGTTTTATAGTTTGGATAGTGTTCTTGTCGGCTGCTATGTTGTCACGCAGGGACATTTTACTGGATGCATATTTTTGCTTATAATCTTTGATGTAATCTTGTATTTTAAGTTTTAATTTTTCGGTTTCATGACGTAGTGCATCATGCGAAAGAGATTGCAAACGTATACATTCTTCATTTATTTTATGTATGTACGGTGTGATAAGTTCCAAGTCACGTTCATATTTTGAACCGAAAATAGCTTTTATAACATTTATTATTGACATACTTGATATCTACATATATACATATATAATATGTATTATTAACTAAATATTTATATATTCAAAGATATATATAAAAAACATAAATATACAATATATATCAAAATCTCATGAATAAAAACATATTACTTTGTCTTATCGCAAGTTTAAATGAAATAAAAATTTTATCAGATAAGAATTCTCTTCCAAATGCTTTGTTATTATATGGCGATGATTGTGATTATCTCTTATCTCTAGCAAAAGAATTTATCATTTATACTGATGTGCGGTGTGATAGCATTCCTCCATTGCCTTCAGTGCAGTGTAAGGATGTAGATGTTTTTAAGCATCCCGATATTAAGTGGCTGTTCCCTATAATGCATAATAATGTCAATGATTCGTGTGATAAGTATTTAGATTCCTTTGCTAAGTATGTTAACGGGAGTCTTGTTTCTAATAAGGCATCTTGGCAAAAAGTACATATGGCAGGAAATAAGCAAATGACCATAAATGCTATAGACGTCGCTAATGTGAATTTGTTTTTATCTTTACCAAATGTGCTTGGAAAATACAAAATAGTGGTTATATGGCTCCCAGAATTTATGAATAATGTCACGGCAAATACATTATTGAAAACTCTTGAGGAACCTGCAGGTAATAAGGCTATGTTTTTATTACTGACTAACGATATAGATGGTATTTTGCCAACGATAAAGTCACGATGCCTTAATTTCTTCGTTAAGAATTTTAGAGGCAATAATATACTTGATAAGAATAATGATGATAAAATTGATAAGAATAATGATGATAATAGGCAATATAGTGAGTTTATTGACTTTTTACGGCTTTGTTATAAATTTGACATGTCACAAATGTATGAATACATAGAACGTCTGCATGATATCGGCAAGGAAGAGATAATACATTTTTTTTCAGTTGGTATTGATATTATGCAAGATATTTTATATCGTCATTGTGGTATAAAGCAATGTGATATTGTAGAAGAAGAACTTGGAGAAGCATTACAAAAGTTATCACAAAATCTCGATTTTGGAAAGATAAAATATATATATGACATTTTAACATCTGGGATTAATGATATCAGGAGGAATGTTAATACTAAAATGCTGATTTTTAAAGTAATGAAAAATATAAATACTTGTTTTTTAATAAATTAATTTTGCACTCCAGTTCATAATACCCAAATATATATGTATATATATATCAATGTAAGATTACTAACTATGAGCAAAGACAGTATCTTTAACACGACAGACTACAAACACGTATCGGTTAAGTTCTATCTTTACTCATTGCTGTTGCTCTTGTGTAACTGTCTATTGTTCAACTCTGGATGCATTGGTGGATTAGTCACGGGTGACATGTTAAATTGTTTTTGGGAGGATACAGAACCTGAGAAGAGTGATGGTGTGGTAGAGAAGGTATTGAATCGTTTAAGTGATTGGTATAACGTGTATGGGGAAAAAGAGAAGAAAATACAATTAGAGGAAATTGACATAGGCACAGACGGGAAAATAGATGGGGTCAAGATTGTGAATGAGGAAATTGTAAAGCAAGGATTAATAACAGTATACATTAATGATGACAGTTTTACCAACTATGATGCTATTAT
>Ga0256407_10008206_pt1 | contig 15424 bp, 13 predicted proteins | sample RumenRJG_04DNA_FD_193489 | JGI IMG/M metagenome (GOLD analysis project Ga0256407, IMG submission 193489) | Bovine rumen microbial communities from Lethbridge, Alberta, Canada - RJG_04 | ecosystem: Host-associated > Mammals > Digestive system > Stomach > Rumen | place: Canada: Alberta...
TTTGGATCTCTTCATATTGTTCTTTGGAAAGGCTGGAGAGCGTGATTAGCTTCTCCGAATCTTCTTTTAATATAAAGTGATCTGCCTGCATATTTTCGATGCCGGACGACACTGCTCGTCCCAGCCCCTTGACCAGACCGGACAGAAACAGCACCATGAACATCATCAGGAAAACAATGATCTCGATTAGTAAATATTTCTTCCAGTTATGCCGGAGTTCTCTGAATCCTAATTTCATACTAGTCATCCTTTTCTTTTTATCAGCTATCCGCGGAATGATTTGCTGCATTAGCCATAGCTGACCTTCTTTCAATTGAACTAAATATAATTTTAATAAACCTATTTAGGAATTATAGTCTATCATAGAGAAAAAGCAAGCCTTTTTTGATAAATTGCACGCCTGAGAGGTAAATTGATTGTGATATGAAAAAAAAGATAGGACAGAAAAAATAATCTACTGTCCTGAAAATTAGAATTCCTGTGATAGAGGCACCCAATGGTTATCTGCCATATCATGTGCGAATTCTGTATTGTTGATGTAAAGCGGATTGCCCTTGTCTCGGATGAATCCCCAGTGGAGGGAATGTTCCGTAGCATAGTTCTTGAATGCATTGAATTTGTTCTCAATTACAACCCGTTTACAACTTTTGTGAGGGCAGCAATCCAAGGTGTAAGCCGATAGGATAGAAAAAACAGAAAAGATTTGTCCCAAAAAAATTGATATTTGTCCCAAGTAACAATATAATGATACTGAAGTATAAGAGCATCCGTCTGAAAGGAATAAAACAATGAAAAAGCAAAGAATTATGAATTTGGTTAGATACCATGTTGAAAAGAATGAGGAGGCTTTTATTTCTGAGGTTGCTGAAATAGCAAGAGAGTTTGATCAGAGCGGTGATTCTGCTATGGCAACATATCTTATGGAATTAGTGTCCAGTGCAAATTATTATGTGCCGCAGAGTTCATATAAAAATCTGCACTATTTGACTAAGGTTGACTATACCAATACTCCGTTGCTATTACCGGAGATTATTGAAGAGGATATATTGGGAATAACCAGAGCTATCAGTGAAAAGTCGGATTTGAGTAAATTCTTATTTTATGGAGCTCCGGGAACCGGTAAGACAGAATCCGCATATCAAATAGCACGTATTTTGGGAAGAGACCTTTTGAGGGTTGACTTTGAGCAGCTCATAGATAGTCGGCTTGGAGAGACAGCCAAGAATGTATCGATTCTATTTGACGAGATAAACCATCTTGCGTTTGGAAAAATTATTGTATTGATGGATGAGATTGATGCATTGGTACTGGATAGAGTTAATGCAAATGACTTGAGAGAGATGGGGAGAGTCACTTCTACATTTATAAAGGAATTAGACAGGTTAAATGAAAACACCATCATTATAGCTACTACAAATTTGTTTAATAACTTTGACAAAGCAATAGTACGAAGATTTGATGCTACGGTATCATTTGATAGATACTCAAATGATGACCTGATTGAAATAGCGGATTCACTTCTGTCTTCAACATTAAAGAAGAATGCTAATTCAAGGCGGGATATGCGACTTTTTAATAAAATCCTTAATAATCTGAAAACGATTCCTTACCCGGGAGATTTGAAGCAGATCATTAAGACGTCGGTGGCATTTTCAAGTGAGGCTAATGAATACGATTATCTGAGAAAGATATATTTTGCATTAAACGATAACAAAGAAATAGATATACAAAGACTTAGTGATGAGGGTTATACAACAAGAGAAATTGAGATATTGTCTCGTATTCCAAAGAGCAGTGTGTCACGGAAATTAAAGGAGAACTAAGATGAATCCGTTACTTCAAGTAAAACTCAGATTTACAGGAGAAAAGAATAATCAAAAGCCCGGTGCGAGAAACCTGCGTGCCAAAGCAGAAACCTCAACGGAGAAGATAGATGAGCTGATCGATAGTTTACGCGCTGTTCTTAGGTTTTATAAAGATAATTTGCGCATTACTGACAAAATGATGATTGATATTTGGTATAACGATATTATTGCGAAATCCAATCGTGTAAGAGAATTGTTGAAACCAAGTCGACAATCGACTAATGATACTGTGGTTGGCGCAAGGTTTTCGGATGCGCCCGAGGGAGAAGAAAACCATATTATTACGCATTATGTTGATGAAAAAACCATCAATAAAACAATAGAAGAATTACAGGTGGCTAAGGAATTTCTGCAAAAAAGATTAGGTGGGAAGGCTACGCCTATGAACTTTGCTGAACCTAACAGCAATATTGATTATGAAGGATTTTCGCTTGCAAAGGGAAAACTTCGGGATTTGATTATTGACTGCTCGGTTGTGGAGAAGTTTGACGTTCCACGTGTTACTGAAGTTCCAGACAGAGATACATTTTTGATTACGTTTTATAAGTCTGAGCTTTCTTTATCGCTTTTACTTGAAAAGCTAAGAGTAGATGATGCTCAATTACCTTACACAGCGTATGGAGACGATACTATTTCTGTCACAAGAGATTTGTTTGAAATCATAAATGACAAGATACCATACATGATTTCTATGATTTCGGCAGATTTATCATCAATTACTTTAGAAGATATATCTCCGAAAAAGAGAGATGAGTATGATATCCCCAAGCCCCAAAATGAGCCTGTGATAGGAGTTATTGATACTTTCTTTGACGAAAGTGTTTATTTTGGCAGTTGGGTTGACAATAACGATTATATAAGTGATATGGAAAAATATCAGAACGATTTAGCTCTTAGAGATCATGGAACTGAGGTTACTTCAATTATTGTTGACGGTCCTAGAATGAACCCATGGCTCGATGATGGATGCGGAAGATTTAGAGTTCGCCACTTTGGAGTTTGTTCCAGTAGAATTTCAACGATACGATTGGTTAAAAAAATCAAAGATATCGTGAATGAAAATCCGGATATACATGTATGGAACCTTTCGTTAGGAACAGATGATGAAGTATCAAGAAACTTTGTATCATTCGATGCTGCGGCTTTAGATGAAATACAAGCAAAAACGAATGTGATTTTTGTAGTTTCCGGAACAAATGACAATCGTGAAACCAGGGCGGGAATCTTAAGAGTGGGTTCGCCTGCGGACTCGCTGAATTCACTGGTAGTAAACTCTGTCAGGAGAGATGGACAACCGGCAAGCTATTCCAGAAAGGGAAATATTCTTTCATTTTATAACAAGCCGGATGTTTCTTATTATGGCGGGGATTACGATGACAGAATTACCGCATATACATCCTATGGAACTGAAGGGGTATATGGCACATCATTTGCCGCCCCTTGGATTAGTAGGAAAATGTGTTACCTGATAGATGTAATGGGAATGCCAAAGGAGGTTGCCAAGGCATTAATAATCGATTCGGCAGCGGCTTGGGATTACAAGACAATGACGACAAAAAGCAAGTCCATTATGGGATATGGCGTGGTTCCTGTGGATATCCGGAAAATCGTGGAAACAGAAAGCGACGAAATTCGATTTTTTGTTTATGGAACTTCGGATTCATATCGCGCTGCTAACTATGCAATTCCAGTGCCGAAGGATGATGATAATAAGTATCCTTATGTTGCCAGAGCAACACTGTGTTATTTTCCAGAATGTTCAAGAACACAAGGCGTTGATTACACAGACAGAGAACTGTCATTAAAATTTGGAAGAATTGTTGATGATAAAGGAAAAATCAACGACATCAATGACAACGTACAGGACGATGCAGATAGTAGAATGGATGAGAGACAGTCAAGAAAAGAATTCCGCAAATGGGACAATACAAAGTTTATCTCTCGAATAGTTAAGAACAACAAACCTGTGAAATCATATGATGATCGTTTATGGGGCCTTTCTGTAACATCAAAGGAAAGACTCAGTACACAAAAGAGGGTTCCGCTTAATTTCGGCGTTGTTGTTACCTTGAAAGAGGTAAATGGTATTAACCGAATAGAGGACTTTATTAAAGCATGTACACTGCGCGGTTGGATTGTAAATAGGATAGATGTTCAAAACCAGTTGGATATTTATGCGTCCAGTCAGGAAGAGATACATTTTGAGTAGGATATGATTGAAGCCACAGAAGAAAACTTAAAAATAGTCTATGATGCAGAGCAACAAAATAGTAACGATAGTTATTAGAGAGGCGGATAGATGAATCTCTTTGAAGAAATCGGCGAAGATTTATTTCGGCCGCTTACGGGAATCAATAAAAGAAAATATGTAGATCTTCTCGCTCTTGCGTGGGATAAATGTAAACGTATGCCCATGTATGCCGTTGAAAAGAGCACTATTTTCGATATGGCGGAAGAATATTTCCTGGGGCTCGATGAACAGATAGTGTTGGATGACGACGAGAAAGAGGGACTTGATAACGGTTCTTCTGAAGCACGTATTATAGCGACCGGATTTGTTCGGAGATTAAGGGATACAGGATGGCTTATCGAAAAAGAGGGGGAGTATGAGGAAGAATCTAAGATAGCGATAAATTATAAAGTTGTTCCTATTATAAAATCGTTTCAGGAAATTGTAAGCCCTTCGATCATCACGTATAAAGGAAAACTGTTTAAAATATATTCGATGTTTGAACATATATCCGAACATGGGAGTCCTTATGAAGGTGTTCTGAAGGAGGCATCTGAGGACTTTGATAATCTTAACCAGGCACTTCGTATTCTGGCAGCGTCGATAGAGGATCATATCAATACATTGACTTCCGGCAAGAAACCGGAGGAGGTGCTGGAATTCTTCGAAAAATACGAGGAGAAGATCGTTGTGGGATCTTACCACCGTTTTAAAACGAATGATAATTTGTTCTACTATAGGACGAGCCTATATGAAAGCCTCGATAAATGTGAAGATACTCTGATGGATGCATTGGTAGATGATTATATTGATACGGAGCGTGTCGACAAGGAAGAGGCTACTATTCGGGTAAAGGAACTGATTCAGAAGATCCGTATGGACATAGAAGAGATGGAAGCAATCATGCGAACCATTGATGACAGACATATTCTCTATAGAACCAGGGCTGTACAAAAGGCACAGTTTATGCTCCTCTCTGATGGAAGTGTAAAGAGTAAGATCAATAACCTGCTAAGGTTCTATGCAAGTGGGATAGAGTCAAAAGATGACATCTATGAAGAGGACTCGACTTGCATTTATGATGTGTTCCAAATCTTTGGACAGAACTACTTTGACAGTTCATCACTTGCTACACCGGTAAAGAAAAGAAAGGCTACACCAATCGACCTAATGTTGATGCAAGAAGAACTTGATCTTGATCTGGTTAATGAAAAAAACAGGCAAATGATGGAGTATATCCGCAATGCTCTGACATCGGAGAATGTTAATGCATACGCGAAGATCATATTGGAAGGAAAGACAGCTGTTTCTGCAGGGCATGTATTTGAAGAACATCCGGATGATCTTGTAAAGATAATCGGATTGTATACGTATCAAAACTCTCCGGAAAGAGAGTTTAATGTTAAGGCGAAGGATACATTTGTTGAGTGTAACGGTATCCGGTTTAAAGAATTTATTGTGGAAGGACGGAAGGCATAGGTATGGCTGTAGATATCAAAGAAGAAATTGCAAATTACCTGTTGAATAATTGCTTTCTCATTGGGAATGTTGATTCTACAAGAGAAAAATACTACTACGTGATCAACCATGAAGAAGCCTTTCGAAGCATATTCCAACCAATCGGATATACATTAGTTATCCATAGGAATTTGCGAGTGGTGCAGCTTGTGAATAATCATGGAACAGGAAGACTGTCATTGAAAAAGTATGAAAGTATCATGCTTTTGATTTTCAGACTTCTCTATGTTGAGAAGAGAGAAAGTCTCTCTACCAATATTGACGAGGTTGTTGCGACTGTTGAGGAAGTAAAGAATGAATATGAGAAATTGAACCTTCCTAAAAAGTTTGATCGCGCTCTTTTGGAGGATTCGATGAGAAATATTAAGAGATATAACTTGGTACAACCATTGGATAAGCTTCTTGATATGAACGCGAGAATACAAATATATCCTTCGGTTATGCTTGCGATGCCTGACACCAATATTAGCAAAGCATATGAGCAGACCAGCACATATTTGCAGCAGTATGTTAATTCAGACGAGGAGGAAGAAACGGATGATTAAAATGACAAGACTACGTCTGATCAACTGGCACAATTTTCAGGACGATACGATAGATTTTAAGAATATAACTTATCTTCTCGGAGTAAATGCAGTAGGTAAGACAACAATCATGGATGCTATCCGTTATTGCCTTACTACTAATAAAGATTTTAATACCGCAGGTAATAAGAAGAGTGGAAGAACGCTTCTGGGCTCTGTTCATCAAAAACAGAGAGCAGAGGACAGTTATCTGCGCCCTGGACACACGGTTTCATATATTGGTGTCGAATTTAAGGATGAAGCGATAAGCAAGACATTCGTGATTATCGTACGTGTTGAGTCAGAAACTCCGAAGCAAGATCTCAAAGGCGTAACCCAGGACTGGTATATAACTAAGCCGGGATTTTGTCTTGAGGATATTCCGTTCTTTACAAATGTAAAAGAAGGCAAGAGACCTACATCCAGGGATGCTTTTAAGCTTGATAATAAGGGCATGGACAGAGCGGCTAATCAGACAGATGCCAGAAAACGTATCTGCAGGATCCTAGGGATAGGCGATTCGGAATCGCCCATAGGAAAGAAATTTAACGAAGTGTTCCACATGGGAACGAGTCTCGAAGATATCAAGGATATTCGTGAATTTATATATACATACATACTTCCGGAACCAGAGGTCAATATTGAATTTTTGCAAAAGGATATGCAGGAGTTAGAGCGCCTTCAGGAGATACTGCAAGAAGCTCAGGAGCGCGAAAAGCTTCTCGAACAGATTAATGAGAGAATTATAGAGGCAAAAGAGAGATCTGCCAAAGTAAAGGTTAATGAGTTACTTGTCGCATATGCTGAATACCAGGGCAACGAGGAGGAACAACAAGAGAATCGGCAGCTGATTGAACAGTATGAGTCGAGCATTGAGGTACTTGAACGAAAAATAGCAGAGTTATCTCAGAAGGAAAAGGAAGCTTTTGAACTTTTGTATCAGGCAAAGAAGGCTGCCGAAGATGATGAAGACAATAAAGAGTTAACTGCTTTACAAAAAGAAAACGAAAGTAGGAAATCATCTTACGAAACGTACTGCAAACAAGCGGCTATCTATGAGACATTACTGTCTGAGTTGAAAGCACTCGGAAAGAAACTGTCTAGGTCTGGCATTGTATGTGAATGGGATGAAAAGATTCTTGAAGATGTGGAGGCTACAGAAGAAGAGCATTTATCGGAGATAAGGGCTGCAAGAAGTGCCTTGAATGCTATTCGCGAGACTATTAAAGACAAGGATGCTGATTTCAGAACACATATCAAGGAATTGGAAACAACTATTGCAGAACTTGAGAGCCTGATTTCAGAATTGTCATCCGGAAAGATGCCTTATCCGAAGGAAGCGCTTTTGGTCAGAGACCAGATTAATGAAGCGCTCCTGGCAGAGAACAAGGCTGAAGATGCGAGACTTCTGTGTGAATGGCTTTATATGAATGATGACAGTTGGCAAGATGCGGTTGAGAGCTATTTGAATACTCAAAGATTTAACATTATTGTTGCTCCTGAGAATTACCTTTTAGCAAAGAAGGTTTTTATTTCTTTAGGAGATAGTGTTAAGGGGATAGGTCTTGTCGATACTCGAAAGCTAAGTGGCAACCACCATAAAGAAGAAGGTTTCAGATATCTTAGCGATACGGTCGAGTCAGAGAACGTTCACGCTAAGCGCTACGTCGACTTTATCATGCACGGAGTTGTATGTTGTGAAAGTGCGGATGACCTTGAAAATCATAAGAAGAGTGTAACAAGGGATCGCCTGAGATTTCAGAATTTTACCTTACAGAGGATGTCTAAGCAAGAGCACTATATTGGTGTTGATGCTATCAAAAAGAGATTGGATAAAACTAAAACAGAACTGGCTTTGGGACAGCAAGAGCTGGATGCTATCAAAGAGCAAAAGAAGGTCTTTGATGATGTCTCCTCTTCGTATGACAAGTTTATTTCCGGGAATAAATTCGAGCAGATTGAAGAGTTTTCGGAGTCGAGAGAGAAGGCAATCGGAATACAACTTGATATTGAAAGAACAGAGGAGCGCATAGAGGAATTAACAAAGAATCCTATTCTTCGTGCGATGTTTGATCATGTTAGTGAGTGTGAGGAAAATCAGAGAAAGATTAATAATGAGGTGACTTCTGAAAAGGCAAGGAAACAAAACTTGGAGGTCGATATCAAAAAACTTTGTAAACGTAATGAGGAACTCGCCGGATTGCTCGATGGTGTTAAAGCGGAATATGAGAGGCAGCTCGATGGCGCGGAAGAGTATTCCGGCGAAGTGATGAAGAAATATGCGGATGAGCGTAAGACGAGGAAAGCGACCGATATTTCGCGTATCTTCAGAAGTACCGCAAACCAGCAGAGTATCGCTTTGAACAATTACCTGAATCAGTATCTTATTCCCTTGCAGAATAAGTATACGGCTACTTACACATGTGATTTTCCTGAAGGAATTGGTGGTGCAGCGAGATACCAGCAGGAGTACCTTGCACTCAAAAACATTGAGTTGGAACGTCATAAAGCGGAACTGGTGCAGGCACAGATCCGCTGTAAGGACAGATTCCGTAAAGAAGTTCTGTTCCGTATGAAAGATGATATTTTGCGTGCGCGACAGCAACTTAAGCAGATCAATCGAGTTATGGAGAACCTCAGATATGGTGAGGAGAGCTATCGATTCGGGATTGATCGAAGCAAAGATAAAGAATTGGGAATGTTCTATGACATCATAATGGACAAGGACAATCAGCAGATTGATCAGGATAATGAAATCATGGTGTATCTTGCTGAAACCAATAAATCTGAAGTTTTTGAAAGTCAGATTGAAGATTTCATGAGTCGTATCATGATTGATGTGGAAGAACATGCAAAAGAGAACCTTTCCGGAAATAAAACCGGTGCCAAAAGTATTGGAATGTATGTTGATTACAGAACATATCTTGATTATGACATTATTGTGAAAAATAATGTAACCGGAATAGAGGTTCCGCTGTCCAAGGTAAGTGGAGAAGGAAGTGGAGGAGAGAACCAGGCACCTTTCTATGTCGCTATCTGTGCGTCACTTCTTCAGATTTACGAACAAAATCCTGATGGATGTATCAGGCTCGTTTTGCTTGATGAGGCGTTCAATAATATGACCAGTGACCGTATTGAGCCAATGATGAACATGTTCAAAACATTGAATCTTCAGCTCGTTCTCATTGCGACTGCGGAAAAAGCTACTGCGATTCTGCCTTATTGTGATATAACATACTCTATTGTTAAGTCTGGAAATAGAAATGCGATTGGTGTCTTCGAAAGGACTGGTGCAAATGGAGTACAGTAAAGACATTATAAGCCGGTTGCTGGATATCTATGAACGAAGAAAGGGATATGCCAAAAGGCCAGAGGAATTGCGGTCTATACAGTTTGAGGTTTCAAAGGAATATCCGATTTACAAGGATCGGTATGATAACGAGAAGTATAGAGATATCAACACTGCGATAGAAAAAAATGTTGCAGCCGGTTTGATTATTGCTGAAAAGGATCAGACTGGCCGGTATTCAAAGATTAAGCTTAATATTGCAAGGGTTGATGACTGTTATACGTTGTTAAAAAGAACAAGCATACCGGATCAGTGCAAAGAAGTTTTGAGTGTTTTAGAGAAGGTTGATTGTTCTGAATCCGATTTTATTAATCGGATAGTAAATGATTTTTGTGAACAGATTAAAGTATATAAGAAACTCCCTTATGATCTGGGATACGACGCGAGACGGGTAGAAGAAGTGCTGCAGGTCCTTGCGACTATGAGCAAACTTACATCGGAGACATATATACGAAATTTCTCGACGGCATTATTCAAGGATTCAAAGAGATTTCAAAGAGAGTATAGATCGACGATAGAAAACATTTTGTTTGATTATACAGATGACGTTGTAGAAAAGGATGATATCCTTGGATATTACAATCTATACGAGAATCCAACATATGTGCTTATCAAAGGAAACGCGAGGATATGTTTCGATGAATCGGCTATCGAACTATCAGAGATGCCTGGAGGTATTGCTCTATCCAATGGATCTCTTGCAGGGATTCATAAGATTTCAGTAAAAGCGGATAAGGTAATAACTGTTGAGAATCTTACCACCTATCACGATTGTGATGAACAGGATGCAGTATATATCTATCTGGGAGGTTATCATAATACTTCAAAGCAGAAACTTCTTGAATTGATATATGAAAACAACGGTGATAAGGAATACTATCACGAAGGCGATCTTGATGTATATGGATTCCTGATTTTAGAGAATCTGATTTTAAAGACCCAGATTCCTTTTAAACCTTTGCTGATGGATGTCGAGACAATAGAGCGGTTTTATCGTGCAGGATTATATAAGACCTTAACAGCCAGGGACAGAAAGATGATTGATTCAAAAAAGGATGGACAGCTTTCAGCATATAAGGATGTTTTAGAGTACATGCTGGAATATAATTGCAAGGTTGAACAGGAATCAATCAAGGCGGTGGAACTGGTTGAGAATAATAAGATGTAGATGACGCCATTTTGACATATTTAAGTGGGTTTATTATTATGCCAATATATGCCATGTAATCAAGATTCAAACTCTACATAAAAACATCGGGGAAGCCCGTAAATACAGGATTTATAAGGAATATAAGACCATGATAAAAATACTTTTCATCTGCCACGGCAATATATGCCGAAGCGTAAGCGCACACTATATCCTGCAGGATATGATAGATAAGAGAGGACTGAGTACAGAATTCCATATTGATTCTGCTGCAACCTCAACAGAGGAAATCGGGAATGCAATTTATCCTCCCATGAGAGCAGAGTTGGAGCACCGCGGAATTCCAATTGGTAATCACCGCGCCAGACAGGTGAAGCGAAGTGATTATGACGCGTGGGATTATATCATTGCTATGGATTCTGAGAATCTCTATTACCTCGATCGGATTCTAGGTGGAGACCCAGAGGAGAAGGTGCATTACCTCATGTCATACACCGGTGACGATAGTCGTGAGATTGCGGACCCTTGGTACACTCGTAAGTTTGCCCTGTGCGTAGATGAGATCTCAGAGGGCTGCGAGGCCTTACTTGAATCCTTGATATCAGCTTCGCAAATCTAGACCAAGCTGATATTTGAATTACATATTTTGTCTTACAGGCACAGAAGTTCGTAGTTGACTTCTGTGTTTTTTTATTCGCAAAATTACATGTTCTATATAGGAAAACATATCAATTCCCTCTCGCAAAAATTACATGTTCTATATAGGGAAGCACATCAAATCCCCTCGCAAAAAAAACATGTCCTATGGTGAAACAGTTTCGCTGTAGGGCGGTCAAAACAACATAATTCCATAATAGAAATCCCTTGACCTCCACGCAGCGTGGCGCGGTAGGTTATTGAAGGGAGATAATAAATGATATCAAGAAGTGAATTAGGCAAAAGATGCGGTGTCTCGAAGCGAACTCTGGAACACTATGCATCTGATGCGGGCTACCACATCCTGGATCCAATCGGGCGTAATGTACCTGCTTGCATGTATCAGGATGAGTCTGAGGAACAACTTAGGCTGATAATTGAATTAAAGAGTGTGGGGTTTTCATTGAAGCAGATTCATGAGTATCAGATTGCGAATCAGGAGATGCGAGTGCAGATGCTCCGTCGACAGGTTCCTGTATTGGAGGGGAGAAAAGAAGAGATACAAGGAGAACTAAATAGACTACTTGGGATGCTTGAGGCAGAGCAGAAAAAGGTTAATCAATAATTGGAGGGAATTAAAAATGAACAATCAACAGAACGGGCAGGAAATGAATCAGAATCAAGGCTTCAATCCAAATCAAGGCTTTAATCAGAATCAAGGCTTTAATCAGAATCAGGGTTACAATCCAAACCAAGGCTATAACCCCAATATAGGAATGCAGTCCCAGATGCAGGCACCTATATACCAGAAAAAGAAACATACAGGAAGAAAAATTGGTATCGCTATTCTGATAGTAGTAATTCTGCTTGTTGGGGTGAGAATACATGACAACAATAAGAGAGAAGCTGTAAAGAAGGAAGAACAATCGGCTGAACGGAACAATACTGAAAATGAAGATAAGAGTGTAAAAGACACCAAGGAAGATGCAATGACTGAAGATGATACTACTGATGCAGAAGATGAAACAAGTGATTCATCTGATGTAAGTAGTGATTTTAAGGAAACGATGGATACCTATGAAGACTTCATAAATGATTATTGCGACTTCATGGAGGAGTATCGGGATGCAGATGCATCGGATCTGGCTGAAATGACAAAAGATTACGCAGAGATGTCTACGAAATATGCTGAGCAGACCAAGAAGATTCAAGCAATCGATGAAAAGAGTCTGTCTTCCGCAGACTTAGTGTATTACACAGAAGTAATGGGAAGAGTGAATACTAGAATTGCTGAATTAGGAACATCAATGCAAAACTAACTATTAGTGGAATACACTCTACATCAGGGAGTATGGGAAAAATATTATGATAAAGATACAGATATTCAAGAACTGTTGGATAATGCGGTAATTGAGTAAAGGAAGATATGAACAAAGATATCAAAATGGATAAGATACTTCGATACGTATGTATTGGACTTGGAGTGCTGTTGATTGTGGCAATATTTATTCCTTATATTCAACTGACAGGAACAGCAGCAAAGTACAGCGTAGATATTACATTAAGTAATGGCAAAGTGTTAGATGGAGAAGCTATGAAGCATTTATCCATCTTTGACTATATTCAGGTCTTTATTGCTGGTAAAGATGATCTGGAACAAATAGGAGAAAGTTATGGTACCGCATATTGGGCTGTATATTTGGTTCTGTATATTGCGAGTGCGGCTGTTTTTGCGTTGACTGGATTGCTGAGTATACTTGGAAAACGAGTTGGATCAATAGTATTTTCAATAATAAGTATACTATTAAATCGAGTTATCTATTGGGATTTTGAAGATCGAGGAATTGTTGGTGATTACTCCAGAAGAGTATTTGGATTTGCTCCTTATCTTATCTATATTATTGCTATATCGATTACGATAATTAGTATCGTTCGAATTGTAATGCTAAAAAGAACACCTGAATTAGCACCAAAGAAATCTTATTTAAGCAATCAGATGCCATATGGAACGCAGCAGTATCCGAATAAGCCAGTTCAGAATGAGATACAACAGTCTTTAGGTATGACGGATTCAACTGTGGGCGTAATTGAATCACAGGTAACAGGTAACTCACAGAAAAGTGAAACATTACAACCTCATGACGAAACTCAAAAGGAAGAAACGGAATCTAATATGAACGAGTAAGTCATATCAAAGGACAGGAAATATAGACCGCCGGCGTGATGATGTGCGTCGACGGTCTATTTAGCTTGTGCGCAATGGATTCCAAAATGTACAATGATTGACTTGAAAATAAGTAACGAGTGTCCGATTATTATCATGCGGGCAATAATAAATAGTTCCGGAGGAGTACGAAATGAAGGAAAAAATAAAAGGATTTTTTGCAGATATGGGAAAAGCAATTATTATCCTTGCTTTGATTCTAGTTGTAACAGTTGGAATCATAATGGACTTTGCAGGAAAATCAGGATCAGTGAGTAGTACTGCAGAAAAAAAGGACAAGAGTAGGAATATCTCTGTTACCTTTGAAGAGCCAATTGTGACAAAGACAGAAGAATTAGCAAAAATGGAAGTGCTAAGTAAGGAATTAGACATTCCTGCTGAGATTAAAGAAGATGGACTGTTTAAGCTTCCAATTTTTAGGAAAATACAGAAGGCGACATATAAAGCAACTGTTATATATACAATCGATTTGTCTGGGATTTCTAAAGATGATTTTGAAGTGGATCATGCTGAAAAAACAGTTACACTTAGGGTCCCCAAGCCCCAGTCTAGAGTAATCTTGAATTATGACAAGTTTGACTTTCAGGATACAAAGGGATACTTTTTCAAAACATCGGATATCAGATTGACATTGAAGCAAGTACAGCAGGTTGAGAACGATGCTGCGAAAAAGGTTGAAAAGAGAATAAAAGAAGATGATATCACTAGAGAAGCTGAAGAAGAAGGATTATCACAACTGCAATCCATCTTTGAAGACGTTATTGGCATGAACACAAACGGTTATTCATTTGAGGTAACATATTAAGGAGATATTTTATGAAAGAAAAGAAACAACATAGCGTTGCCTTATCTATACTTTTAATTGCTGTATGCTTACTATCCTTTCTGTGGGTTTCAAGGGTAGCAACAGATAATGCAATCTTCACACAGATGAATAAGACGATTGATAATAAAGAACAAAACGTAATGGCACTTTCAGCTGGAACAATGGGGATGTCAGTAGCAATTACATTAATTCCTGGAGATACAGGTACGACTTTAGCAGAAAAACTCTCCGACATGAGTGGATATATGTTCCTTGTGTTGATTGGTCTTTATATAGAAAAAATTCTATTACTATTATCAGGCACGATTGCATTCCGTGTACTCATTCCGATAGGCTGTATTTTCTGTTTGTATCATCTTTTCTTTGATCGAGGCTTTGCTTGGCGTCTTGGAGTGAAGATGATTGTGTTTGGTATTGCGGTTTTTGCCTTAGTACCAACCAGTGTATGGGTGACTCAGAAAATTGATAATTCATCCAACGTATCTGTAGAACAAAGAGTAGAAGAGTCTAGTAAGAAGGCAGAACAGATTGCAAAGAAAGCAAAGAAGGAAACGAGTAAGAATATTCTAGATAAGATTGGAAATGCCATAACGACTGGGATGGATAACACAATCAATAGTGCAAAAACCTACTTCAAAAATACTATGGATATCGTCGCTGCTATGGTTGTAACATCCTTTGTTATTCCCGTATTGACACTACTGATATTGCTATTTCTGTTCAAATCCATTTGGGGAATACAGATTGATGTGAAGCCAGTGAAGGTTTCAGAGCAGATTAGGAATATTAAGAATAAAAAGGCGGTAGAGATGCCGACCATTGAAACAAAGCAGGTTGTTAATACTCCAAACAACCAATCATAATCTAATCATAAGCACAGAAGGATAACGAGGTATTACCTCAAATCTTCTGTGCTTTTTTATAATTTCTTAATAAAATTTTCACACCCTCTTGCAATCCAGGTGTTATTCTAAAATTGACTATAAATCCGCCTGGATGCGGTAATAGATAGATTAGACAAGGAGGTCCCTATGTCATTAATGGATATATCATCATTCTTCGGCAG
>Ga0256407_10008208_pt1 | contig 15419 bp, 10 predicted proteins | sample RumenRJG_04DNA_FD_193489 | JGI IMG/M metagenome (GOLD analysis project Ga0256407, IMG submission 193489) | Bovine rumen microbial communities from Lethbridge, Alberta, Canada - RJG_04 | ecosystem: Host-associated > Mammals > Digestive system > Stomach > Rumen | place: Canada: Alberta...
GCAATCGTTGTACAGTGTAAAAGCAAAAGATGAAAATGGAAACGTAATTAGTGGTAAAGTTCTTACAAATAATGTCAAAAATTCATTTATATACTCTCAAAAAGAGGTTGTTGCCGTTTCGGATTTAGAAGATGTTGTCATTGTAGAAACAGAAGATGCCATTATGGCTTGCAAAATGGATAAATCGCAAAATGTTAAAAAATTATATGAGAATTTAAAATCAATTCAAAGCGGTACAACAAGACTTCACAAAACAGTATTCAGACCTTGGGGGTATTATACTTGTATGAATGAGGGAGATGGGTATTTGACTAAAACGATATGTGTTTTGCCGCAGCAAAAATTATCTGTTCAATCCCATAACTATCGTTCAGAACATTGGGTGGTGCTTGAAGGTGAAGCACTTGTTATTAAAGGTGATAAAGAATACCATTTAAATCCGGGTGAAAGTATTGATATTCCGGTTAAAGAAAAACATTCATTGCAAAATCCTTATGATAAAGAATTAAAAATTATTGAGGTTCAGCAGGGTGATTATATCTCTGAAGAAGATATAATACGTTATCAAGATGTGTACGGCAGGGTTTAGGATTAAACTCTGCCGTGTGTGTGCTATTTATGTAGATTCGGTTATTTGTGTTTATTTATTTTTTATAAGCACTATAAAAAATATTTTTGCTATTTAAAAATATTACATTTTACATAACTTAATTATAAAATTTTATTTTTTAGTTATTATATATACAAAGAGAATAGGAGTGATTATGCCGATAGATTTTAATCCAAATGCTGTGCCGAATGCAAATACTAATTTTTTCCACAGACCTAGTATTCAATCGTTTTTGCATACGAAATACGAACCGGACAGGTTTGTCAAAACAGTGAATAGTGCGGTTTCTGATGTTGATAAAGATTATGAAAATATAACGATCGAACAAAAAGATTTTGGTACAATCCAAAAAACAGGGGAAAAAGCAAAACTTTTTACAATTACTAATAAAAATGGCGCAAGTGTAGATTTATCTACCTTTGGAGCAACTATAACATCTATAAAGGTCCCAGATAAAGATGGTAAAATTATTGATGTTACTCAAGGGTATAATAATGTTACTCCTTATGAAACTGCTCCTGTCGGGCATGCGGGTGGTACAATCGGTCCTGTTGCAAATAAAATTGATAAAGGTGAATTTACAATAGGTGAAGAAACATACAAACTTGAAACAAATAAAGATAACGGCAAAACCCATTGCCATGGCGGCAGTGACGGTTTTGATTTAAAAAATTGGACACCAAAAGTTTTACCTGACGGTGTTGAATTTACATATAATAAAAAAGATATGGAAAGTGGTTATCCGGGGAATGTTGAAGCCAAAGTTGTGTACAAATTTGATAATAATAACAATTTACATATCAAATATTTTGCTACAACTGACAAAGATACCCTTATAAATATGACTAACCATACATATTTCAATCTTGAGGGAGCAGAAAATACTCAGGAAAATTCTGTGTATAATCACATTGTGACATTACCCAATTCGTCATTCTTTACGAAAAATAATGAAATAGCTGTTCCGACAGGAGAAATTATGAGTGTTGAGGGCACTCCGCTTGATTTTAGGACTCCAAAAAAAATTGGAGATGTAATAAATTCAGAATCAGATCAGCTAAAAATCGGTTCAGGATTTGACCAAAATTATTGTATAGATAATTATGACGGAAAAACTTTAATTGAAGTCGCAGATGTAAAATCTCCAAAAACAGGCATAAATTTAAAAGTCGCTACAAATCTTCCGGGATTTCAATTTTATAGTGCCAATCATCTGGGCAAAACCGCTCAACCCGGAGGAAAACACGGAACACGTTATGAAAAACGCTCGGCATTTTGTGTGGAACCACAATTTTATCCAAATGCTATCAATACAAAAGAATTTAATGAAAAAGGTATTCTAAAAAAAGGTGAAACATACTCCAGAGAGATTGTTTATTCTTTTTCTACCAATAATTAAAAAAAATATATTATAAAAAAAGCGGCTGCAATTGCAGCCGCTTTTCTTGTTTTAAGTTTAAGATATTATATATCTCTGTATGAACCGTCAAACTTGTTGTTATAAGTTGTATGAAGATCGTGGTGTGCTTTGTGTGAACCAGGATGTTCATAATGTTCATTATACAATTTTTGAATTGATGGGTTCATGTGAGATTTTCTTAGTGGAAGTTCTTTATCTTCCTTATAAAGTCCGTCTGCACGTTTGCCTTTAATTAGTGTATCATCACAGCTTCTAGGTTGCCCGCCGCCATTGATACATCCGCCAGGACAAGCCATAACTTCAAGCATATGGAAGTTTGCGCTGCCGTTTTTGATTTCCTGAAGAGCTTTTTCAGCTTCTTTAAGAGTTGAAACAACTCTCACAACAACCTTAGTCCCTTTGATATCAAGTTCAACAGTTTTAGAACGATTAGATGTCCCTCTCATTTCTTTGATATCAACATCTTTAAGGACTTCGCCTGTCGCATATTCATATGCTGTACGAACTGCAGCTTCTGCAACCCCGCCTGAAGCTCCAAAGATTGTTCCTGCACCGGTGTATTCGCCAAACGGAGAATCGTTTCCTTCAGGTTGAAGTTCTTTAAAGTTGATGCCTGCAGCTTTAATCATTTTACCAAGTTCTTTTGTTGTTAAAACGATGTCTGTATCCGGACGTCCGTTTTGATAGAACTCAGGACGTTTGCATTCGTACTTTTTAGCTGTACAAGGCATTATTGCAACTACACTTAAGTTTTCTCTAGGAACATTGTAGTTCTTAGGCATTAAATCAACTAAAACCGCTGACATCATACCCATTGGAGATTTGCAGCTGGATAAGTGATTAAGCATATCAGGATGATACATTTCCAAATATTTAACCCATGCAGGGCAGCAAGAAGTAAATATTGGTAAATTTTGGCCTGATTTTAATCTTTCCAAAAATTCTGTTGCTTCTTCAGTGATTGTTAAATCTGCAGAGAAGTTTGTATCAAATACATAATCAAAACCAAGTCTGCGGAATGCAGCGTTGATTAAGCCGATAGTGTTTTCGCCCGGTTCTAAACCAAACATTTCACCCAAAGCTACACGAACTGAAGGTGCAATTTGAACAGCAACTTTTTTATCAGGATTGTTAATTTCATCCCATACTTTATCAATGTCATTTTTGATAGATAATGCGCCTGTCGGACAAACTGCAACACATTGGCCGCAATTTACACAGTCAACTTGACCGATTGGACGTCCGCTCATAGGTTGAACAACTGTTTTAGAACCTCTGTTTGCAAAGCCTAATACAGAATGACCTTGGAATTCTGTACAAGCTCTGACACAAGCTCCGCAAAGAATACATTTATTAGGATCTCTAACAAATGACGGGCTGCTGTCATCTACCGGTAAAAATTCTTTTTCTTCTTTATCAGGGAATCTTATGTCTTTTATATTGTATTCTTCAGCATATCTTTGAAGATCACAATCTCCTGATTTATCACAAGTTAAGCATTTTCTATCATGGTTTGCAAGAAGTAATTCAAGAACTGTTTTTCTGATTCTTCTTACTTTCTCAGTATTTAGATATACTTTTATACCTGCTTCCGGCGGCATTGTACAAGATGAATTGATTATCTTTCTTCCGTTCGGGTATTCAACTTCTACTACACACATTCTGCAAGCCCCGAAAGATGTTAAATCAGGTCTGTAACAGAATGTAGGAACATTCATTCCTGCTTTACGGATTACTTCAAGTAGGTTTGGTTCATTTGAGAATTCAACCTCTTTTCCGTCTATTATTAATGTTTTTTTATCTTCTGTCATTTTTTTTACCTTTCCTATTCTTTACCTATGGCTTTGAACGGACATGCATTCAAGCAAGCCTCACATTTAATACATTTAGTTTGATCAATTTTGTGAGGGTTTTTAACTGTACCTTCAATAGCGCCAACAGGGCAGGTTCTTGCACATTTTGTACAACCTTTACATAAATCTTCATGAATAACTATTTTCTTCATGGCTGTACATACACCTGCAGGGCATTTGTGATCACGAATATGTGCTACATATTCATCTCTGAAATATTTAAGTGTTGAAAGAACAGGGTTTGGAGCAGTTTTACCAAGGCCGCATAATGAACCGTCTTTGATTGTATGTGCGATTTCTTCCAAAACATCCAAATCTTCCATTGTTGCTTTACCTGCAACGATTTTTTCTAATATGTGAAGCATATTTTTTGTACCTTCACGGCAAGGAACGCATTTGCCGCAAGATTCATTTTTAGTAAAGTTCATAAAGAATCTTGCAACTTCAACCATACAAGTATCTTCAGCCATTACAACCAAACCGCCTGAACCTACCATTGCTCCTGCTTTCATCAAGCTTTCATAATCCATAGGTAAGTCTAGGTGTTCTTCTGTCAAACATCCGCCTGATGGTCCGCCGATTTGAACTGCTTTAAATTTCTTTCCACCGCGAATTCCGCCGCCGATATCAAAAATAATTTCTCTTAAAGTTGTTCCCATCGGAACTTCAATAAGACCGGTATTGTTAACTTCACCGGTTAGAGCAAAAGTTTTTGTTCCTTTTGAAGTTTCTGTTCCCATAGATGAGAACCAGCTTGCACCTTTTCTTATAATTAGAGGAATATTAGCAAGAGTTTCAACGTTGTTAATTAATGTTGGTCTGCCAAATAAACCTTTATTTGCAGGGAATGGAGGTTTTGGACGAGGCATACCTCTTTCACCTTCAATTGAAGCGATAAGTGCGGATTCTTCACCGCAAACAAATGCCCCTGCACCTTCTTTAATATGTAATGTGAAAGAAAAATCCGTTCCCATTATATTTTTACCCAAGAAATGTTTTTCTTCCGCATCTGCAATTGCTTTTCTTAAACGTTTAATAGCAAGTGGGTATTCTGCACGGACGTATATATAACCTTCGTCTGCGCCTATTGCAAAAGCTGCAATAGCCATACCTTCCAATAATTTGTGAGGGTCACCTTCCATAACGGATCTGTCCATAAATGCTCCCGGGTCCCCTTCATCACCATTACATACAACATAAGATTTTCCACCTTTATTTGCTGCTGTAAATTTCCATTTTAATCCTGTCGGAAATCCTGCTCCGCCTCTACCTCTAAGACCGGAATCAAGAACTTCTTGAATAACTTTGTCAGGATTATTTTCTTTGATAACATTTGCCAATGCTTCATAACCGTGAACAGCAATTGCTTCTTCTATTGATTCTGCGTTTATTTTTCCGCAATTTGCAAGAGCAGTTCTTGTTTGTTTTGCGTAGAAGTTTATGTCATCATTTTTGTGTACGCGTTCTCCGGATTTTGGATCTGTGTATAACAATCTCTCTACCGGTTTGTCATTTTTTACGTGACTTTCAAAAATTTCTTCAACATCTTCAACGTGTACTTTTACGTATGTTACGTGTTTGTCAGGGATAATAACTAAAACACCCTGTTCGCAAAAACCGTGGCATCCTGTCGGTACGATTGTCATTTTATCGTAATCTGTCAAGGTCGAAACACTTGCGCCAAGTTCTTTGAATTTTTCTATTACTTTTAATGAACCGTTAGCAACACAACCTGTTCCTGCACATACTAAAACTCTTAGCCCTTGTTCTTTTATATGTTGTTGGGCTTTATTTTGTTCTTCAACTATATCTATACTCAAGTTAGTCATTATTTAACTCCCTCCTCTTTCATAAGTGTGTCAAGTATTATACTTACTGCATCAGAGGTCATTTGAGGGTAAACTTTATCATTTACCATCATAACCGGAGCTAAACCGCAAGCACCTAAGCAGCTGACTGTTTCCATTGAAAATAAGCCGTCATCTGTTGTAACTTTTCCGTCTTTTAAGTTTAATTTCTTTTTAATTGCATTCATTACAGGCATTGAACCTCTAACATGGCATGCTGTACCATCGCAAACTTTGATTTCGTATTTCCCTTTCGGGTCTAGTGAAAATTGGGCATAAAATGTTGCAACGCCATAAACTGTTGCTGGGGATAAACCTACAATCTTTGACCCAATGTAAATTAGTGCATCTTCAGGTAAATATTTGTACTCTTCCTGAACTTTTTGTAAAATCGCAATCAAATGTGACTTATCAGAACCGCAAGATTCTATAATCTCATCTAACTTCTTTGTGTCGATTTTACGAGAAATTTCTTCCACGCTCATCCTCGGACTCCTATTATATTTTGTTGTATAAACCCACAATTGTTGTAAAAACAACGCTAATTATAATGTACACGGAACATAGTAAAAAATCAAATTAATCAATGCGTATCTTTTAAAACTCTTTATGATAAAATAAAAAAAAAGAGGGATAAATTTATGGGACAAACTTTAGTAGAAAAAATAATCTCTGCTCATTCGGATCATAATGTCAGAGCCGGAGAGCTTGTTATTGCAAATGTTGATGTATGCGCTGTTCAAGATGGTACAGGGCCTTTAACTGTTGAAGAATTCAAAAAACTCGGAAAAGATAAATTATTTAATCCTGAAAGGACGATACTTTTCATTGACCATGCATCTCCGAGTCCAAGAAAAGAGCTTTCAAATATGCATACGACATTGAGAGATTTTTCAAGGGATTATGGTGCGGTTTTATCTGAAGTTGGTTCAGGAGTTTGTCACCAAAGACTTGTGGAAACTTTTGTCAACCCGTTAGAAATACTTGTAGGGGCTGATTCTCATACTTGTACATCAGGTGCTTTGGGTGCATTTTCAACCGGTATGGGATCAACGGATGTCGCCGTTGCAATGGCTCTTGGAAAAACCTGGTTAAAAGTTCCTCAAACTTTCAAAATCGTTGTAAACGGTAAATTTAAGCCCGGTATTTGCTCAAAAGATTTGATTTTACATTTAATCGGAATGATTGGAGCAGATGGTGCGACATACAAAGCATTAGAGTTCCACGGTGAAACGATTGATAATATGTGTATGTCAGAGCGTTTTACTATGGCAAACATGGCTGTCGAAGCCGGTGCTAAATGCGGTTTATTTGTTCCTGATGAAAAAACAAAAGCATATCTTGAAGAAAAAGGAAGAGGAGATAAATATAAGACTTTAAGCCCTGATGAGGATGCAAATTATGAAAGAATAATTGAAATTGATGCTGCAACTATTGAGCATACTGTTTCTTGTCCTCATACAGTTGATAATACAAAACTTGCAAAAGATTTAAACGATATTAAAGTCGATCAAGTTTATGTAGGAACTTGTACAAACGGAAGAATAGAAGATATGAGAGTTGTTGCTCAAATTTTAAAAGGTAAAAAAGTCCATGAAGGGGTAAGAATGCTAATTTGTCCTGCTTCGAGAACTGTATATAAGCAAGCACTAAAAGAAGGTCTGCTTGAAATATTTCTTGACGCAAATGCGACAATTTTACCTCCGGGATGCGGGCCTTGTGTAGGAATTCATGCAGGTATCTTGGCTGATGGAGAGGTATGTTTGACTACTCAAAACAGAAACTTTATCGGGCGTTTGGGGAATACAAAAGGATTTATTTATCTTTCATCTCCGTATGTGGCAGCATATTCTGCAATAAACGGTTATATTAGCGATAAATAATTCTATCCTACAATTGCAACATAAAGTATAGCCGCAATTATAAGCGGGATGTTGTAGTGCAAAAATGTCGGAACACAAGTATCCCAGATGTGGTTATGCTGTTCATCCGCATTTAAACCTGCGGTAGGCCCTAATGTTGTATCAGAAGCCGGAGACCCTGCATCTCCCAGAGCTGCAGCTGCTGCCAGTACTATTATCATAGAAGGAATACTAAATCCGAGTTTTGCAAAAATTGGTACGTATAAAACTGCAAGTATAGGTATTGTTCCAAAAGATGTTCCTATTCCCATTGTAATAAATAAGCCGACAAAAAGCATTAAACAAGTTGCAAGTACTTTATTTGTCATCATAAACGGTGCAATTGCATTTACTAAAGAATCAATCCCGCCGGTTGCTTTCATTACAGCAGCAAATCCCGCAGCGACAAGCATTACAAATGCAACGTAACCCATTAAGCCAACACCTTCGTTAATGAGTTTATCCATTTTGTCGTGATCTATTGCTTTAAAACCGAAAATTACCGCCAAACCTACCAAGGCTCCTAAAGGTAAAGAGCCTGTCCATAATTGTATCCCAAGGGTTATAAATGCCGCAAGTAGTGTTACATAATGATTTTTATTTAATGAAAGATCGACATTTTGCTTTTGCTCAATTTCTATTGTTTTGTATTCTCTTGGCTTTGAATAAGTTATAAAAATAGCAATTAAAAAGCCTATTAACATAGCAAGCCCAAGTACCCAGGCATGTTTCCAAACTTCGTTTCTGGATATTTCAATACCGTTTTGAATAATATTATCTGCAATTAAACTCTGAAATATTAACCCAAACCCTGCAGGGATAACTATATATGGCGCTTTTAATCCGAAAGCCAGCGCACAGGCTACACTTCGTCTATCAATTTTTAGTTCATTCATTATGCATAATAATGGTGGTATTAAAATCGGTATAAATGCAATATGGACAGGAATTAAATTTTGTGACAAAATTGCAATTCCTGTTAATATAAAAATAAGCATATATTTTTTTGATTTTATGGCATTACCGATTTTCATAGAAAGAATTGGTGCCAGTCCTGTGTGTGTCATTGATACTGCAAATGCTCCAAGTAGAATATAACTCAAAGCTGTTTCTGCATTATCGCCCATACCGTGGACAAAAATATTCATTACATCGGATATGCCAATGTGTCCTAAAAGTCCGCCTACAACGGCTGAAATTATCAGTGCCAAAAGGACATTTATTCTGCATAAACACAATATGCAAAGCAGTACAACTGATACTATTATAGGGTTTGTTATAAGTGTAATCATAATTAATAGGATATCATGAAAAATGAAAGTTTCATTCATTCATAAAATTGATTTCATAACAAGGGTATGATTTTGAACATCCTTCAAACCTTTGTAATTTTATTTTTATAGGCTCATTAAAGCTGAATTGATTTGAAAATTGGTTTATTTCGATTTTATTGGTATCATCAGTTGTTATGTAATATTTGTAAAAACTTTCGCCGATATCGTTTACAATAATATAATTCTGTTTATCTTTAGAAATATTTATATCAAGTTTTCTATTGTTAAAATCGGATAATTTTATGATTTTGTAATCCGGGAACAGTTTTGTGATGTCGTTAGTTTCGAGTCTGCGCATAACAAAATTGAAACCGTTGAATACGATTTCAAAGTATTCAAATGTTCTTGGGTAATATGTATATAATTTATCCCCAACGATAAATTCAATGCTTCCTTCAGATATAAAGAAATCTTTACCAGGAACATCTTCGTTTTCTGTGATTAAATCGTATGCGGTAACATCCGGATTTTGCGAATCTTGTTTAATGCGTAGTATTATTTCGTTGTGTTTATCAATTTCATAATCGTGTTTTATATAATTGTGCCATTGGTGTTGTGGAATATTGTATACCCATAGGTTTTGACCTATCCTTGGAACTTTGTCTGACATATTTTTAGAAGAAGTTTTGTCTGAAACATCAACCCCGAAAATAAATAACAATATAAAAATTAATGCCAGTAGTGCAAATATAATTATTTTAAAATTTTTCATAATACCTCGCAATAATAAAATACAATATACGTTTAAATATTGCAAGATTTTGATTTAGTAAATAATTACCCACAAATATGCCTTGTCAGGTAATAGTAAAGGATGCATGTTGAAGTTTAAATGTAGATAATCTTTTTCATACTTCCAGCTATTCTTAATTCCAACGAGGGCATTTGCCCTCTTTTTTTTAGGATTAATATTATAAGACTCTAATTTGATACAAAGATTAAAATAAAATTATTTTTATGGTACAACATGCTTATATATAAATTATAGGGTTTGGGATGTTGGGAAATTGGTTTGGTTTTATAAATTTAATAATAGAGGATTTTAAAGATTATTGCAAAAAAAACGAAAAATTTATTTTTTATATTTGTTTCGCTTTTTTTATCATTTTAACAACGATTGGTGTAATATATCACGAAACGTGGTATGATGAAGCACAAGCTTGGCTGATTGCCCAAGATTTAAGCTTTTTTGAGATGCTCAAATATATGAGATACGAAGGGCATATGTTCTTGTGGTACACAATGATTATGCCGTTTGCAAAGCTTGGAATGACTTTCCCGTATCCTATTCAAATAATAAATTTACTTATGATATGGGGAGCTGTTTATGTTTTGTGGAAAAAGGCACCGCTCAATCCGCTAATTAAAGCCTTGATTACTTTTTCTACACCAATCGCTTACCAATATGCAGTAGTTGCAAGAAGTTATGCCGTTGGAATACTGCTTTTATTTTTACTTGCGGCATTGTTTAAAAAGAAACTACAACACCCATATATATATGCAATATTGATATTTTTTTGTGCCAATAATAATGCTCTTACCCTATTTGGTGCAACTGCATTTGGCTTATTATTCTTTTGGGATTATGTAACTACAAAAAAAGATTTTTATAAAAGCAAAGAATTTTATATCTTATGCACAATAGCCTTATTTTGTGTTTTTATGATTGGATATCAACTTATAGGAGCGGATAAACAAAGTGAATATTTAGAACTCACAAGAATTGTAACGAATAAAAATAGATTTTTGCTTTGGAATATATGTTATGCACTGGTAAATTGCGAAACAAAAAATCTTTTCATTCCGGTTGTTATGACATATCTTATATTGGCTACTTTAACATTCAAGTATGAAAAAAAATCTTTATTCTTTTTAGGATTTACATCTTTAAGTTTATATTTATTGCACTATAATTTTTATTTAGGACAAAAGTGGCACTACTACTTCTTTTATATTTATTTTGTTATCGCACTATGGCTTTATAAAGAAAATGTTAAAGAAAAAAGCCCATATTATCCTTTGTTGATAACATTTTTCATTGTCGTTTCTTACATTCAAATACAAAACACAATATCCTATTACACCAATGATATTGACCAGAAATATTCTGCGACAAAAGAACTTGCACAGGTCATCAACCAAAATGAAGAAGTTAAGCAAGGAAATATAGTAATATTTTTTGAATTAGCACACGGATTAATTCCATACTTAAGACAATATAACATAAAGGCGTATGATTTATACAGTAAAAAAGAGGCCTCATTTCATAATTATAATATAAGGCGCTACATCTTTTTCTCCCCAAAAGTAATCAATAAGTACTATTTTGAGTTCTTTGAGAACAAACCAATTTACATTATTTTACCGAATAGAAAGAAAGGTAATTTATACAAAGGGAAAGATTATAGACTTGAATATATAGGGAACTGTTTATCACCTGGCATTGGAGAGGGTAATGGCTATTGTCTGGCTAAACTTATCCCGACCCACAATTAACAAATTGCCATAATATTATCGAAATGATATATTAGAGAAGTTATGGAAAATGACATTCAAAATAACAAATATTACAAATTATTTTTAGAATTTTGCCGATATATATTAGTTGGTGGCAGTGCGTTTTTAATTGATTTTGGGTTATTCCATCTGTTTGATACGCATATTTTTGCCGGCAAATATTTATATTTATCTGTTTTCATAGGTTATTTTGTAGGTCTGATTTACAACTTTTTATTATCCTGCAAATACGTTTTTGAAAACGGATTTGATAAGATTAAAGATAAAGAAATTAAAAGTTTTATAGTTTTTACAATAATCGGACTTATCGGATTAGTTTTAACTGAACTATTTATGCACTTATTTGTCAAAATTTGTCATTTTGATTCTGACATCTCAAGAATAATTACAAGTGCTATAGTATTATTTTGGAATTATATTGCAAGAAAGGTAATCATATTCAAATGAAAGAAGAGAAAAACATTTATATTATAGGAGCCGGACCTGCTGGGCTTGCTGCGGCGTATTATTTATTAAAAAACTCTGATTATAAACCTGTTATATTGGAGGAATCCGAATATATAGGCGGAATTTCCAGAACTCATCATCACAACGGAAATTGTATGGATTTAGGCGGGCACCGATTTTTTACCAAAAATGAAGAAGTTTTGAATTTTTGGAAAGAAATTTTCCCAATTCAACAGATGCCATCAAAAGATGATATTATACTCGGAAGAACAGAAAATTTTGCAAAAGAAGGATTGAATCCTGAAAAAATCGATGAAATATTTTTGAAAAGAAATCGACTCTCGAGAATTTATTTTTTAAAGAAATTTTTTGATTACCCAATTAGTTTCAAATTGGAAACCTTTATGAATTTGGGATTTATCAATCTTATGAAGGCAGGTTTTGGATACCTCTTTTCTTGTATCCACAAAAGAAAAGAGATATCATTGGAAGACTTTTATATAAACCGTTTCGGGAAACCCCTATATGAAATGTTTTTCGAAGACTACACAGAGAAATTATGGGGAATTCATCCGTCAAAAATAGCACCGGATTGGGGAGCTCAAAGGGTTAAGGGTTTATCACTCTTAGGAGTATTAAAAAATTGTTTACTAAAACCATTTACTCCAAAGAATAAGGTTGAAACCTCTCTAATAGAAGAATTTTTATATCCTAAAAAAGGGCCGGGACAATTATATGAAGTCATAGCAAGAAAAATAGAAGAAATGGGTGGAAAAATCATATTAAATAATAAAGTTATAGGTATTAATTTTGAGGGGAATAATATAATATCTTTAGAAACAATCGACAAAGATAATGAAAAGCATATTTACCCCTGTGATGCAGTATTTTCATCTATGCCTATAAAAGATCTTGTTGATGCATTCAACAATGAAGGGCATAATGAGGAAAAAGAAATCGCACACAACTTGCCTTATCGTGATTTTATGACAGTAGGTCTTTTAGTCAAAAAATTCGCAATAAAAAATAAATCAAAATATAAAACAGTGTCAGATATAATTCCTGATTGTTGGATTTATATTCAAGAACGCAATGTAAAACTTGGCAGGTTGCAAATATTTAATAACTGGTCACCATATTTGGTTAAGGATTTGGAAAATACTGTATGGATTGGATTAGAATATTTCTGCGCAGAGGGTGATGATATGTGGAATACTGAAGATAACCAATTCAGTACTTTTGCCGCAGATGAACTTGAAAAAATAGGAATAATCCATAAGGAAGATGTTCTTGATTCTGTTGTTGTAAGAGTTAAAAAGGCTTATCCTGCATATTTTGGTTCATACAAAGATTTTTCAAAAGTCAAAGAGTATCTTAATACCATTGAAAATTTATATTGCATTGGGCGAAATGGTCAACATAGATACAATAACATGGATCATTCCATACTTACAGCTTTTGAAGCTTCAAGAGCATTTTTAGTACATTCTGATAAAAATGTACTATGGAATGTTAATGCTGAAAAAGAATATCATGAAACTAAGTAATGTTTTTAGAGTGCCTAGAATTATTGTGATTCCCTGCTTATAAATTATATAGCAGGCAGATCTGGTGCCCTCTTTTTTTTGTGGTAAATGCATTTGCAAAATCTTTAATTATTCACCCATTATTGTGAGAACATTGTGAATGTCTTTTCAACACTCTTATTTATCATGTTCTTAACAGATTCCATTTCAGTATTTAATTCTGAAATTTCAGCATCTAAATTCTTATTTTTTAAATCAAGATAATCTTCTTTATAGGTTAATTCGGCTTTTTTACGAGTATATTCCGCTTCTGCTCTGGCAATAGCATCTTTATCCATTTCTTCCACCAAATATCCGGTATCATTATATCTTGTCTGATAGAAATAACCATCCATATTCAATGACATCAATGAGTATCTTCCGTTTTTAATAGAGTTTTGGAAGTATTCATTATCATCTATTGCGGAATCATTTCGCCATCCTTTTTCACAAAGATTGTTATATAATTCGTCATAAAAATCTGCAATTTTTACATCATTTGTTATAACTTCGTCTGCGGCTTTTCCGACTACATATTGATAATTCCCGTTTTCTGTAATCATATATGTAGAATCGTTTTCAAGGCTTTTACCGGCAAAGAATGGTGATTCTGTGCCCCTTAGTTCGTTATCATAGTATGTTAAAAATGTCGAAATTAAATTGTTAATACTTATTGCAAGGTATCCGTCATTCCCTGAATTGGCACCGATTCTGTTGTTTTCAATCGCATTTTGATATGCAGATGTTTGGGTTGGGTTCTTGCTGTCTTTTTTATCGCCAATTGCTATTATATTGCCTTCTCTTAAGAAGTGAGCTTCTGTCATTGCAACAGCGTTTTGAATAGCTTCATACGATGCTTCATCTACATATAAGCCTGTTCCTAGTTTTTGGTTATATCCGAAAATACCTGCGATATTTTCAAATATTGCTTTCATATTTTTTAAGAAATCATCTTTTTTATTTTTTGACTGCATTATTACAACATCATTGGCAAGTAAATCACGAAGATTCATAGATGTTATAGAGGCTCCGTCTGTAAGAATACTGCCATTCATCAGAATATTCATTCTGCCATCATTTTCTAGACTACTGCTGTTAGTTGTATTGAAGAACTGATTTACAATAGTAGAATTTGCTTGAATATATTTGCTTCTTGTATTTTCATCCCTAATTTGCTTGTAAGCTTCAGGAGAGATGTATGTTTTCCCATCATCATCTGTCATACCGGCAAACAGGTTTACAACTTTGCCGCCAAATGCTTCAGACATCAACATTTCTGATAATGTCATTGTTGCACCTGCTGTTTTATCTTTTGGCGCTGCACCCAAACCTGCAAGTCCGTTCCAATCAACTGAACTTGTAGCTTTTGTGCCTGTGGCCCAACTATTAGACTCTTTATTATATATATGATCCGTAACTTGAATTCGTTCTGCGGTTTCTTGTGTTAACAAACCTTCTGCAACCAAAGCTGCTAAGAACTTATCTCTGCCGTCTTGTGATGCAGAACCCCCTGCCATGGAAATACCCGCAGCTCTTGCTGCAGTTGCAAACGCATCATTAAGTACAATTGCTCCTGACGGGGTTGATGGCATATAAGGGTTGTAATCATTCGCAACAGATGGCATCATAAGCAAGCTGTATGAAAGATTTATATCTGCACCGGTTGCTTCATTTGACCAAACGAGTCTTGTTGCGTTCATTCCGTTGGAATAATCTTGAGCAATTTGAGCTAACTGGTTAGTTATTTCCAGTTTTTGCTGGGCTAACTCAGTAGTTTTGAATTCACATTGAGCTTTTCTCATTGTGATTCCCAAAAATCTAGCTTGTGATGCGGCTAATCCCATTGTTTTCTCAAATCCTTTCGAATTTATTCCTTTATTAATCGTATAATCGGCATATTTATTCAAAAACTTTAGGAATTTGAG
>Ga0256407_10008209_pt1 | contig 15418 bp, 11 predicted proteins | sample RumenRJG_04DNA_FD_193489 | JGI IMG/M metagenome (GOLD analysis project Ga0256407, IMG submission 193489) | Bovine rumen microbial communities from Lethbridge, Alberta, Canada - RJG_04 | ecosystem: Host-associated > Mammals > Digestive system > Stomach > Rumen | place: Canada: Alberta...
TAACTTAAGTGCAAGCTTTTTTATTGCTCTTGATTATTTTCTTGCACTTATTATAGCACATTTCGATGAAAAATGCACTGTTTATCGAGAATTTTACCGATTGCTTGTTTTGAAGGCAGTGACTAACTAACGTGTGGACATGGGATACCCCTCTACGCACCGATTATGAGCGTCGTCAAGCACTCGTCGAAATAGATGTGCTTACCGCTATGGCGCTGGGAATGACCTTAGACCAGCTGAAAACCATTTATCGCATTCAGTTTCCCGTTCTTCAATCATATGAAGCCGATACATGGTACGATGCAAACGGACGAATCGTCTTTACCAACAACCGCAGCCTGACAAACGTCGGCTTCTCCCGTCCCGAATGGGAAAACGGTATCAAGGGTGCGCCTGCCGGTCAGAAATTCTACCGCACCATCACCGACGATACCATGCCCGGTGGCCCCGTGGAGCGCACCATTGAATACGTTGCCCCCTTCGACCGCTGCGACCGTGAACAGGACTACGAAACCGCATGGAGATTTTTTGAGGAAAAGTACGGTGAAAACCAATAAAACTGAGGTGTTAATATGGAGGATCCAAAGAAAAAAGTAAGTCGACCTATGATGGTCACCATGGATGAAGAAGAGTTTGAAAAGTTTGACAGTGGAGAAACGCATTCCAAAGGTGGCGTGCGAAGAGAAAACGGAACGCTGAGCGCTCTGCCAGACATTTCTCCACTTTCGGAAGAAGATATGCCTACACGTGAGATAATAAAAACGGAAACTGTATACATTCAACCTCCAGAACCTTCCGCCGGAAGGAAGATAGCCGCTACCGCCGGAGAAGTTGCTTTAGATGTGTTATCAGACCCTGAAGTTCAAGAGGATCTTTTGCTTTTGGGAAAAACCATCTGGCACTATAAAATTCATCCAAAAATAAAGGGAGCTGTTTCAAGAATTAAAAACGGTCGTAAGCCGCGCCGCAAACTTAAAGCAACTGATATTCTTGAAATGGACAGGCAACAACATATTCAAAGAGCACAATCCAGAAAGAGCTCAGCCGGGAAAGTCGAAGTTAACGAAAAACAAGCCGAAGTGATGATTGAGGCTACAAAAGAAAAAGCAAGAGAACTTGCAGAGATGCTGTATTTCCTTTCCAAAATCAGTGTGAAAGATAGTAAAACAAAAGAAGAATATGCGCTGGAGCAATCTTACTTAAAGCAATTAGTATCCGCAGAAGCCACCGACACAATACAAAAACTAATTGAAAACGGTACTGTACTTGATCAAGAAACGGTTGTTATTTTCTCTGATTTTCTAAAAGGGTATATTCACAGCGGCGATAAGTTAATTCCACTTCCGTCATTAGAATAACAGCGAGGATAATTTCGATGAATAAATCAGAACAACTGCTCAGTGCATTTTCAGAAGAATTCTTTTTTAAGGATTTACTAATTGATGATTTACATTTCACTCCTAACAATCAAAGTGAAATAGAGTTAGCTGACTTAATAATTAATCTCGGGGATATAATCGTTGTTATTCAGCTTAAGGGACGCGATGATAATCAATCCTTGAAAAACACAGATGATGAATTAAAATGGTTAGAATCGAGAGCAAAAAAAGCAAAAAAGCAAGCTAAATCCTCAGCGACATGGATACGTTCTGGAAAACTTCCAGCGTTTAAAAACAAATCCGGATTAGAAATCAAATTAAATCCTTCCGCTAAAATTATTCCACTGGTAGTCTTTGAAAACGAAGCACTAAAGGAGTATCCGCATCTATTAAGGAAGCATTCTTCAAACGGAGAAAACATTAACTGCATTTCATTTGTAGATTATCAGGAGATGTGTAAAAATTTAATTAGCCCATTTGAAATCGTAGATTATCTTGAGTATAGACTTAAAACAATACAGAGATTCGAAAGCCCTGACATTATCATTCATGACCAAAAAAATGGATTCGCAATGGCACATATCAAAAAAGGTGAGTCCATGACCGCTCTGTATCTTTCAGAAACATATGGCATTAAAATATTCTTGAAGAAAACGTTTCACTTAGGGGCGTTTCAACTCCTATTGCACAATTTACCCGAAAAGACCACTTATTCAACTAATGATGATGTTGTTTATCAAGTGATAAAGTTCATGGCTCATTTTGACAGATTAGTAATTGACGAAGTGGTAAAAACTATTTCAAAATATAAGCGACGTCTGTTTTACAACCAAAAAATCAGAATAATTACCCGTCCTAATGACGATTACGCTGTTTTAATTGTTTCCAAAAACAGACTCGTTCCATCAGAAATCAAAACTTACAAAAAAAGATTTAACGATAAAAATATACTTGAAATCATAGTAACTCGAAAAACAATTCACAAATACAATATAGATTTTAATATAATAAAGAATTACCCATAGAAAAATGGTGATAGTATGCTTCCTTCAATACTCGCAAAACAATTAGAAAAAGGAATAGAGGACTACATAGAAACCACATTCCCGATGACAAATGAACCATTTAAAGGCTCCATCTGGAATATGTTAAACCAAAAAGGTTCCGTGTATCACGAACCTTATGTTTCCGTGCGTCTGCCGTTCCGTTCTGCCGAAAAGATGCCGTCCTGCTTTGAGGCGATCCATCCTCCGTATCTGCCGCACGTTCATCAGCAAATCGCCTTCGAGCGTCTTACGGGAGATGACGGCAGGTCAACCCTAATCGCGACGGGCACCGGCTCGGGTAAAACCGAATGCTTCCTTTACCCCATTCTGGAATACTGCTATCAGCATCGCGGTGAACACGGTATTAAAGCACTTATCATCTATCCGATGAACGCGCTGGCAACAGACCAAGCAAAAAGAATAGCGGAGTTGATTTGGAACAGCCCCGAGCTTCGCAGAAATGTGACAGCGGGTATGTATGTTGGCGGTTTTGAAAGCAACGCGAGTCGTATGATGAGTGAGGATACGATTATCACCGACCACGAGACTATGTTGAACAACCCTCCCGACATCCTTCTCACAAACTATAAAATGCTTGACTACCTCTTGGTTCGCCCGAAGGACGCCGATTTATGGAAGGAAAACCGTCCCGATACGCTGAAATACATAGCGGTGGATGAGCTGCACACTTTTGACGGCGCACAGGGAACCGACCTTGCCTGCTTACTGAGGCGCTTGAAATCCCGTTTATGGACACCGATCGGTTATCTATGCTGCATCGGAACCTCTGCAACAATGGGTTCAAAGGACAACGGCAAGGATATTTTGAAGTATGCTGAGGAGGTTTTTGGAGAACCTTTTGAAGATAATGCGATTGTAACGGAAAACCGCTTGTCTCCTCAGGAGTTTTTTGAAAATCAAGATGCCACGGATTTCACTATTCCTACCGCGCAGCAAACCGCAGAATTCGACAGAATCATTGAGCAGGACGACGAAGAAGCATATTTGCGTTTTTCGGCCAAGGTGTGGACCGCCCTTAATAATGTCGATATTATGACGGATGAAGGAAGAATTACGCTCGGAAAGCATTTGATGCACCATAGCTTTATGCAGGCAATGGTAACAATGATGAACGGCCGCTTTTACCAATACTCCGCCATCGCAAAAGAACTCGCCGTACATTATCCGGCTCTTGCCGAAACAGGAGACGCCGACGCAGCGATCAATTCACTGTTGGCACTGATTTCTCACGCTCGAACAGGCTCCGCGGGAAAGCTGCGCCCATTTTTAAATATTCAGGTTCAGCTTTGGATGCGCGAGCTGCGCCGCTTGCTTGCAAAAGTTTCCGGTACAGATATTACATATGCGATTGCAAGCGATCTGAATGCACAACAGGCAAAGCATTACCTCCCGGTAATTAACTGCCGTGAATGTGGTGCAACCGGCTGGACATCCGTGCTTAACGAACGCGGGAACGCAACCCTGAACAAGCTCAACGAGTTTTATAATATGTATTTTAGAGCCGACAACAGGGTAATACTCATGTTCCCGCACTCTCACCACGATTATCCGTGGGGTATGATTGCAGGCAGAATCTGTCCAAATTGTCTTCAGGTTAAAAGCGGGGATAATTCTCCGTCCTCCTGTGAGCACTGCGGAATGGATATGGTAGATATTGTTATCCCAAATCCGCCCAGAATAACCGGATCGAAAACACACCGGCAATACGTATGCCCATTTTGCGGTTCTAACCGTGGACTGTCAATTATCGGATTAAGAAGCTCAACCGAAATCAGCGCAGAGATGTCGCAGATGTTTGCATCAAGATTCAACGACGACAAACAAACACTTGCCTTTTCCGACAGTGTTCAGGATGCAGCTCATCGTGCAGGATTCTTTAATTCCCGCACATGGAGATTTGGATTGCGCAGCGCAATTCAGAGATATGTTCTGGATGGCGGTGCGGGACTATCCCTCGCCGATTTTTCAAAAGGTTTTATTGATTACTGGCATACAAAAATGGATAACGAGAGCTTCGTGAGCTTTTTTATCGCTCCTAACATGACGTGGCGAAAAGCCTATGAAGAAATGGTCGAGAAACGCAAATTCGGAAGTGATAGCTTAGCAAAAAAGCTGATGTCCGATATTGAAAATCGTCTTTCGTATGAAATCATGCTGGAATATGGACTGACCAGTCGAATTGGAAGGACGCTCGAAAAGTCAGGTTGCTCTTGTCTTGATTTCCCTGTAGAAACAATTAAATCCGTAGCTGAAACCGTGTATGAGCGTGCCGTAAATGAAATCGGCGCATTCACTCATACGGATTATTCCCGATTTGAGCAAATGGTATGCGGATATTTGAAAATCATGTCGCAAAACGGCGGTTTTGACGACAAGTCATTCAGCGCGTTTTTATCCAGCGGAAACACATATATGCTTTCAAATGACAGAATTAATTGGATGCCGGGAAGACAATCGGGAAGAAATACTCCAAGGTTTATTTACAAACCGGCGGGAGCAACAAAGAAGCTCTATGCTTTTGACACTGTAAATGAGAGAAAGTATATTAATTGGATTGAGTCTTGCTGTGATGAAATACTTATTGATGCAGCATCATTCAAAATGTTAAGCCGAATCATTATTGATGAACTGTTGAAAAACGGTATAGTCGTCAATATTCCTGCAACACCGGAATACTCAGTTTATGCGATTGACAAGAATAAGGCTTATATTTCAGATAGCATTACCAAGTTGAAATGTAACACCTGCGGTACAACTATTTCTATTGCAGATGACAATTCAGAGTTTTGGAATGGCGCTCCTTGCATACGCAGTATGTGTGGAGGATATTTTGAAAGATCAAAGGAAACCGGACTTGACTATTACGGAAAACTCTATTCCACCGGTGATATGGTAAGAATAAACGCGCGGGAATACACCGGTCTCTTAGAACGCGATGACCGTGAGAGATTAGAGATAGATTTCAAACGTAATTTAGAGAAAAAACGTGAATGGGATCCTAATGTTTTGTCCTGTACTCCCACCCTTGAAATGGGTATTGATATAGGAAGTCTCTCAACAGTCATCCTTTGCAGTATGCCCCCTGCTCAGTCGCAGTTTTTACAACGTACCGGACGCGCAGGACGCAAAGATGGAAACGCACTTGTGTTGGCAGTATCTGCAGCAAAACCGCACGATTTGTATTTTTATTCTGACCCATTAGACATGATAGAAGGTCAAGTAGTTCCACCTACAATCTTTCTTCAAGCCTCTGCAGTATTAGAAAGACAATTCGTTGCATATTGTATGGACTCGTGGGTAAAACGAGGAGTAAAGGAAAACTCTATACCGAAACATGTCAGTGTTGTTCTTAGCAAGCTGGATAGTCCTTCGGATGATCTGTTTCCATTCAATTTCCTTCATTACGCAAAACACAATCTCTCTCATCTTCTGAATTCCTTTATTCAATTGTTTTCGCAATATCTTGACACTACTTCAAGAGAAGAACTGAAAACATTTGCTCAAGGGACAGGACTTAAAGAGAGTTCCATGTATATTCGTATTTTAGAGGCTTTTAAGTCATTAAAAAAACAGCGCGATTCTCTTTCTGCAAGTATTAACCAATTAAAACTGCTTGTAAAAGAATTAGAAGAGAAACCGAAAGACTCATCTTATGATACCGAAATCAAAGAGCTTAAAGCTGAACAAGCAGCCTTAATCAATGTGGTAAAAGAAATCAACAAAAAGGATATCTTCAATTTTCTCTCAGATGAAGGTTTGCTTCCAAACTATGCCTTCCCTGAATCTGGTATTGTACTGAAAGCTATTCTGTACAGAAAAGATGAGGAATCCGAAGATGAAACCAAATCCGAACCAGATAAAACTGCGAAGAAAAAATACAAAAAATCTGTTTTTGAATATAGCAGATCGGCATCATCTGCTATCAGCGAATTCGCGCCCAATAATAGCTTTTATGTTGATGGAAGAAAATTGACCATAGACCAAATTGATCTTACGAGCGCAGAATCCGCAAAGTGGAGATTATGTCCCAATTGCTCCCATGCTGAAATTGCTACAGTCGGTGTACATGTATCCTCTTGCCCAAGATGTGGAAGTCCTGCTTGGGCAGATGCAGGACAAGTTCGCAATATGAGAAAAGTACAGATGGTTTATTCCAATACAGATTACACCAAAAGCTTAATTGCCGATGATAGTGATGACAGAACCAATGTGTTCTACTGTAAACAAACACTCGTTGATGTCGATGAAGACAAAGATATTATCAATGCTTTTCAAATGGATAATGAGGATTTTTCATTCGGTTATGAGTTTGTAAAAAAAGCCACCATCCGTGAAATCAACTTCGGCGAAAGTGATATGATAGGAGAAAAGCTGATGGTGTCAGGCGTGGATGAAGTACGCAAAGGCTTTAGAATCTGTAAGTATTGCGGTAAAATTCAGCCGGAACAAGGGAAAGCAGTTCACACCTTTTTCTGCAAGACAAGAAAATCAACATATTTAAACACTGACCCATATGAAGAAAGCTTATTCCTATATCGTGAATTAACAACAGAAGCTCTTCGGTTGTTAATTCCGGCAACAACAATGGATTCCTCCACCGTGCGAACAGAATCATTCATAGCGGCATTTATGTTAGGAATGAAAGAACACTTTGGAAATGTTGATCACTTACGTGCCACTGTCAGTGAAGTTCCTATCCCAGATTCCGATTATAGAAAACAATATCTTGTTATCTATGATTCTGTACCGGGTGGAACCGGATATTTGAAACAGTTGATGAACGAAGAAGCTTCAATAATTGATGTTTTTGAACGTGCATTGCAAAAAATGGAACAATGTTCTTGCAAAGATGACCCACAGAAAGACGGCTGCTATCACTGCCTATTTGCATATCGTCAAAGCTATAATATCGGTAGTATTTCACGTTCAGCCGCAATTCGTATGTTGAAATCTATCCTTAGTGGAAAAGATAATAAAACCAAAATAGAAAAGCTTGGAAGCATACCGGTGAATTCACTATTTGATAGTGAATTAGAACGACGCTTTGTAGAAGCCATCGCACAGATGGGCAACGAAAAGCGTAAAATAGGTATTTCTAAGTCTTTAATTAACGATAAAGAAGGCTACATTCTTAGGGTTAATGATTCTGCGTGGGAAATCGAACCACAGGTCGTTCTTGACGCTTCACAAGGAGTCGTTATTCCATGTAAACCTGATTTTGTGATTCGACCGCTCGGAAACTCTGAAAAGATTCCGGTTGCTGTCTTTACAGACGGATTTCTTTATCATCAAAATAAAGTTGCAGATGATACATTAAAAAGAGAAGCTATTCGAAAAAGCGGGAGATATCATGTTTGGGCATTAAGTTGGCGTGATGTGCAATCTGTTTTTCAACCTCAGGAGGATTATGCCACAAAAACTCTTTCTCCGGAAAGAATGCCTTCTGGCACTAAGATTTATAAGCCCACTATTATGTCAGCAAAAGCGGGTGAGATTTCTCCAAGCACTATGTCCTCAATAGAACTTTTAATGCAATATCTGGCTTTGGAAAACGCTGAAGAGATATTCCGAGCCCACGCGCGTGCGTATTCCCTATCGATCTTAGATCCAACAAAAAGCACTAATTCTATCTCTTTTGCCGGTTGGCATGAAGCAATGGAAAAAGTGAATTCTCAGATCCACTTTTCAGATGAGGAATACGTTCAAACGGGAACGTTTTTTGGCAAATGGTCCCCAAGACAAACCAACATCCATCTCTATGTTTTTGCCGGTATACTTTTCTCTTCATTAAAATCAAATAGCAATTCATCCATACCTATATGCGCTATACTTGACGATACGATATCAAGTAGAACTGAAAAATACGAACAGGAATGGAATGGATTTTGGCAGTTCTTCAATGTGCTGCAATTCAATGATAGGTTTATCGCTGTTTCTCAGCAAGGCTTGGATAATCATGGATATATCGGTTTACCTCAATTATCCCCGCAAATGAACTATGAAGATATAGCTCCGGTTGAAAGTACAGATATAAACGATCCTTGGTCAGAAGTTAAATCCATGCTGTTTGATGAAGAATCAATCGCTTTGGTCGATCTTCTGAAACGAGCTAACGTGCAAGTTCCGGATGAGGTGGGATTTGAATTAACTGATGACTCCGGCGAAGTAATAGCAGAAATTGAACTGGCATGGATTGATAAAAAAGTAGCTTTCTTAACGACAGAGCAGGAATCCGATTCTGTCATGATAGAAAAAATGGGATGGAATGTTTTTCGACGAGCTGAAAAAATCATTGATTTCCTTAAGGAGGATACCAAATGAACGGGAATACAAAAGTTGCAATTTCAGCAGATTTTTTAAGTGCCTTCGCTGCATTACCAAGGCAAATACAGGGAAAAGTCACGGAGTTTATTAACAAGTTTCGTAACAATCCAACGTCACCGGGGATCAACTACGAAAAGCTTACCGCTTGCAAAGACAAAAAGATATGCTCTGTAAGGATTGATAATACTTACAGAGGAATTGTTGTCCGACAACCGGAAACAGGAGTATATCTTCTTCTTTGGGTTGATCATCACGATGAAGCATATGAATGGGCCAAAAACAAAAAGTGCGAAGTAAACCAACAAACCGGCGCCATTCAAGTATATGATGTTATTACACCTTCCGATAATAATCCTGTTGTTGAAGAGTTCATGTTGTTTGCAGCAGTATCTGACAAAGACATGATAGAATTAGGCGTTCCATACGATATGCTTCCTTTTGTACGTAGTATAACGGATGTTCAAGATTTCCACTCCAAGCAAAACAGCTTTCCTTCTGATGCATTTGAGAATTTGTCATGGATCGCTGAAGGTTTCCCGATTAACGAAGTAAAAGAACTTGCAAAACCTCAGCAAGAGGCTTCAGAAAATCTTGCAGAAGCATTAGACAGTCCTGAAACACTAAAAACGTTTGTTGTTGTAGATGGAGAAGATGAACTAAGACGGATCATGGCAGAGCCTTTGGAAAAATGGCGCGTCTTTCTACATCCTACACAAAGAAAAATCGTTAATAAGAATTACTCTGGACCCTCTCGCGTATTAGGCGGAGCAGGAACAGGAAAGACAGTTGTTGCCATGCATAGAGCAAAGCATCTCGCATCGACTTTAAAGGATAAAGAAAGAATACTATTTACGACATATACAGCAAACCTTGCATCCGATATTTTGGAGAATTTAAGAAAAATATGCTCCGTAGAAGAAATGCATCGAATTGACGTAATAAACCTTGATGCTTGGGTATCACATTTTTTGCGCGAACACGGATACACATCCGAAATCGTATATGATGAGAAAATCCAGATGCTATGGGACGATGCCGTCGCCGGCAATGATTTCTCCGACAACTTTTCGGTAAATTTTTATCAAGATGAATACAACCGTGTTGTGGTTGCACAAGAGGCATTTTCACTTGAAAAATACATAAAAGCATCGCGTATCGGTCGTGGTACAAGATTAAACAGAAAAAAACGCATGGATATTTGGAAAGTTTTTGAAGCTTACCAAAACGCCATGAAAGAACAAAACATCCGAGACATTAATACCGCTATGTATGAATGTCGTCTATTAATTACAAAATCCAGTGCCGAGCCTCGATACAAACATATCATTGTTGACGAAGGACAGGATTTTAGTGCCAATGCACTTATGCTTTTGCGTACCATAGCTGGAGAGGAACATGAAAATGACATTTTCATTGTTGGAGACTCCCACCAGAGAATATACAAAAACAAAGCCATCTTATCCAAATGCGGAATCAACATTCGCGGACGAAGCAGCATCCTTCGAATCAATTACCGCACCACTGAGGAAATTCGCAAGTCTGCGTTCGCATTGCTCAACGGCATTTCATTCGACGATCTCGATGATAATGATGATAATTACGACCAGTGCAGATCACTTACTCACGGCTTGGCTCCGCAAATTCAGGGATTTAATAACGCTAATGATGAGTTTTCATTCGTTTTACATGAGATCAGACATCTGATAGAAAATGGAGTATCAGCTAAAAACATCTGCGTTGTTGCACGTACAAATAAGCTGATTGACGATTATACTGCGCAGTTTACCTCAAACGGAATGCGCTGCTATAAGATTAAGCGAAGCAAATCCGATGACCGTAGCCTTGATGGAATAAGAGTTGCAACAATGCACCGTGTAAAAGGTCTTGAATTTCAATACATATTCATAGTAGCCGCTAACAACCGAATTATACCACTGGCATCATCTATTGATCACACAGATACGGTAAGTGAAAAAGAAACAATAACAGCGGAGAAATGTTTATTGTACGTTGCTCTCACGCGTGCTCAAAAAGGCGCATATATCAGTGGTTATGGTAAAATGTCTGAGTTTATCAAATAAATGAGTGGACGAAAGATAAATCACCTGCTGTGCAGATAAACACAGCAGGTGATTTCCAGTATCACACTATGTTTCCTGTTGTCTGTTCCGAATAGCTTGTCTGTGGTGAATCAGAGTGGATCTGCTCATTATCCTGAATGGCTTTACCGGCTAATCCCATTAACAGCCAGACGATCCACGCGGCAGCGATTATCCCTATCTTCGCACCGGTTTTCAGCTTTTTGTTACGTGAGATGATGATAGTCAGCGGGATCGGGAAAACAAAAATCCACCCGAGCACCCACCATACTACCTTTTTATTCTTCTTAGGCGCAGGCTGAGGCTGCGCTGAATAATGTCTCTGAACCTGCGCCTCGTTTTGTGCCCGCTGACGCCCTTTCTCAAACGCATATCCCGCGCTCTCGGCGTTATCGATCTGAAGGTGCTGCACATCGTCGTCAATCAAAAGCTGTGCACCGCAGTATTCGCAGAACGCGGTCTTTCTATCGGCGTCAATATGTAAATTCGCCCCGCATTTTGTGCAGGTGGTATCTACGATTCTCATACCAAAACCTCCGGGATTTTTGATACCTTCATTATAACTCTTGTGGGGATATATCGCAAGGATAATAGCGCGATATTATAACAATTATAATCGGCTTATGCGTGTATGCTTACAATATGCGGTATTTCTCCGTTCTTCTGATATTCGCTAAATATTTTATGAATCAGCCTTAATCCTACATAACCATGACCATTGCATATACGTCCGCAAAAAGAGCTGTTTACCAATTCGACCTTGCCGTTTTCAAAATACTCGCTGATTGGGACATCTCGCTCGATCCTTTTGGTAACAAGCATTTTTCGACCGCTTGGACGACGCTTGATTTTTTGATGGATTTGCGGCTCAATAAAAGCGGACTTTTCGATTTTTATGATGCCGTCATATATTCGCTTGGGATTGTCGCATCCCTCTGTATTCCAATCATAGGCATAGTATTCGTAAATGACGAATTCAGCACTTTCTCCGTATTTTCTGCACCCGCCTCCATATCCAATGCTCATCTCGTCACTTCCTTAATCTGCGTGCTCGTTATAATAGTCCTCCGCATCCTCATAATCGTAGAAATCATCGTAGTGGTCATAGTAGAAATCGTCAGCGTCAACATAATCCTTTGCGCTGTATTCATCTGAAGATTTACTCGACTTTGATTTTGAGGAATAGGATTTGTATGTACTCTTTTTTGTAGTAGGCTGAGCAGCAGATGATTCTGTTTCCCTTTGATAGGAATATGAGGAGCTGTGTGTTTTTGACGAGCTGTACGAATAAGACGAAGACAGCTTGCTGTTGGATTGTCTGCTGCATCCTCCAAAGAACCAGCCTATGATAAGCAAAATCACTATTATAACAACGGCAGCTGTCAACCCGCTTCCTGACGATGAACCTGAAGGCGCCCGCCTTGGCGTGAAAGAATCGTCATCATCATTCATCATGCGATAAGCCATATACGTCTCGGTAATATCAGTGTGGCCGTCACCATCGAAGTCAAACATCGTTCCGAAAAAATCATCATTGTTTTTCATAATTCCGCCTCCATCGTTTGACAGACTTCTATGTATTCGTATTCCTTATTTGAAAACGCATGGTCTTTAAGTAGTTTCATTGCGTGCTTAAATGCAGAAACATCACTTTTTCTTACTCTGCACTGAAGCATCGCAAAAGGTTCATCTCTGCCTATATAATCACACGGTAGCGGCCCTCTGATATTGACTACAATTTTATCACCGGATATAAACCGCAGTGCCTGATAGTTATAATCAATCAGTTGGAAAGTAATATGGTATTTGCTTTCTTTTATCTGCTTATAGTTTTTCACCGTGTCGAACTTTGCTTTTAATTCTTCATAATATGAAGACCCTGCACTATCCTTTTCTTTCTTCAAATGCGCATTCCATGAATAACTTATGATTTCGGATAATGCTAATCCGTAATACCGTGGTTCCCTGTAGACACTTTGAAGATGAAAACCCGGTGTAAATGTACGGGTCAAATCGTCATTGACAACATAGTTGTTATGGTACAGCTCCAGCTTATCGGAGTGGAACTGAAAAAGCCATTTATCCTTATTGACTATTATCGTTAAACTGTTAGGATCAACATCTATCAGCTGTGCTTTGTGATCAAATAACAGTTTATGCAACTTCTTATTCCCACAGCATAGCCGGTCAAAAGCCTTAACGTATAAATTTATTTTCCGGGGTTGATTAACTACAGTTGCCCTGATTAGCATTTTGCGATAGCAGGCTGAGCATAAAGCCATCTGACTGTCAAATGTTGTAAGCATTTCAAAATCCTCATCAGAGATATGCTTAACCGATTCGCAATCTTTATCATGCAAAATCAGCTTTTTGCGGGAATACGCATACTTGTAGTTCGTGTTATCCATCATGCTCTGCCTGCGTCTATGTGCAACCGATGGTATTTGTGACAGAGATGGCTCAACGGCTTTCTCTGACACAGCCTTTCCGTTATGCAGCTGTTTCATAATTTTATCTGTATCTAACGGCTTGTAATTCTTCAGCTTCATTTTGCCATCTCCTTTCTTCTAACATCAGCTTACCATACTATTTTTCTTAATTCAACGAATATTCAAAAATGTAGTACAAGGGTTCAGCGTAAACAAGAATTTTTTACTAAAGAACCCAAATATGGGTACTGGTTTTGGATCAACGCTGTTAGCTATAGAAAGCCTTCATGCTATCGAAGAAAATACTTGTTATATAAATCTGCCTCCTTATAGATTTTCTTCATCCGGGAGGATATCATTGATGAATCTCTCGCAAAATTGCTCATACTCCGTATAGCCGCATATAATCATTTTATTAGCCAGCTCTTTCATAACGATTTCAAACTCCGATACATCCTGCTTTTTTACTTTGCAGAATATAGCGAGATACGGTATATCTTCTTTTTGGTATTCCCTGAGAAAAGTCACCTTGATTTTATGTTGAATAAAAAGGTTGTCTGCGTAGTATTGTTCAACGTCAAAAAAAACGTAGTTCTGATAAAACAATCCGGGCTTCAGCTTAATAAAGTTGGTCATCTAAATGACCTCCTTGTCCAGCGCGGCGGCAGCCTGCGCGATCAGCTCCTTTGCTTCAATAATCAATCCCTTTACAAACGGATCAGTCTTTCTGCGTGCGTAAAAGCCTGCAAGCGCATCTGTCAGGAAGTGAAGCGCACGCTCCGGATCAGGTTCAATTTGCCTGCCTTCCAGAAATGCTCTGCCGATTCTGAGTTGTATATCCGCAAGGCAGAACTTGTCCTCGTCTTCTCTCATAATTGCGTTGAGTGCCCTGAAATACAGCTTGATCGCGAAAATGTCATTCTGTTCAACAAACTTGCCCGTGCGGTACATATCGCCCAGCTTGTAGAGAGAATTAGGGTCGTCATACAGCAGAACGGCAAGATGGAAATAGCTGTATGCCCTTTCGTAATCGACCGCCTGATGTCTGCCGTAATACCAGCAGTACCCGAGATTGCAGATCGCTCTGCGTTCGCCCGCCTTCGCCGCGATTTCATAAAGCGCCGCAGCCTTTTGATAATCCCGTTCAAGATAGGTGCCGGTGTAGTAGAGAGTGCCGAGGTTCAGCGCAGCGATAGGATTGCCATTCTCGACGCAGATCTCATAGCATCGGCAAACCATCTCCATAATACAGTCGGATTCGATACGGTCGTGGTGTTCATAAGCCCAGTCGAAAATGGAGTCGTAATCCTCACACAGGATATAGTCCTCAGCTTCCTCCAGCTCATACTCGATGTCGTCATCGTCATCATCGTGCAGTGCCGCATAAAAGCCGGGGTAATTGTCAAATTCCTCCTGTGAAACAGTACGGAGAATTTGCTTTGTTCTTTCTACCGGAAACGGAACATTGTCTTCATCAAAATATCCCACTTCCATTACGGTACCGATCACAAGCGTATTCTCATATCCGAAAGGAAACTCAACAAAAGCGTTTACCTTCACTTCCTCGTCAGCGATGTAGTAGTATGTGTTTTTCATGCCCTTTGGTAGCACGCTGCAATAATAATACTTTTTCATGTCTATGCTCCTTTCATTTTTCATCATTAAGTTTGGTAAAATACCAAAGGAATACATAATCGTTGAAATATATCTTTCTTCCATCTTCATCTATTACAAGAGTAGCATCTATTATATATGACCACCTGTATACGTTTCCGATAACAAATCTACCTTCTTTAGGAAGATCATGACACTTGCAATAATTCATATCTAATCACCACTTTTTCATTAGTTTTTGGAATTTGTTTAGTCAATTTACGGTCAATTTAGGATTATTACATCTATATTATCTCATAACAGGTGTCCCATTTAACGGACAATGCATTATAGTATTTTAATTTCTTTGATAATTCGCAATATTTAAGGCTCTTCCCTATAACCAGTGGGTAAGAAATTGCAGTATAGTAGAAAAAATCTGATAAATCTATAAATCGCATTTATTCCACGGTCTATTGACAATGAGCCTCTATGCATATGGTATTCCGTCAGCGCTGGCAAGCCCC
>Ga0256407_10008210_pt1 | contig 15418 bp, 16 predicted proteins | sample RumenRJG_04DNA_FD_193489 | JGI IMG/M metagenome (GOLD analysis project Ga0256407, IMG submission 193489) | Bovine rumen microbial communities from Lethbridge, Alberta, Canada - RJG_04 | ecosystem: Host-associated > Mammals > Digestive system > Stomach > Rumen | place: Canada: Alberta...
CGCGATGGGCTTTCTGAAGAAACTGAGACAGCAACCCCATGACATTAGGACTACAATCAGCGATGTCGTAGGTTCGCGCCCCATGCTCGTCCCTGCGAGCTGGGTCAAGGTAGATGACGTCTACATGGTCCAGTTTCGCTAAGTATGTTGCTGTGTCACAGCAACACACAGAACAAACCAAACCAAGGGTGCGGAAGTTTTTCGTTGAAATGGCGCATAATTGCTCATTTTTCTCTACATAGACACGCTCCTGAAAACCTTGCGACATCCAGTAGAAATCTACGCCAAAACCACCAGTCAGGTCAACATACCTATCGCCTAGTCCTGCCAGCTGTGCCTTGTAGCGGGCCGTCTGTTCACTGGAACATTGTTCCATGTTCAGGTGTGGAGGATAAACGATGTTATCGTTGGCAGCCCATGAGGGTAGTTTCTTTCGTGCCGTCTGCCTACCAACAATCTGCTGCAAGGCCACCTGAAGGTCTATTTCTGCATCCTTCACACCCTGTAGCGCCAGCTTTCTCACATCCCCGTCAGCATGCTGACGGATGTATTGCCACGTCTTCTCATTGATAAACATGCTACAAAAGTACAAAAAATATTTTAAATTATGAATGATGTTGGTGAATTATGAATTATTTGTAGTATCTTTGCATGGTATTAATACATTATAATTATGAAAATAGCATTAATCGGCTACGGCAAGATGGGTAAGATGATTGAACAGATAGCCCTCAGTCGTGGTCATGAGATTGTGAGTATCATCGACATCGACAACCAGCAGGACTTTGAGAGTGAGGCTTTCAAGAGTGCAGATGTCGCTATAGAGTTTACTGCACCACAGGCTGCTTACGGTAACTACCTGAAAGCATGGGCTGCAGGAGTGAAGGTTGTTTCTGGTTCTACTGGCTGGATGAAGGAGCATGGCGACGAGGTTCGTCGCATGTGTTCAGAAGAGGGAAAGACACTTTTCTGGGCATCCAATTTCTCCATTGGTGTTGCCATCTTCTCTGCTGTCAACAAGTATCTGGCAAAGATTATGAACCAGTTCCCACAATATGATGTTGAGATGGAAGAGACACACCACGTGCATAAGCTCGACCACCCCAGTGGTACAGCCATCACACTGGCAGAGGGTATTCTGGAGAATATCGATCGCAAGGAGGCCTGGGCTGAGGATACCACAGACCCCAAATTGCTGCGTATCGACCATATCCGTCGTGGTGAGGTGGCTGGCATCCATACTGTCCGCTACGACTCTGAGGCAGACATCATCACCATTACCCACGATGCCCACTCGCGTCAGGGCTTTGCCTTGGGTGCCGTGTTGGCTGCAGAATACACCAAGGAGCATCAGGGACTGCTGACTATCAGCGATATGTTTAAGTTCTAAGAGAATGGAGAAGAGAGAAAAGAAAAAGCTAAATATGAAGGTGCAGTGGGCAAAGTTCATCTGCGTATTGGTGCTTTACCTGCTGTTCCTCTACTGGGTAGGTTCATGGTGGGGACTGCTTGTCGTTCCTTTCATCTATGATGTCTATATCACCAAGAAGATTAACTGGCAATGGTGGAAGGACGCAGAGGGCCCTGTCCGCTGGGTGATGTCGTGGGTTGACGCCCTCGTTTTTGCCCTCGTTGCAGTCTACTTCATCAACCTGTTCTTCTTCCAGAACTACGTCATTCCATCGAGTTCGTTGGAGAAGTCGCTCTTGACAGGTGACTACCTCTTCGTCTCGAAGGTGAGTTATGGTCCTCGTATTCCTGAGACACCATTGACAATGCCATTGACCCAGCATACGATGCCCCTCTTCGAGTGTAAGTCGTATATCGAATGGCCCCATTGGGACTATCGTCGCGTCAAGGGTTTAGGCAAGGTACAGCTGAACGATATCGTCGTCTTCAATTTCCCTGCAGGAGACACGATCTGCTCTGCACCCCAGTATCAGGCTTACGACTATTACCAGTTGTGCTACCAAATCGGTTATCAGGTCTATCCACAACGTCCTAATCCCGATTCGCTGAGTCAGGAACAGTTGCCTCTGTATTTCAACACCATCTATCAGGCTGGTAAGCAGGCCATTGAGGCCAACCCTCAAGAGTATGGACTCATTGACACCCGACCTACTGATCGTCGCGAGAACTATGTGAAGCGCTGCGTGGGTCTGCCTGGACAGACATTACAGATTAAAGACCGCGTGGTCTATATCAATGGTAAAGCCAACAAGGAGCCAGAAAACGTACAATATACGTATCATCTGAAGCTGAAGCGCCATTTCACCGATGAAGAGATGCAGGAATGGGGCATCACGATGGAAGAGCTGAAGGACCTGAACAACTACGGATATATGCCGATGACCAACAAGACGGCAGACATCTTGAAGAGTCGTCCTGACATCGTAGAAAGTATCTCGCTGAACACAGAGGCTTCCGATTTGGACACTTATCCCTTGAATGGCAACATGCACTGGACGCGCGACAACTATGGTCCCATCTGGATTCCTGCCAAGGGCGAGAGCATCGAACTGACACTCAAGAATCTGCCTATCTACGAGCGTCCTATCCGTACCTATGAAGGCAACAAGCTGGAAGTGAAGGATGGCAAGATATTCATCAACGATAAGGAGACCACGAAGTACACCTTCAAGATGGACTACTACTGGATGCAGGGTGACAATCGACACAACTCGCTCGACTCCCGTTATTGGGGCTTCGTTCCTGAAGACCATATCGTGGGTAAGCCCATCTTTATCTGGTGGAGTTCAGATCCAGACCGAGGAGGTTTTGGTGGCATCCGTTGGAGCCGTCTGTTCCGCTTTGTTGATAATATCAAGTAGATAGATGATGTAAAAGATAAGAGATGAGAGAATGGCTGAAGAACGTGATGGTACTGGCATCAGCTTTCGCACTGATGCTTGCCTTCCGTGCTTTAGTCTTTTCTATCCATAGCGTCAATGGTAGTGGACTAACACCAACCTACCAAAATGGCGATCGACTGTTGGTAAACCATTGTAGCTACGGACTACGCATTGAGGGACACGGACTACTACCCTACAGTCGTTTGCTGCGCAGTCAGGTAAAACGTGGTGACGTTGTAGCCTTCACAGTGCCCAGCGATTCCATCAGTGGGATATATATTGCCCGCTGTAAGGCTGTTCCTGGCGACACCATCAATACCCATAAAGGAAAGATTATCGTACCAGGACTGAAAACTTGCGCCAAGGTCGACTACTACTGGTTGGAGGCTTTGAACAAGGACAATCCTGCCGACTCGCGCCATCTGGGGTTTATTCCTGAGAGTAGCATCGTTGGAGAAGTCATCACCGTATTGTATAACCGTAAAAATCTCAGACTGCAATGAGTACAGCACTGCTTCAGACCACCTACTTCGGACCTATCCAGTGGTATCAGAAACTGTACCGATATGACCATTGTCTGATAGAGCAGTACGACTCCTACCAAAAGCAAACCTATCGCAACCGTTGCCTTATTGCTACTGCTAATGGACTGCAAGCGCTGACTTTCCCAGTAGAACATACAGATGAAAAGATGCTGACTAAGAATCTCCGTATTAGTGACCACAACAACTGGCGCCGCATCCACTGGAATGCCCTTCAAAGTGCCTATAGCGAAAGCCCGTTCTTCGACTACTATGCTGACGATTTCCATCCTTTCTTTGAGAAGAAATATGACTTCCTAATCGATTTCAACGAAGCCATCCGTCAGAAGGTGTGCGAGTTGTTGGATATTCATCCGAATGTTGAATACACTCAATCATTCCTCTCACCTCTCACCTCTACCCCCTCACCTCTTATAGACTTTCGCGAAGTCATCAATGCCAAGCACCCACAGGCAGACTCAGATTTCCAGCCTCAACGCTACTGGCAGGTCTTTGAGGGGAAGCACGGCTTTCAGGCCAACCTCTCGATACTTGACCTTCTCTTCAATATGGGACCAGAATCTATTTTTTATCTATAAACCCAATTTATTCATTTTAAAACTCAAAACAGTATGAAAAAAATTAGTTTGAAAGTGGCTGCATGCCTCCTCGCAGGAACATTCCTGTTCAGTTCATGTTTTGTTGGCCAGTATGGTCTCTGGAACAAGTACATCAATTGGCAGAATCATATGACCAGCAGCAAGTTCGTCAATGCCATCGTGGGCTTCTTCCTGGTTCCCATCGTTGGTGGTATTTGCCAGTTCGTTGACATTCTGGTACTCAACACCATCGAGTTCTGGTCAGGCAGTAACCCTGTAGCCTCAAATATTGGCAAGACCCAGCAGGTGATGGGTAAAGATGGTCGCTACTATGCTGTTACCACGCTGAAGAACGGCTACGAGGTAAAGGCTCCCACTGGTGAGATTACCTATTTCATCCACGACGATGCTACAGACTCTTGGTCTATTGAGCAGAACGGTGTCAAGAAGGAAATCTTCCGCTTCAATGCCGATGGTACTATCCAGGCTAACGTCAATGGCGAGACCAAGAACTTCACCCTCAACGAGGCTGGTGTCTATGAGGCTCGCATGGCTGCCAATGGCACATTCTTCGCTATGAACTAAGGGATACTTATTCCCAACACTCTATCTCGTCTTCTATCTCAGGCAACTGACTGCGATGGAAGACGGGTTCTTTGATGCCGTTACGTTTCTGTTGGCGATAGTCCTCAAGCAGACGGAATGCATAACGTCCCAGAAGAATAATGGCGATGAGGTTGCAAGCAGTAAGAAAAGCCATGAAGAAGTCTACGATGTTCCAGACGAGTTCAAAGCTGGCTATAGCACCAAATATCACCATCAGACCAGCAGAACAGATGCGGTAGATGGTCATTACCGTGTTGTTAGGCGTGATGAAGCGAATGTTAGCCTCACCATAATAGTAGTTACCGATGATGCTGGAGAAAGCAAAGAGGAGGATGGCAATAGCAATAAAGATTGGACCTATGGAACCCACCTCTGACTGCAAGGCAGTCTGAGTGAGAGCGATGCCGTTCAACTCAGGCACCTTGTAGAGTCCGCTAATCAAGATGATAAAGGCAGTACATGAGCATACTAACAAGGTATCCGTAAAGACGCCCAGCGCCTGAATGAGCCCCTGCTTGACAGGATGCGATACGGTAGCTGTCGCTGCTACGTTTGGCGCACTACCCTCGCCAGCTTCGTTAGAGAATAGTCCACGCTTAACGCCATTTATGATGGTTGCACCAATACCTCCACCCGCAATCTGCTGGATGCCAAAGGCATCTACTACAATGATCTTAAACACATGTGGTATCAAGCCAATGTTCATGATGATGATGACGATAGCCAGTAGCAGATAACCGACAGCCATCACGGGAACCAATACGGCACTGACTTGGGCAATACGCTGAATGCCACCAAAGACAATGAACAGAGCAAGTATTGCTAAAAAGAGGCCTACCCATAGCGGTGACCAGCCAAAGGCTTCCTGCATGGCTCCACAGATGGTATTGGCTTGTATGGAGTTGTTGGAGAGACCAAACTGACAGGTGATAAGGATGGCAAAGGTGATGGCCATCCAACGCTGCTTCAGACCTTTCTGGATATAGTAGGCAGGACCACCAATAAACGAGTCCTTGTGCTTCTGCTTGTAGAGTTGTGCCAGCGTCGACTCCACGAAGGCCGTTGCTGAGCCTATGAGGGCGATGAGCCACATCCAGAAGACGGCGCCAGGACCACCAATGGCAATGGCTGATGCCACACCCGCTAGGTTGCCTGTTCCCACACGGGTAGCGACACTGACGGCAAAGGCTTGGAATGACGAGATATGCTTGCTGGTCTCACCTCTCTGCTGTTCCTTCACTTGTTCTTCTACCGTACTGACAGCCGAATCTGTCAGCAAGCGGAACATCTCACCCACCATGCGGAACTGTACGAAACGTGTCTTGATAGTAAACCACACGCCACAACCCACCAATACAAAGATGAGCACATAGCCCCATATGGCATCGTTTACGATAGTTATCAGTTCATTCAAATCCATAGTCCTTCTATTCTCGTGCGCGTACCTTATTATAACACTGTGGACAAACACCCTTCACGACATATTCCGCCTCTTCCATCAAGAAGCCTGCGGGTAGTGGCACTGAAGGAATATGAACATCTTTCAGACAGAACGTGCGATGACAATAACGACAAGTGAGATGCACATGTCCAAAGCACTGACGTGTATCATCCAAATGACAGACACAATATTTCTGCGAACCAGAACCATCGTCGATATCATGCAGCAGATGGGCTTCAGACAGCAATGTTAGCGTACGAAAAATGGTAGAGCGGTCAACAGTAGGCAAGGCTGCTTCCAGGTCTGCCAGACTAAAAGCGTCACTAAACCCATGACGCACCTTACGCCAGATAAGGAGCCGTACAGCAGTAACGCGTATACCAGCATTGTCCAGAACCTGTTCGTCGGAGATGTCGAGATGCATTGTAATATGAAACTTTTTCTTGTTATGGATGCAAAGTTACGAAAAGACGAGTGCAAAACAAAGAAACTTGTTTCTTTTTTTGCCAAGACAGAGTAATTTCGCCATCTTTGATGGCAAAGTTACGAAAAAAAATTGTACCTTTGCAACATAACACTGATAATATTATGACGCAAGAAGAGAAAACAAAACTTGAAGAGCGTATCGTTGATGTCCTGAAAACCGTCTACGACCCAGAGATTCCTGTCAACATCTACGACCTGGGAATGATCTACAAGATAGATGTGCAGGATGACGGCTCTGTAGATATGGACATGACATTTACTGCTCCTAACTGTCCTGCTGCCGACTTTATCCTTGAAGATGTGCGCACCAAGGTGGAGAGCGTCGAAGGTATCAAGGGAGCCAATGTCAATCTCGTGTTTGAACCCGCATGGGATCAGTCGATGATGAGTGAAGAAGCACGCGTAGAACTGGGATTCGACTAAACGGTTACTTGTTATTGGTTAACGGTTATTGGTTATTGTATGAAGAACGTCTATTTCCTTTCCGATGCCCACCTTGGGTCGCTGGCAGTACCACACCAGCGCACACAGGAGCGCAGATTAGTTCGCTTCCTTGACTCCATCAAGGAGAAGGCTGCAGCTATCTACTTGCTTGGCGACATGTTCGACTTCTGGTATGAATACAAATACGTGGTCCCCAAGGGCTTCACCCGCTTCTTGGGCAAACTCTCAGAACTGACGGATATGGGTGTCGAGGTGCATTACTTTACAGGCAATCACGACATCTGGGCCTACGAGTACCTAGAAAAGGAATGTGGCGTCATCCTGCATAAAAAGCCAGAGACCACAGAGATTTACGGTCACGAGTTCTTCTTGGCTCATGGCGATGGTATGGGCGACCCCAACAAGTCGTTTAAGGTCATTCGCGCCATCTTCCATAACAAGGTGTGCCAATGGCTCTTCTCTGGCCTACACCCTCGCTGGGGTATCAGTTTTGGACTTGCGTGGGCTAAAAACAGTTACATCAAGCATAAAGAACAAGACGATGTGGTATATCTGGGTGAGGATAAGGAACACTTGGTACTTTATGCCAAGAAATATATTGAGAGTCATCCGAATATAGACTATTTCATCTTTGGCCATCGCCATATAGAGCTGGATATCAAGTTAGCACGTAACACCCGACTGATGATTCTTGGCGATTGGATTAGTCAGTTTACCTATGCTGTCTATGATGGTGAACACATGTTCCTTGAAGAATATGTAGAGGGTGAGAGCAAGCCATAGAAAATGTGTGATGTAAGAGGTAAGATGTAAGAAGTTAGATGTTATGAAAAAGATAGTTACTTTTGGAGAACTTTTGCTTAGGTTCTCAAAGCCAGGACAACTGCGACTGACACAAGGCGATCTGTTTACCAGTAAGTATGGTGGCAGTGAGGCGAATGTCGCTGTATCACTGGCTACACAGGGAGAGAATGTCACGTATATCACCCGTCTGCCAGACACCCCAGTAGGTCATGCTGGAGCAATGTGTCTGGCACAGCTTGGTGTTGACACAAATCATGTGCTCTATGGCGGACAGCGTATTGGCACCTACTATTTCGAACCTGCTGCTGGTATGCGTGCTGCCAAGGTTATCTACGATCGCTCTGGTTCTGCCTATTACGACTTGAAACCTGGTATGATTCCCTGGCGCGAAATACTGAAGGACTGTGACTATTTCCATGTTTCTGGTATTACGGCAGCCATCTCCCAACAAGCAGCTGAGGCCACCTTCGAGGCTCTCGACATTGCCGATGAGCTGGGAGTCACTATCTGTTTTGACATCAACTACCGCAAGAACTTGTGGAAGTACGAAGGTGCCGAACCCCGCAAGACGCTAAGCAAGATGCTGTCGCGTTGTGACATGATGTTTGGTGATGCTATCGAGTTCGACTGGCTGTCACAACATCCGCAGCCACCCTTTACCGCTACTGATTCCAACTTCCAGATGCAGATGAAGGAATATGGCGAATGGTTCAACGAGCTACATGCACAATATCCACGTCTGAAACATTGGATGATGGGTATGCGCAATATCGTCAGTTCCAACCACCATACACTGACCGCCTTACTCTGGACAGATGGGAAACTGCTGCAAGCACCCATTATGGATATTCCTGACGTGGTAGATCCTGTAGGTGTAGGCGATGCCTTCATGGGAGGTTGGCTGCATGCTATCAGTCTCTATCCTGAGGACAAACAGAAGCAACTGAACTATTCGTTAGCTGCAGCAGCCCTGAAGAACACCATCCCAGGCGACTTCAACCTGTCAACAGAAGAAGAGATTTTAGATGTGATGGAGGGGCGCCATAACCTCTCGACGCTCTACAAGACTTTCGAATAATACGCATGCTATGACTAACACAAAAAGCGAGGCCTACAAGCCTCGCTTTTATAATGTGTGTAAACGGCAAAACCGTTTACAACAGGTTCATCGTATCGGTAGCAATCATCAGCTCCTCATCAGTAGGAATGACAACAACCTTTACCTTTGAGTCATCTGCAGAGATGACCACCTCTTCACCACGTACCTGATTCTTCTGGTCGTCGAACTTCACGCCCAGGAACTCTAGACCCTTGCAGACCTCAGAGCGCATGCCAATCTGGTTCTCACCAACACCAGCTGTGAAGACGATGACATCCACACCGCCCATAGCGGCAGCATAGGCACCAATATACTTCTTGATACGATAGAAATACATCTCCTGAGCCAGGACAGCACGAGGCTCACCAGCCTTGGCAGCATTCTCTACGTCACGCATATCGCTAGAACCACCAGTGATACCAGCTACACCACTCTTCTTGTTGAGCAGGTTGCTCATACCATCGGCATCCAGACCCAGCTTCTTCTCCAGGAACGTCACGGCACCACCATCGATATCACCAGAACGAGTACCCATCACAAGGCCCTCCAACGGAGTGAGACCCATTGAGGTATCGATGCACTTTCCATCCTTCACAGCAGCAATAGAACCACCATTACCAATATGGCAGGTAATCATCTTCGTACCCTCTGCCTTCATGCCCAGGAACTCCAGTGCACGAGCAGAAACATAACGATGAGAGGTTCCATGGAAACCATAGCGACGCACGCCATACTTCTCGTACAACTCGTAAGGAATGGCATACATATAAGCCTTAGCAGGCATGGTCTGATGGAAGGCGGTATCGAAGACACCCACCTGAGGCAGACCAGGCATCAGCTCCTTCACAGCATTCACACCCTTCAGGTTGGCAGGGTTGTGCAGCGGAGCCAGATCAGAGCACTCCTCAAAGGCCTTCAACACCTCGTCAGTCAGCACTACAGACTTGTTGAACTTCTCACCACCATGCACCATACGATGACCTACAGCATCAATCTCATCAAGACTCTTGATAACACCAATCTCAGGATCGGTGAGCAGAGAGAAGATGAACTTCACACCCTCGGTATGCTCAGGGATATCATGCATAATCTGCTTCTTCTCACCATTGGCCAGCTTCACCTTCACAAAGGCACCATCCAAGCCTACACGCTCAGCACCACCGCTGGTCATCACACTCTTGTCATCCATGTTGTACAATGCGTACTTGATAGATGAAGAGCCACAATTCAATACAAGGATTTTCATTTTTTCTTAACTCTTAATTCTTAACTCTTAACTACTTCTTCGCGTCCATAGCCTGGCAGGCAGTGATGGCAATCATGTAGTAGATGTCATCGATAGAGCAACCACGAGACAGGTCGTTGACAGGACGTGCAATACCCTGCAGAATCGGACCGATAGCGATAGCATCGCCCAGGCGCTGAACCATCTTATAGCCAATGTTTCCAACCTCGAGGTTAGGGAATACCAATACATTAGCCTTACCAGCGATATCAGAGCCAGGAGCCTTCTTGGCACCTACTGATGGAACCAAAGCGGCATCAGCCTGCAGTTCTCCATCAATCTTCAGCTCAGGAGCCATCTCCTTAGCCAGGCGGGTAGCCTCAATCACCTTGTCTACTACCTCGTGCTTAGCTGAGCCCTTGGTTGAGAAGCTGAGCATAGCTACACGTGGATCAGCAAAACCTGCCACGCTCTTAGCTGTCTGAGCGGTACATACAGCAATCTGTGAGAGCTGGGCAGCATCAGGCATAGGTGTAACTGCAACGTCGCCAACTACCAATACACCATCCTCACCATACTGCTTCTGCTTAGAGATGAGCAGCAAACCACCGCTTACACAGGTAATGCCAGGCTGGCACTTGATAATCTGCAGAGCAGGACGCAGCGTGTCGCCAGTAGTTGACAGCGCACCAGAAATCTGACCATCAGCACCCTCGGTCTTGATAATCATACAACCCAGATACAATGGGTTCTTGATGAGCTTGCGAGCCTCCTCGATAGTCATACCCTTTGACTTACGAATCTCAGCCAGCTTCTCAGCCAGTTCTTCGCTCTTGTCATAGTTCTCTGGATCGATGAGGGTTGCCTTACCAATGTTGGTCAAGCCCTTCTCCTTAGCCAGAGCCTCAACTTTAGCGGGATTACCAATCAGGATGATGTCTGCAAGATCATCAGCCAGTGCCTTGTCGGCTGCACACAGTGTACGCTCCTCTTCTGCTTCAGGGAGCACGATGCGCTGCTTGTTACTCTTAGCGCGCGCTACGATTTGACTTAATAAATCCATAGTTTGTTCGTATTTTATAGAATAATGTTTTACTTGTCTGCAAAGGTACAAAATAAATATGAATTATGCATGATGCATTATCAATTATTTTGCGTTTACGTTTACGCCAGCTCCTGTGTCAGGATACTCTCTAACTTTTCTGCTGACAGGCGCAACTGGTAATCGCTACGAATAGCTACACTGATACTACCCGTTTCTTCACTCACCACAATGGCTATGCAATCACTCTCATGGGTGATACCCAATGCTGCACGATGGCGCAGGCCCAATTCTTTGGGGATGTCAAGACTATGGCTGACAGGGAGGATACACCCTGCAGCCTGGATACGCTGACGAGCAATGATCATAGCTCCATCATGCAGTGGCGAGTTCTTGAAAAAGACGTTCTCTATCAGCTGCTGACTGATTCTGGCATCGATAAGTTCACCTGTAGCAACGATATCATCCAATGGTGTAGCACGCTGGATAACAATTAGTGCGCCCACCTTCTTCTTACTCATTGACATGCATGCCATCACAATAGGCATGATGATCTGCTTCAGTTGCTCAGGATTCTGTTTCTTGTCACCACTGGAAAACAGACGGCGCAATGCCCGCATACGCTGATGAGCGCCCAGATTGTATAGGAACTTGCGGATGTCTTCTTGGAAAAGGATGATGAGAGCGATAACACCCACCGATACCAACTTGTCAAGAATACTACCAAGCAACTTCATCTCCAGCACTTGTGAGACGATAAGCCAGAAGACGACAAACATCAGTATACCCATGAAGACGTTCAGCGAGCGCGATTCCTTCATGAGGCGATAGACATAGAACAACGTCAGTGCGACGAGCACGATGTCGATAATATCCTTTATTCCAAATTCGAAAAACATCTTATACATTCAATTGCTTCCTTCACATCGTGAACACGCAGGATGTTGGCGCCTTTCATCAAAGAGATGGTATTCAGCACCGTCGTTCCGTTCAGAGACTCCTCGGGAGATAATCCTAAGAGTTTGTATATCATTGATTTTCTGGAGATTCCTACCAAAACAGGCAGATGCAACATTTGCATACGCTCCAGTTCATTCATTACTTTGTAGTTTTCATCCACTGTCTTGCCAAATCCGAAGCCAGGGTCCAAAATGATATCCTTCTGTCCCATCGAGCGCAAGGTATCCACCACCTCTGCACAGTCCAACAGGACGTCTTTCATCGTTGCCTTCCGTGACATATAGATATAAGGTACACGAAGACGACTGACCATACGGAACATATTCAGTGGTGAGTGGTGAGTGGTGAGAGGTGAGAGGTGAGAGGTCGCGGGTGCGCCTACATCGTTGATGATATCTGCACCAAACTCTTCAACCACCATGCGGGCAACATCAGGACGATAGGTGTCAACGCTGATGATAGCGTCTGGAGCCTCACGACGCACAACAGCAAGAGCTGTTCGCAAACGTTCCATCTCCTCTTGTTCCGTAGCGGGTTCACTGTCAGGACGTGTAGAACAAGCACCCACATCAATGATGGTGGCACCTTCGTCCAGTATTTGGTGCGTACGCTCAGCTATCTGCTGCTCGCTCTGCGACCTGCTGGCAGCATAGAACGAGTCGGGAGTGGCATTGAGAATACCCATCACCTGTGGTGTACTCAACGCCAACAGCTTGCCGTTGCAATTCAGTGTATATTCCATATTAGGCGCAAAGTTACAAAATAATTCATAATGCATCATGCATAATTCATAATTATTTTGTATTTTTGCGCCAAAATTCACGAAGATTATGGAAATAAAGGATCTTTATAAGCTCTATCAGCAGCATCCCTGCATCACTACCGACTCGCGCAACTGTCCTGAAGGTAGCATTTTCCTCGCCCTGAAAGGTGAGTCGTTCAATGGCAACCAGTTCGCTCTCCAGGCGCTGGAGAAAGGTTGTGCCTACGCTATCGTAGATGAAGATGTAGTGGAACTATCCTCTCACCCCTCACCTCTCACCTCTCACCTCATAAAAGTCAACGATTGCCTGCAGACCTTTAAAGATATCGCCCGTGAACATCGGCGCCAGTTTGAGATGCCGATGGTGGGTATCACAGGTACTAATGGCAAGACCACCACGAAGGAACTGATTCGTGCCGTCTTGGCAGAGTGCTATAGCGTGATGGCGACGGAGGGAAACTTCAATAACGATGTTGGTGTGCCCAAGACTTTGTTCCGTTTGGATGACCAGACAGAGATTGCTGTCGTAGAAATGGGTGCCTCGCATCCTGGCGACATCAAGACGTTGGTAGAGACTGCCGAACCTACCTGTGGCCTCATCACCAACGTGGGTCGTGCCCACCTACAGGGCTTTGGCTCCTTTGAAGGTGTCTGCAAGACCAAGGGCGAGCTCTACGATTTCCTCATCAGTCACGACTGTCCCATCTTCGTCAATCGCGACAATGAATATCTGATGCAGATGATAGCTGAAAGGGGAGGCAACCCAGACATCTATTATTACGGCCAAAGCGACAATGAGGACATTCTCATTCGTGGCGAGGTCATCTCGTGTGCTCCTTTCCTGAAGTTCCGCTGGCGCGAGCAAGACCATGATGCCAACTACACCAGCGAATGGATGGAAGTGCAGACCAACCTGATTGGTGCCTATAACCTCGACAACATGTTGGCCGCCATCACCGTTGGTTACGTCAACAACATCCCCTTCGAGCAGATTAACCATGCGTTGGCAAGTTATGTGCCTACCAACAACCGTTCACAGCTGACGGAGACAGAGAAGAACCACCTCATCGTCGATGCTTATAATGCCAACCCCACCTCGATGAAGGCTGCCATTGATAACTTCCGCCTCATGGAGGTATCACCCAAGATGGCTATTCTGGGTATGATGGGTGAACTGGGTGACGTCTCCCAAGAGGAACACCAGAAGGTCGTCGCCCAGCTACAGCAGGCAGGCTTCGATGAGGTCTGGCTCGTAGGCGCTGAGTTCCAGAAAACTGCCAGCCCCTTCCGCACCTTTGCGAATGTCGAAGAGGTGAAGCTAGCTATCGTCCAAGAACAGCCGCAAGGTCGTTACATCCTCATCAAGGGTTCTAACAGCGTCAAACTTTTCCAGTTGCCTGAATTACTTTAAGTCCATAACTCTTGCAGTACCCCTAAGCTCTTGAGTTCTGGGAATTGAGGAATGTGCAGGCGATAGTAGTGGAGCAATACCTCTGTGATGCGGTTGCGATCATGGTGTGACAACTGGAACAGGTGCATCGTGGGGAAGTCCATGCGCATCAGGGTATGAATGAGTTGCGAGTCCTTGCTATCAAGGAAATCGCGATGCAGAGGAGTGGTTGTACAGAAACGTCCCTCACGCAAGTCGAACAGCAAGGACTGTTCTCTCACCTCTATTCCCTCACCTCTCACCTCTAAATTAGGATAAAAGCCTAAAAAGCGGCTCATACGCATCAAAAAAGTAAGGTGAAAATTGGCAAAACCCACTTCCACTGTGTCGAGCCACTCCATGGAGTCGCAGACATAGGCAAAGAGCAGTTTGTCTTGCTGCTCAGAACGCAGGGCGTGATACAGGAACTCAGCGATGAAGAGTGACAACGCCAGTTTCTCAGGCGAAAACGGTATGGAGGTGTAGGCTGTCAGCAGATGAGCATCCTTCAGTTTCTGCAGTTGTACGTTCTGGCGCACATCACACTCCACCTCTAAGAGCGTCATGGGTTGGAAATATTGCTTCTTGATGCGTCCTTTGGAGGTCTTAGGGATAGAGATGATAAAAGCCAGTCTACCTACTTCTTCGGTAAACATATCCACTATCATTCTGGACTCGCCATACTTGAAAGAATGGAGCACTATCGCCTTTGTTTTCACTAACATCGCCCCAAAATTACACAAAAATACGCAATTATTGCATTTTTCTTTAAGAAAATTTGTCTATTTCGGAAAAAAGCACTACCTTTGCACCCACTTTTGCGATAATTGCGCTTTAAGCACTACAAATTACGCATCAGAAGGGGTCCCTTCGTCTATCGGTTAGGACGAGAGATTTTCATTCTCTAAAGAGGAGTTCGACTCTCCTAGGGACTACTAAATCTGGCATCTGCACAGCCAAGTGCTACCAGCAATGGGGACACGGTGTCAGAGGGCTTCGAAAGGAGTCCGCCCAGGGCAGCCTAATAGAGGCGCAAGACCCACAAGCTTTATTAACACATTAAACAACAAAAAACAAAATGGCAAATCACAAGTCAAGCCTGAAGAGAATTCGTCAGGACAAGAAAAAGGCAGAACACAACCACTAT
>Ga0256407_10008211_pt1 | contig 15417 bp, 17 predicted proteins | sample RumenRJG_04DNA_FD_193489 | JGI IMG/M metagenome (GOLD analysis project Ga0256407, IMG submission 193489) | Bovine rumen microbial communities from Lethbridge, Alberta, Canada - RJG_04 | ecosystem: Host-associated > Mammals > Digestive system > Stomach > Rumen | place: Canada: Alberta...
AAGGCCATAAAGGACGCTCCGAGAACTGTCTACGGAGAGATTCAGAAGGCTAAGCGAGTGCTGAACATTCCGGACATAGAGTACGAGAGCGACGAACTGGTGTACAAGCCGTTCTTCATCGTAGAGTGCCTCAACGATGACAAGGAAGTATTCCACATTCTTTTTGATGCTGTAACAGGCGATTTCAGCCTTCTTAACGCGTGAGGTGACAAATGGCAAAGCTTATTCCGCCTATTGGAAGGGTAGTTGGAGGAACCTATGACGGCAGCTTCATCTACTGGCTCCAGGAAAAGGACGAAACTGAATACTTCGCTGTAAGTCCGAGCGAAAGGCTGAGGATAGGTATTTTTGTCCGCCTTGAGGACAATCCCATCACATTTGAAGTCCGCGACGGCGACATAGCCAGGATAGAGACAAAAGATGAGGCGTTTCTGCACGAGGATCTGGCTGTTTACACAAAACACAGAGGCATGGTTTTCATGCGCGTGAACCGTCAGGCAGCGGATAAACTGAGGGGCATGGCGGATAAGCTGAAGGACATGGCGGGGAAACCGGAAGAATAACAGAGATGAAACAGATAACCACTGATTACGTACAGAACATAATAATTCCAAGGCCTGCTGACATGCACAAAGGTCAGGCCGGCAGGGTGCTTATAATAGCCGGATCAAAAGGCATGGCAGGCGCTGCTGTGCTTGCTGCCAGAGGCACTCTCTATTCCGGTGCGGGACTCGTCAAGGTATCAGTACCGGACGAACTGTTCACGATACTGCAGATATCAGTTCCGGAAGCAATGTGCATAGACAGGGAAGAAGCGGCGAGTGCTGACCTGAACGTCTACGACGCAATCTGCATTGGTCCCGGAATCGGCACGGAAGAAGAGGCCATGTCGCTTCTTTACAGAGTACTGAATGACTACAGCGGGCCGCTTGTGATAGACGCGGACGGGATAAACTGCCTTTGCAGATACGGAGCTCTCAGAGAGATAAAAGACCGCGGCAGCGTTACGGTATTCACACCGCATCCGGGCGAAGCGGGCAGAATGCTCGAAAGCCTTGGGCTCGAATCATACAGTAAGCTCGGCAGAGAGGGTACTGCGAAGACGCTGTCGGAAGCTACAGGAGCCATTGTGCTTCTCAAGGGTCCGCAGACGCTGATATCTGACGGCGCGGATACGTACATGAACCCTACAGGCAATCCCGGCATGGCAACGGGAGGCAGCGGAGACGTTCTCAGCGGAATCATAACGTCGCTGCTGGCCCAGAAGCATCTGACAGCGGATCCGCTTGACAGGGTCTGCGCCGCTGCGTTCCTGCACGGCGTGGCGGGCGATATCGCCGCGGAGAACATAGGCGAGTACGGCATGACTTCAGCGGACATAGCCGACGCGGTGGCATCTGCCTTCAACGCGCTGTAAATACAATGTAAAAAACACGAAATTAATTGTGAAGAGTGCGTGATTTTCAAGGAACTTCTGTTGTAATGGAAGTTCCTTTGTTGTATACTATATCTTGTGATATAGCGAGTTTTTTTACGTATCTATAAACAATATTTGGAGGAAACCGGCGTATGGACACCAGAGAACTGAAAAAGGCTGCGGCAGACGTGCGCATAGGCGTCATCAAGGCGCTTCACAATGCGGGTTCGGGTCATCCGGGCGGATCGCTTTCTGCTACAGACATAGTTACTGCACTGTATTTCGATGAAATGAACATCGATCCGAAGGATCCGGGGCTCAAGGGCAGGGACAAATGCGTTTTTTCAAAAGGGCATGCTGGCCCGGCGCAGCTTTCTGCAATGGCGCTCAAGGGATACTTCGGCATGGATGAGTTTACAGAGACTCTGCGCAAGATCGGCTCGAAATTCCAGGGCCATCCGAACATGAAGATTCCGGGTATCGAGATGGCGACGGGGTCACTTGGACAGGGCTTCAGCGCTGCGGCTGGAATGGCCATGGCCAACAAGCTGGATAATAATCCGGGCAGAATCTACGCTGTCCTGGGCGACGGAGAGCTTCAGGAAGGTCTTATCTGGGAAGCGGCAATGTCATCCGCTCACTACGGTCTCGATAATCTGGTTGCGATAGTAGACCACAACGGTCTGCAGATCGACGGCAGAAATGACGATGTCATGAAGGTGTCGCCGGTAGGCGCCAAGTTCGCTGGTTTTGGATGGAATGTAATAGAAATCGACGGCCACGACATGGATCAGATAAAGGACGCATTCGCAAAAGCAAGACAGTGCAAAGGCAAACCGACTGTCATTGTAGCCGAAACAGTTAAGGGCAAGGGAGTATCGTTCATGGAGGATCAGGCCGGATGGCACGGCAAGGCTCCGAACGATGAACAGACACAGCAGGCCCTCGAGGAACTTGAAGCAGCCAAAGCTGCGCTTTGATAAGGAGAAATAAAATGGCTGATAAAATCGCAACAAGACAGGCATACGGCGAGGCGCTCGTTGAACTCGGCAAAGAGCACGACAATCTGGTAGTAATGGATGCTGACCTCTCAGGATCAACCAAGACTGCAATGTTCGCCAAGGAGTTTCCTGAGAGATTCTTCAACATGGGTATCGCGGAGCAGAACATGTACGGTGCGGCTGCCGGTCTGGCGCTCAGCGGCAAAATCGTCTGCGCCAGCACTTTCGCAATGTTCGCTACAGGCAGAGCCTTTGAAGTGATAAGAAATTCAATCGGATACACGGGAGCCAACGTCAAGGTGTGCGCTTCACACGCCGGAATAACAGTAGGCGAGGACGGCGCAAGCCACCAGACTTTCGAAGACATCGCTCTCATGAGAACGATTCCGGGAATGACAGTAGTCAATCCGTCTGACGCTGTAGCAACGAAGAAGTTGCTCAGGCAGATCGTAGAGATGGACGGACCGTGCTACTTCAGAGTAGGCAGAGCAGCCGTACCGGTATTCTACGGTGAGGACGATGAGATCACCCTGGGCAAATGCAATCTGATCCGCGACGGTAAGGACGTTACCATAATCGCTACGGGAATAATGGTCAGCGCGGCCTACGACGCCGCAGTAAAATTGGCTGAGGAAGGCATTGACGCCAGAGTGATCGACATACACACCATCAAGCCGATAGATGAAGAGATAATCATAAAGGCTGCCGAAGAGACAGGCGCCATAGTTACTGCCGAGGAGCACGGTGTTATCGGAGGACTGGGTGACGCTGTTGCGCAGGTGGTAGTAAAAGAGCATCCGTGCAGGATGGCAATGGTTGGGCAGCAGGATACATTCGGAGAGTCAGGCAAGCCTGACCAGCTGCTGGCTAAATACAACATGACAGCAGACGATATTGCGGAAGCAGTAAGAAAGGTACTGTAAAAGGAGTATTAATGATCGAATTTCAGAATGTAACGAAACGTTATAAGTCCAATATCGGACTGGACGACGTTTCGGTAAAAATCAATGAGGGTGACTTCGTATTTCTGGTCGGCCCCAGCGGCGCAGGAAAGTCCACTTTCGTAAAGCTCATATTGAAGGAGATTGACGCTGACCTTGGTAAAATCATGGTCAAAGGACAGAATGTAACCGCCATGTCAGCCAGAAACATTCCTAAACTCAGGAGGAACATTGGAATCGTTTTCCAGGACTTCAGGCTTTTGCCTAAGAAGACCGTATACGAGAATGTTGCCTTTGCAATGGAGATAATCCACAGACCGAAAAGGGCCATAAAAAAGCAGGTTCCTCAGGTTCTGTCCATGATGGGAATATCGGACAAGGCAAACAAGTATCCCGACGAGCTGTCCGCCGGAGAGCAGCAGCGTGTCGCGATTGCCCGCGCCATTGTAAACAGGCCAAAAATCCTGATAGCTGACGAGCCGACAGGAAATCTCGACCCTGATACAGCATGGGAAATCATGCAGCTTCTAAATCAGATCAATCAGCTGGGAACCACAATCGTCATGGTTACCCACGCCAAGGACATAGTGGATAAGATGGAGAAACGAGTAATCGCCATCGAAAAAGGCCGCATAGTCCGCGACGAAACAGGCATGTATGGATACAAGGAAGCGCTCGAGGACGCTACGAGCGCCTTTGATACGATGCCTATGAAATCCCGTGGAACATTCAAGGCGGGCTTCCGGAGAGGAGGCCGCAGCTGATGAAGACTCTTTCATACACAATCAAGCAGGCGTTCATACAGTTCGGAAGAAACAGGAGCATGTCCATAATATCCATATTCGCTATAACATGCATGCTTCTGATACTCAGCCTGTTCTTCATTCTCTTCATTAACGTCAACTCGGCGGCTGAGACCATCAAGGGAGACTACGACTCAATTGAGATCTTCCTCCTGGATGAGACTACCCAGGATCAGGCCAACGTAATGATCGACGACATGAAGAAGCAGGAGGGCGTAGCGGACGCCTTCTACAAGAGCAAGGACGAAGCAATGGCTGAATTCAAGGCCAGATGGGGCGACAACGGTTACCTTCTTGACAGTCTGAAGGACAACCCGCTGCCGAATTCAGTCGTAATAAAGATAGATGACCTAGAGAAGGCGGATGCTCTTGCTGAACACGCGGCAACCTATGAAGGCATTGAGGATGTCAAGTACTACAAGAGCACTGTTGACAAGCTCCTCAGAGCCACGGATTTTATTAAGATAGCATCAATGGTCATAATGCTGTTCCTGATCATCGTTTCGATAATCGTCGTATCAAACACCATCAAGCTTACGGTGTTCAACAGGGCGGAGGAAATAAGCATCATGAAGTATGTCGGAGCCACGAACTGGTTCATAAGAGGTCCGTTCCTGGTAGAGGGCATACTGATCGGAGTAATATCGGCTGCGATAGCATTGATCATCACATATCTGGTATACAATCAGTTGGTTGACATAATGGCTGATCAGGTCTACAAGATGCTGTCGATGCCTATGGTCCCTGTAGGGTTCCTTATTTACAACTTCGCGTGGATTTTCCTGGCTCTCGGAGTCAGCATAGGATCCTGCGGAAGTATTATTTCCATGAGAAAGTTCCTCGACGCATAGGGGACAACGGAAGGTTCACAGAACATGAGAAAAAAAGCAGCAGTAATAATTTCATTGATTCTCGCCATGAGCTTCTGTTTCAGTACCACGAGCGTCTACGCCAAGCCGCTTTCGGAGCTTCAGGAGGAAATTGAACAGAAACAGGATGAGCTCAAGAAGGGAAAAGAGAAAGAGAAAAACCTCTCCTCACAGATTAACAGTCTGGAGAAGGAGATATATCAGCTGAACGACCAGATCGAAGTGTCTGAGGTAAAGCTCGATAAGCTGAAGAAGGATCTTGACGAAGCCCAGAAGAAGGTCGACAAGCAGAACGAGGAACTGGGAGTGCGTCTGAGGACCATGTACAAGAACGGTTCGGTAGGATTCATGGATGTTCTCATGAATTCCAACAGCTTCTCTGAATTCCTGACCAACATGGATCTGGTTGAAAAGATATACGCGTCCGACAAGGATGTCCTCCAGGATCTGCAGGATTCCCATGACGCCATAGAGAAAAAGAAGAATAAGGTCGAGAAGCTGTCCAAGGAGCTTAAATCTTCAAAAGCTGCCGCGGAGAGCAGCATGCAGACGGTAGAGGCCGAAAAGAAGAAGATCGCAAGCGACAACGAAAAGAACGCGGAAATGCTCGATGACCTGGAGAACGAGGCTGCGGCTGAAGCAGCCAGACTGGCAGCTGCCTCCCAGAGCGGAAACATCAGCAGCAGCAGCACCTCCTCATACGGCGGAGGCGCATTCGCATGGCCGACTCCTAGCTCACAGAGAGTTTCATCGGGATACGGCTGGAGAATTTGCCCGTTCCACGGCAGAGAGTTCCACGGCGCAATCGACATTGCGGCCAGCGGCGGCGCGGCAATCGTATCGGTTGCTGACGGAACAGTTATCAGCGCCGGATGGAACGGCGGATTCGGCAACTCGATAAAGGTCGACCACGGCGGAGGTCTGGTCACCATGTACAACCACTGCTCGTCCTTCAACGCTTCTGTAGGACAGAAGGTATCGAAAGGACAGACTATAGCTTTTGTAGGAACTACGGGTTCATCAACAGGAAATCACCTTGACTTCAGAGTGTTCAAGGATGGCACGACCCAGAATCCGTTCTCTTACCTTTAGAAAATGAGAAAAACAGAAGAAATACTTGATGAAATACTGAATAAGAGAGGCATCAACGACGGAGAGGACAGAGAAGAGTACCTCTCCGAAAAGCCAAAGCGCACATATGATCCATTCCTGCTGGACGGCATGAAGGCGGGAGTGGATTTGCTCATATCTGCCGCAGAGCAGGGTGATCGCATCTGCATATACGGCGACTATGACGCTGACGGTGTGACGGCATCCACTGTCATGGCCTGCGGAGTGTCCAGACTGACCGACGACTGGTTCTTTTACATTCCGTCCAGGTTTGAGGAAGGATACGGTCTCAATGTCAGGGCGATCGATAAGATCATTGAGCGCGGCGCAGCTCTGATCATAACAGTGGACTGCGGATGCGTTTCCTGCGGTGAAGTGAAGTACGCTCTGGACAAAGGGCTCAAGGTCATTGTTACTGACCATCACAACATCGAGGACAGCATAGCGGAAGGAATCGTCATAGATCCGAAGAAGCCGGCTTCTTTCATGTCGGAAGACGGCAAGGAGCCTTATCCTTGCCGTGATCTCGCGGGATGCGGCGTGGCCTTTAAGTTCCTGCAGGCTCTGCAGAGAACCGCGGATCTGCCGAAGAGCGTGCTGAATGAGGCTCTCGACATGGTTGCCGTAGGCACTATCGGAGACATCGTTCCTCTGAGAGATGAGAACAGAACTCTGGTCAAGTACGGCATCGCGGCGGCAAACAGCGGACGCAGACCTTCGCTTGCCCGTCTTGCACAGGCCATATCCATCGAAGATATAACCTCTTCAAATATTGCCTTTGGAATAGTTCCTCACATCAACGCCAGCGGACGCATGGCCTCCGCAATGGCTGCTGTGGAACTGTTCAACAGCACAAGTGATGATGTTATCGAAACCAGGGTGCAGCAGCTCATACAGTACAACAGGCAGAGAAAGAGCATCCAGGAGGAAGCTTTCACCAAATGCACTGAGAACATTACCGGTGACGAGAACTTCATCGTCATGAACGTGGGCGACATGCACGAGGGTATCGCGGGAATAGTTGCCGGCAAGATCAAGGACAGGTATTCGCGTCCGGCCATAATAGTAACGCCGTCCGACGAAGTCGGCCGCGGCGGAGAAAACGTAAAACTGCTCAAGGGCACCGGTAGGAGCATAGACGGTGTAAACATATATGGTGTCCTCAACAGCTGCAGCGATCTGTTCATCAGATTCGGCGGACACAGCAAGGCCTGCGGCTTTCTTATGGAGGAGAGCAATCTGGACAGACTTATCTCCAGCGTAAACAGCAGTGTTGAAGAAATGCTGGCGGATAATCCGCGGCTTTTCGCAAAAAAAATCCACATCGACGCTGAAGTCACGCCGGAAGACGTTACAGTGGAGCTGGCCAGGGAGCTGCTGAAGATGGCGCCATTTGGCGAAGGCAATCCTGAACCGGTTCTGAGAATGAGAAACGTCGACATCAGAAATCTCAACTACATGGGAGCCAACAGCACCCATGCGAGGTTTGGGGCGTGCGCTCCTTCGTCAGATGGAAACGCAGGCGACAGAAAAGCGTATGCTGAATGTGTGCTCTTCAGGACAGCACAGGATCTGAAGCCTTTGCTTGAGGGGGGAGAAAAGGTTGATATCACAGGCACTGTCAGCCATCAGGTCTGGCGAGGCAAGGAAAGAGTTCAATTCATAGTTAAAGACATAGAAGAGGTTCAATGAGGTAAAGATGAGTATCAAGAAGAGAACATTCATATTTTGGCTGTGCGCAGCATTTTTCGCGGGTCTGATAATAATGGGCGCAATATGCGCCACGATCATGAACTCGCCCGGATATAAATTTAACAGCGACGATAAGCTGATGGAAATCAAGGGTTACATAGACCAGTATTATCTCAACGATTACGACGAGAAAGATCTGGCAGAAGGGGTGTACGAAGGATACGTCGCGGGCCTCGGAGATCCGTATTCTGCCTACATGGACAAAGAGACGTATGAGTCATGGATGGTTTCGGCTACGGGTAATTACTCCGGTGTCGGAATCACTTTTTCAGAGAATGATAGTGGTTCTTTTGAGGTGGTGAGTGTGAATCCTGATTCTCCTGCGGAAAAGGCGGGCATCGAGGCAGGAGATCTGATCCTCATGGTTGATGGAAAGACTTATACGGATTCAGATGTCATGGCATCCGCGATTCGCGGAAAGAAAGGGACTGACGTAACTCTTACAATGTCTCATGAGGGCAAGGAAAAAGAGGTAAAGCTCACCCGTGATGATATCATCATGAAGAGCGTTGACTGGAAGATGCTCGATGACGGAATCGGCTACATAGAAATCAATTCATTCATAGATACTACCGGTAAAGACTTCAGCGACGCCCTCGACAAGGTGGAAGCTGAAGGCGCCAGGGGTCTTGTTCTCGATCTGAGAAACAACGGCGGCGGACTTGTGGACGAGTGCGTCGATGTCGCGGACGAGTTCCTGGATGAGGGAGTTGTATGCTACGTCGAAGACAAGGACGGACAGACCGAAACCTATGATGCTAAAGATGGAAAGACGAAGATTCCGACAGTTGTTCTTATAAACGATGGGTCGGCTTCAGCATCTGAAATACTCGCCGGCGCACTTAAAGACAACGGTTTTGAACTCGTAGGCACAAAATCCTTCGGCAAGGGCGTTATTCAGCAGACCATCGAGATGGGCGACGGGTCTGCTCTCAAGCTCACTATAATGCAGTATCTCTCGCCTGATAAGCATGTCATCCATAAAAAAGGCATCAAGCCTACAGTCGAGATCGAAGATGACGAAAAGACAGATGAGGACGAACAGCTCGAGAAAGCCGAAGAACTTCTGAAATAACTTTTCCTGTTTTTTCCCCAAAAAAGGCAAATTGTTCTTTAATTGTGTAAAGTGCCAAAAGCGCTTTAACCCACATTGACTTTACAGTACGAAAGTGTTATAGTGCTGATAGAAGAAAGGAGGAATCGTCATGGCATATGATTCAAAATTCAAAAGGGACGATATTGATGAACTGTTCAAAGCCGTACTCCTTCTTGAGGACGAAGAGGACTGCTACAGATTTTTCGAGGACATCTGCACGATAAATGAGATACATGCTATCGCGCAGAGACTGCAGGTTGCGAAGCTGCTCTCCGAAAACAAAACTTATAACGAAATCGAAGGTATAACCAAAGCATCCACGGCTACTATCAGCAGGATCAACAAGTGTCTTGTCTATGGTGCCGACGGATACAAGAGAATTCTGACCAGAATGAAAGAACAGGAATAAACGGTTAATCGAATATTATAAGGAGAAGGCGTGTCATTATTTTGTCACGCCTTTTGTGTTATAATTCACCTATGATGAAACTGCACATCATTAATGATTACAAAAGCATTTATCCGCAGCTTAGAGGCAAAGACCTTACAGACGCGCTTATCCGCGACTGTCTGGGAAGAGAGGATGCTGTAATAGAGAGGACGGACAAAGGCAAGCCCTATGTGAGACTGACGGACGATGATCCGTGCGGTGCGCCTTTCATTTCCGTGTCCCACAGTGAAGACCTCTTCGCGCTGCTTGTTTCGGACAGAGAGGCGGGACTGGACATCCAGCATACCAGAAACGCGAAGACCAACAGAATAGCGGCCAGATACTTTACGGCTGAAGAAGCTGAACAGGCCGCGGCCGACGGTGCTTCAAACAGATTTTTTGAAATCTGGACCAGAAAGGAAGCACTGAGCAAGTATGTTGGGACGGGTCTGGAACACATAATGCAAAAAGAACAGGTACTGGACAGAGATGACGTCAGATTTACTGACCTGAGGCTTGAGGACGGGTGTTTCTGCTCCGTATGCACCGGAACAGAGGAAGGAGATCAGTCAGATGAAATTCAGATTTCTTATGGAAAACAAGACCGATAGAGAGGGAATCCTGGCAGAACACGGGCTGTCGATATACATCGAGGCTCAGGGAAAGAAGATACTGTTTGACGCAGGAGCTTCAAATCTCTTCGCGTCCAACGCCGCCAAGCTTAAGGTTGATCTCGGAGCAGTTGATTTCGCCGTAGTCAGCCACGGTCACTACGACCACACCGGCGGATTCCCTATATTCCATCAGATCAATCCGAAGGCGCCTATCTACATTCACAGAAATGCCCTCAGAGTATCCTACGGAACTGAAGGCGGAGCGCTGGGCGAAGGCGGGGTTCTGGATAAAGAACCTTGCAGCATAAGGTGGACGGACAAAGAGCTTAAGGACCTGGCGGATCAGCTCATGTTCACTGACGGACCTGTTGAGATAACCGAGGACATAAAGATTACAGGTACTGTTCCTTACGCTGAGGGATTCAAGCCGACAGACTATTTCTACTGCTACGACGGAGATGAGCTTGTACCCGACGACATGTCACATGAACAGGTTCTCGTTGTCAGGGAGTCTGAAGGCCTTTACGTATTCTCCGGATGCAGCCACAGAGGCGTTATAAGCGCTCTGAACGCGGCAAAGAGCATGTTCCCGGGAGAGAAGGTCGCGGCTCTTATCGCCGGAATGCATCTCTACGCGGCCAAGAAGCCTGACAGGCAGAAAGTCATAGATGAAATCGTGGAAGAGAACATCAAAAAGGTGCTGCCTGTTCACTGCACCGGAATCGACGCAATATGCGAACTCAAGCTCATGCTCGGCGACAGGTGCATGATCGCCCAGGCAGGAGATGAGTATCTGGTGTAGGCATGAGTATGAATGCTCTGGAGAAGGCAACGGCATATTTGAACATGAAGCCCCATACTGCGAAGGAGGTGCTTGATTATCTTCTGCGCAAAGGCTATGAGGCGGACGAGTCGGAAGAGGCTGTAAAACAGCTGTCGGAATACGGATACATTGACGATTACGCTTATGCGAAGATGTACTTTGAATATGGCTTTGAAAAAGGCAGGGGAAAGGACCGCATAAGCAGGGAACTGGCAGGCAAAGGCATTTCGCGCGACGTGATCGATCAGGCGTACAGCGAGCTTGATGATGTACCTGATGAACATGAGACGGCGCGTGAAATAGCGTTACAGATTGCGGCGGAATCAGGTTCAGAACTGTCAGAAATGACATATGAGGAAAAGCAGAAGCTGCAGGCGAAGATAGTCAGAAGACTTGCGTCAAGAGGCTTCAGCGGAAGCGTTTGCTACAGCGCGGCTAAGGAAGCAGTGAAATGAAGCAGCAGTACGAGCGTACAGCGAGAATAATAGGCGAAGAAGGTCTGGACAGGCTGGCGGACTGCAGCGTGCTCGTCTTTGGAGTCGGAGGCGTAGGAAGCTATGTCTGCGAGGGGCTTGCGCGGGCAGGAGTAGGCGCGCTGACCATGGTGGACAAGGATGTTGTAGATGTGACGAACATCAACCGTCAGATTCCGGCGCTTAATTCCACAGTTGGAAGACCCAAGGCCGTGGTAATGGCTGAGCGGATCAGGGACATTGATCCGGACTGCAGGGTCGAAACCAGGGAGATGTTCTTCATGCCGGACAAACCGGATGATATTGCCTTTGCATCATACGATTACGTGGTCGATGCCGTGGATACGGTTACGGCCAAGATATATATCATCGAAAGAGCCCGTCAGGCCGGCGTTCCCGTAATATCCTCCATGGGAACGGGAAACAAGCTGGACGGAGGCGCTTTCAGAATTACGACTATTGAAAAAACCAAAGTATGTCCTCTGGCCAAGGTCATGAGAAGAGAGCTTAAGAAGCGTGGAATCGAAGGAGTCAAGGTGCTCTATTCTGAGGAAGAACCGCGCTCGGTGGGCGGAAGCATAAGCTTTGTTCCGTCGGTTGCGGGGCTTCTCATAGCCGGAGAGGTCGTAAGGGATCTGCTAGACACAGAAGGGAAGTAGCTATGGATTATCGCACAGAACTGCTGAACATGGTGAACAGGTTCAGCATTGAATCAGTTGAAGAATTCAAAGAGGCCGAGATGCTCATCGTCAGAGACTCCAGATTTAAGAGCATTCGCAAGAAAAAGGACTACGACGGGCATGTTCGCATGCTGAGACAGGTGAAGAACAAGGCTTTACGCATCGATCCGAAGTCAGTGCAGGTTCCTGAGGACGATATTGACGCTACATACATGAAAAAGTCATTTGAGAAGTGTCTGCTGGCTTTCAGCGCCGTATGCGACGGATATGTACAGATGCAGATGGCTCTTAAAGACAAATCCGAAGGCGCAAAACTCTCATACGGACAGTACAAGGAGATAAACAACAAGGTTAAATCAGCCAGAGTCAAGCTCAACGAATGTCTGGATGAGATGAATATCATATACGCTAATTTCACTGAGTATTCTTATACGGACAACAGCGAAGATCTTTCAGGCGTTGAGTACAAGACATACGACCAGCTGTAGTCCAGAGGAAAGGGAGAAGGGATGAATTCGGTAATTATAGCAGTAATAATAGCGGCTGCAGTGATAGTAATAGCGCTGATCATCGCCATCGTGGTGATGCGCAGCGCGGTATCGGGCCTTGGCGACAGGGTCAGCGAGACCCAGAGAGCGTCGGGAGCGGTCATAAATCAGCAGCTGAACGACGCAATGGCTCAGATAAACAGGAGCATGGGTGAGATGCAGAATCTGTCCACAGGGGTGGACGATCTTAAGCGTCTCATGACGAATGTGAAGACAAGGGGAATTGTCGGAGAGGTGCAGCTGGGCGCCATACTTGAGGAGATTCTCTCGCCGCAGCAGTATGAAGAGAATGTGGCTGTAAAAGGTGACAGCGCCAGAGTCGAGTACGCTGTCAGATTTCCGTCTGAAGACGGAAGCAGTGTCTATCTGCCTATTGATTCAAAATTTCCGGGGGACGCTTACATGGAACTTCTGGACGCCTATGACACAGGCGACAGGAGCATGATTCTCGCCGCCACGGATCATCTGAGACGGTCGGTGATAAGATCGGCGAAGGACATTAAGACCAAGTACATCTATCCGCCGTACACCACTGAGTTCGCGGTGATGTTCCTTCCTTTTGAAGGGTTGTACGCCGAGGTGCTCAGGCTCGATCTTGTAGAGATGCTTCAGCGCGACTACAGGGTCACAATCGCCGGGCCGACGACAATGGCCGCGATACTGAACAGCTTCCAGCTTGGATTCAGGTCACTTGCCCTTCAGCAGAGTTCAGGTGAGGTCTGGGAAACCCTGGAGAAGGTCAGAACTGAGTTCGGTAAATTCAACGACGTTCTGGAAGACACACAGCACCGCCTCGACCAGGCCCAGAAGGATCTGGAGCAGCTGGTTGGCGCCAGGACGAGAAGCATACAGAGAAGTCTGGACAAAGTTTCGGACTACACGGATTATAAAGATAACACCCACGGACAATAAACGAAATGAGCATTTACGCTATAGCGGATCTGCACCTTTCCTTCGCGCCGGATACCGACAAGCCGATGGACATATTCGGCGCAAGGTGGAAGGACCATCCGGAGAGGATCAGGGAAAACTGGTGCAGCATTGTAAGTGAAGAAGACACTGTCGTTGTGGCAGGTGACATATCGTGGGGGCTGAAGCTTTCTGACGCCGCCTACGATCTGGACTGGGTGGACGCTCTGCCCGGTCATAAAGTCATGCTCAAAGGCAACCACGACCTCTGGTGGTCCGGCATAACCAGGCTGAACGCCATGTATGATTCCATGACATTCCTGCAGAATGACGCTTACTGCGTGACCATGGAAGACGGAAGCGAGGTGTGGATATGCGGAAGCCGCGGATGGCTGACGCCTGACGATGATGATTTCACTGCCGATGACGATAAGATATACAAGAGAGAGATACTGAGGCTCAGATCCTCCCTTGAGTACGCATGCAATTCTCCGGAAGACGCAAAGGCAGACTTGCCGGACGTGATTGGCTTTCTCCACTATCCGCCTGTCGCAAAGCCTGGGATGTTCTCGGGCTTCATGCAGGCCTTTGAGGACTTCGGAGTGAAGGAAGTCTATTACGGGCACATCCACGGGGAAGAAGGCTTCAGAAGCGCTGTTCAGGGAGATTACTACGGAATCAGTTACAGCCTGATATCCGCGGATTACCTGAACTGCTGCCCGATCAAGATCAGATAATAGAGTTCAGACATCAGAAAATAAAGTTCAGACAGAAGAAGGTGATTTAATGAGAGCTGCGATAATAGTAATGGATTCACTTGGTGTCGGCGAGTTGCCGGACGCCGCGGAGTATACTGACGCGGGTACCGATACGCTTGGACATATTCTGGATAATTATCCTTTGGATATTCCTAACCTGAGGAGACTCGGACTTGGAAATATTGAAAGACCTGAAGACCCGTCCGGTAAAGTCGCCGGCGGACGTCTTGCCGTCGATGATCCCGAGGGCGTCTACGGACGTTTTGCTGAATTATCCGAAGGCAAGGACACGATTACCGGCCACTGGGAGATTGCGGGAATAGAGACAAAGGTTCCAAACAAGACATACTACGACGGTTTCCCTCAGGAGCTGATGGATGAGTTCGTGCGCAGGACAGGATATGGGTATCTCGGAAACTGCGTCGCTTCAGGCACAGAGATTATCGAAGAGCTGGGTGACGAGCATGAAAAGACAGGCAAGGTCATAGTATATACATCTTCGGACAGCGTATTTCAGATTGCGGCAAACACAGATGTAGTTCCTCTGGAGGAACTGTACAGGATCTGCAGGATCGCCCGCGAACTTCTTGTGGGAGAATACGCCTGCGGCCGTGTCATAGCGCGTCCTTACATCAAAGGGCCGGACGGAAAGAGGGTCCGCACAGCGGACAGACACGACTACGCGCTGTCGCCTCCGGAAGACACAATACTCGACGTGATTTCCAATGCGGGAATGACTGTTTACTCGATCGGCAAGATCAGAGATATCTTCAATGGCAAGGGAATTACCGAGGCTGTTCACACGGAGAGCAACGACGATGGCGTCACCAAGACCATCGAAGCGCTAAACAAGGATTTCGACGGCCTGATCTTCACAAACCTTGTGGATTTCGATTCCAAGTACGGCCACAGAAGGGATCCTGTAGGCTACGGCAAGGCGATTGAGGAATTCGACCGTAGACTGCCGGAGATAATGGAATCGCTCAGGGATGACGACATCCTTATTATCACCGCGGATCACGGAAACGATCCGACGCACATAGATTTCAATCACACCAGAGAGTATGTATTCTGTCTCATGTGCGGCAAGTCGCTGCGGAAGGGTGTTGATCTCGGCACCAGAAAAACCTTCGCCGACATAGGAGCAACTGCAGCTGATTATCTGATTGGAAAGAAGAAGCCGGCTGAGATCG
>Ga0256407_10008214_pt1 | contig 15416 bp, 37 predicted proteins | sample RumenRJG_04DNA_FD_193489 | JGI IMG/M metagenome (GOLD analysis project Ga0256407, IMG submission 193489) | Bovine rumen microbial communities from Lethbridge, Alberta, Canada - RJG_04 | ecosystem: Host-associated > Mammals > Digestive system > Stomach > Rumen | place: Canada: Alberta...
TTAAAAAATGAGCGTTTGCACCATATACTTGCGTCCCCTCTTCCCCTCCCCTCCCCTCCTTTCCTTTTCTTTTCCTCCCCTTTGTTTTTGGCGTTAAATAACATACGTTTTTTTAACGTTGATTTAATACATATATCTTTTCATTTTGTCGTGCCGGTGTGCGTTTAACTTTTCCCCTGCCGGTTATTGTCGCGTGCAATATATAATAATATTAAATTGCCCTTTGTAGTTTATACAGAATGTATTTACTTATATACGTATTATTCTCTTTTCTCTTATATCTTAATACTTTATACATTATTATATATAAATAAATATATATATATTGTGTAGATTTATTCAAAATAACAAAGAAAAAATAAAAAATAAAAATACTTTACAAAAAATAGTACATTTTTCTTGTTTTTGTTTTATAACTTATTAAAAATCAGCACTTTCCAACTTTTGCATTTTTGTAATTATCTTTACATTATTTCAATAAAACACTATTTTTTAACATTTCATTAACAAACCGTTAACACTTTTATATTTGATTTTCAATAACTTAATGCTCGAGTGTTAAAAACATATTCAACTATTGCGTATTTCAAAATATCGCCGTACCTTCGCACTCGAAAGCAATACAACGGCGGTTGTTACTTACTTTTAAGCACTACCTTTGTACGAGGTTTTGAGCGAAACTAAACACTTTAACTTTTAATACGGGTTTAAAAGTTATATCACGACAACACGGAACAATGACCGAACAATCAACGGGGACGGGAAGTGTTAAGACAACAAAGAAAACAAAACGGTTGTTTTCTGCTGGAAAGTGAAAGTGTGGGGGATAAGCAAAAAAAACGGGGGAAGAGGTTAGTACAAAACAACACAACAACACGGGACGTTAACACTGGCTGTTAACTGTTTTAAATAACACCCCCTTTGTTTTATACAATTGATTATTGCATTTTGTTGTTGTTTTGGAAATTGTGCTTTTCGTGTCCAGATAAACATTCACTAACTTTTAACTATTAAGTATTATGAAAACTTATGCTAACATTTTCGAGAGTGCAAATGTAGTTATGAACAACACAAGAAGTGACCGCAAGGCGTGGAGAATGAAGTACAACACATTGACACGTCTTTTGCATGATACGCAAACGGTTGACTCGTGGAAGGTAACGGAGTCTATTTATAAAGCACTAAACCTTCCCTTAACTCGTAAGGTATCAAGGAAGGACGTGGAAGGTATGTTCCACGTCTGGCACACGGACAAGAAGGGAAACCGTTTTCCTGCTTACATTTCACGCGTCGCTGACAAGGACAAGGACGGAAACGTCGTCAAGGACAAGGACGGAAACGTCGTTTATCACTTCGAAACAAAACCCGTTAAGGACGGCACGTGGACTCTTGACCGTCTGGCAAAAGTACTTGCCTGCTCTAACAACGCACACGAAACAACGAAAGCGAAAAAGTAAAATCTGCTGACGAGTCTTTGAAAATTAAGACGAAACACGAAAACGAAAGGACACGGGACAATTTCCCGTGTCCTTAACTCGTATTGTGTCCAGATAAATTTTTTCTATCTGCTTTGTGCCGTCTGGCACACTGTTTCACTCTTAACTTTTTTGTGCCATGAAGTTACAAAATCTTTTATCTGGCACGTCTTTAGCATCTCTAAACGACGCCTATCGCGACGCTGTTTTTGAGGACGCTTTGCGCCGTGACGCGCTGGAGCAGGGCATCGAAAGACGTGCGAGGTTGGGCGAAGTATGCCCAGATAGGACGCGCGAAACGACACGGAGTATATTTGCGGAGTGCAAGCAGGCACGACCGCAAAAGAAGCATCGTATGCACCTACAAAAAAGCACGGGCAGCATCGTTGTTGGCGTTCGTGTTGGTACATATACGACGTGCGTATGTAAGCACAAAGTATCTTTTTAGGACGTGCGAGCATACACTTTGCAGTAGGTATGGGATAACTGTGCCTGCACGGGATTATTATACCTAAATAGGAGGACTATATATGAAGTATCAAGTGTACCCATCAGACGCACGAGGCAGGTGTCTGCGTGGTTTTTGTCCGACCGTGTGCGACACGGAGCAGGACGCGAAGGAGCAGGCGGAGTGGCTTGCTGCGGCATTATTTAAGTACGGATATAAGTATCACCATATAGTAACGGAGGAAAGATGATTTACGCATTTTATTTTAAGTCAAGGAAGCACCATGCCGACAAAAGTACGTGGGGAAAAGAATGTATGCCGCTGGACTGGACGGAGCGTGAAGTAGCAAAAGCAGCACGGCTCGCGGGCATGGATGGATATGCAGTTATGAATGTAAGCACGGGCAAAGTACATTGCTTTAAGTGGTTTGTATAATTAAACAACAAAGGAAAATGAAACAGAAGATTTTCGGCACGGGCGAAAAGTGTTCACTATCGTTCCGCTTTCGCTCGGACTTTCGTGTGAATTGGTCGGCATTTTGCGACCTTTGCGCTATGCTATTGCTGCTTTTCATTACGTTTGGCGGCATTAGTTTTGCTATGTTCGGCATCGGCAACTGGCTGCTCGGTGCGTTTAGTGCGTTTTGGTGCGTATTTTTGTGCGCATTCATTGTGTATGTTGAGCATGAAACAATCATAAAAAATAAGTGACTATGAAAGAGGAACTTTTGAGAAGATGGCGCGACCTATTGGCGCAACATTTTCGTGCTTGCAACGCAACGCCGTATTATATGTGTTTGAAACATTTGCAACGAATAAATAAACTGTATTAAAGATGAAAAAGTATTTTATGAAGGCGTTTTGGTACGCCTTTTTTTGTGCCTTCGTGGCATTGTTTGTAGTAACTTTTTTTGCAACATTTTTTAAGTAGGAGGAATAACTATGACTAAAAAAGAATGGATTAAAGAAGCCGATTTGGCTTTGAATAGTCACGCAAACAGCATTTTTAATGCAAATAATTGGTTGTCGCTGATAAGGCATTTTATGTCAAAGCACGACGACATAACATTTACATCAAGGAGTGGAAAGGAATTGAGCCTAAAAGCCATGCTCGATTATATAGATGATAGCATCGGGAAGGCAAGCAAGGCACACACAGACCTTGCAGAATTGGCAAAAGGTTTGGTGCATTCTGTGCCAGATGACTATGAAATAGGTGAGCGAAAAGGTTTATTTGAGTAAAAACATGGAGGACTAACTATGTGTAATACGATTTTAGTGAGCTTTTTAGGAACGTTGGCAGTAATGGAGTACGCAGATGCGCACCCAAGCCACGTTTTCAATTCAACATGTTTTATGGATAGCCATGGGCATTCGCTCGTGGCATCGGAGTATCATCCCGACGAGGCGTTTATGGAAATGGATGCCGACGGGCAATACATTTGGGGCACAACTCCCGACGGATGGCAGCGAGTTTACGCAGGCGCCGGCTGGGTGTGTCGCAAGAATGGCAGGTACATTTATATTTCATAACAAATAACAAACAAACATCAACAAACAAACTTAAATTTTACTACTATGTTGTACTATTCATTTTTTGACTACAATGGGTTCAAGCAAGTATTCGGTATTACCGAACACGGAAACGGAAACGTAAGTCGAAGAAACAAAATTCTTCTCGCTATGTTGAAGGACAAGGAGTTCTTCTATAATATTCGTCACGCCACTCTAAAATTTCGTGGCTACGACGAGGAACTTACGCAAGACGAGCGCGAGGATATTGTACGAGTGTTTCGTAACTTATCCACGATGGCAGATTTGCGGGCATTTTGCATATCACTATTTACGAGATTTAAGCCCGTGAATGGGTGGGATTGCAACGTCGTGATTGACGACGAAAAATATCTTTTTGCGCACCCAGACTACTCCGTTGATAATGGCGGGTTGTGCTTTGATGGCGATTATCGTAGCATACGATACATTAATCACCAAAGCAATGACGAACACCCATACAAGATGAAGTCAGGAAAATTCCTGCGCAGATTGATAGAGGCTTCTCCGTGGTGCATCTTGCCAGAGTGTGTTAAGGTTTGGCTTTGCGAGGACTTTGCAGAGCGTTGGCAAGCATATTCGCAACGCAAGTTGGCTGGGCACACCTTGCACATAAGTGATACGCGAGAGGATTTCGTTCGCATTTACGATAGAGATAACTATATGAGCGATTTTGGGTCGTGCATGTCGCACGATGGCGGCTCACAATCCTCGTTCTATGTTGATGCCGTAAAAGCGAAGGCCGCTTGGCTTGAAAATAGCGAAGGTCAAATTGTTGCACGATGCGTCATATTTACAGACGTTGAGGATGATGAGGGCAATACGTATCGTCTTGCAGAACGCCAATATAGCGCCGATGGCGACAATGTATTGAAGCGTTTGCTGGTTGATAAGTTGATAGACGCAGGCGAGATTGACGGCTATAAGGCAATCGGGGTCGATTGCCATAATGCAACGGCATGGGTTGCGAATGATGGCACGTCATGGAGCGGCAAGCGTTTCCATATAGATTGTGACCTTGAAGAAGACGACATCGTGTCGTATCAAGACTCGTTCAAATGGTATGATTGGCAAGGGCACATAGCATATAATTATCCCAATGACGATGCAGATGTTGCACTCGACACAACGGATATGCGCTTTAATCCTTATGCAGGAAAAGTGTGGTCGGATTACGAGGACGAGTATATTGATGAGGACGATGCCATTTGGGTTGAAAACCGAGACGATTATATCTTATATAGACATACAGAATATTGCGTCAACACCGACGCGCGCGAGTGTGAAGAAGATTGTGTGCAATTGGCTAACGGAGATTATGCGTACTATGGTTATGAACGCGAGGGATATGAGGGCGTGTATTATTGCGAGAGATGCGATGAGTATTATCTTGAAGAGGATATGACGTACTCTGAGTTGCTTGACGAAATGATGTGCGATAGTTGTTGCCACGATGCCGAGCAAGAGTACATGGAAGAGCACGCGGGCGATGGTCGCTTCCGTTATGATGTGTACGATGATGAGTGGTACGACACGGAAGAGTGTGATGATGTTCGTGTATTGTATTGGGATTACGACCAACACCGCAGACGTGTCGGCTACACACGCAAGCGCCACGTTTTATATAACCAATCATCATTTGCAAGGTATAACAACAATTGGTATTTCGCAAATGTCACATTGTATAACGATGTCCGTGTACCGCGTGAGACTATTGTCGCATAAGTGAGTAAGAAAAAGAATTGTTCAACGAAATTAAATAGAAAATAATATGAAAGACTTTGAATTATTGAAGAGTTTATATGAAATTCACGCACCAAGCGGACGCGAAAAGAAGATGCGCAAATTTGTTAAGCGCATGGCAACGCAACGTGGTGGTATTGTGGTGCAGGACAGCGCGGGCAACCTTTATGTGACAAAGGGAGAGGCGGACACATATCCGTGTATTTGTGCGCACCTCGACCAAGTACAAGACGCACATAGCAAAGACTTCAAGGTAATTAAGCAAGATGACATCATCTTCGCATATTCGGCAAAAAGCAAAGCGCAACAGGGGTTGGGCGCGGATGACAAGAACGGCATTTGGATTGCACTTGAATTGCTGGGCGAACTTGACGTGCTGAAATGTGCCTTCTTCGTTGGTGAGGAAGTCGGATGCGTTGGAAGTGGCAGGGCTGACATGGAGTTCTTCAAGGACGTGCGCTATTGCATACAACCTGACAGACGAAATGGCGATGACCTCATCACAAGCATAAGCGGTGCAATATGTAGCGAGGATTTCCTTGCGGCGATTGATTACGCAAAATTTGGCTACAAGGAAACGACTGGCTTGATGACAGACGTTGAGGAACTTTGCGAAAAGGGTGTTGGAGTTAGTTGTATTAACATTTCTTGTGGCTACTACAATCCGCACACAGACGAAGAGTGTACTTCGTGGTCTGAACTTTGTAATGCGTTTGACTTTGCACACCACATTTGTACGAAATTGACAGATGTGTATCCGCATAAATACGTTAGCACATGGTCTGGCTATGGCGGTTATGGCGGCTATGGCGGCTACAAAAACTATGGTGGCGGCTATGGTGGAACGTATGGCGATTGGTACGATGATTGGTATGAGAAAAAGTATGGAAGCGGCACAAGCCAACCAAAGCGTGACTATTCGTACACGCAATATGACGAAGACCAAGACTACGACACGATGTATGAACTTTTGAGCGAATATCCACACCTAACGTTCGATGAAGTTTGGCGTGATTATCAAACTCAGTTCATTTGTATGGACAAAGACCTCGCACACATCATCTATGATGATACGATAGATTTTGTTAGCGAAAAGATGTGGGAGGAAATGGCAAATCAAGATGCCTATGATGCAAAGTCGAAGCAAATGGAGTTCTCGTTTGCCGATTGCGGGTAGTGTTCACTCTCAACCTCGCACTCTTCGCGCGTGTGCATTAATTAATAATTGTTAAATATAAATAATAATTAAATGAAATACAAAAGAATTTCCGTCATAGACAATTGCCAAGAGGAATTGTGGTGGCGAGCCGAACAAATTGGCGAAAATAATGAAAAACTTTTAGATTTGCTCTTGCAAAACCGCTCCGTCATGGTAGAGGATGTTGTCAACGAATTACCAATTTATGACGAAATTGTGTATGATGACGACGGGTATGTAATAACGTACACCGATGGCATGTGCGAAACATTATCACTTTATAAAATCATCTAAAACTACAAAAATATGAAAACTTACAATCAAATTCATTTCTCGCAAATTAGCGAAATTCTCACGCAAGCGGCACAAGGTGTTGCGGCAGTCTCGGGACAAAAGTATATCATATCCGATATGGTGTACACGCTCACTGGCATGAGAGTTGACATTGCAGTGGACAGAGAGCCGTATTATGTGGCTATACGTGAACAAGGCGTAGAGGGAGGAACGAAAGATTATTGTCTTAACCGATGCCAACACCTCGGCTATCCTCTTGTGATTGCAAAGGTTGAGGGCGACAAGGTGTGCGACTACAATATGACGATTATGTTCACGCACAATTGGGTAGGCGGCGATAATAACTACATGGAACAAGAATTTAACTCACTTTAATTTATTGAAGCATTATGATAGTACAAACGAACAAAGGCAAGTTCAAAATCACAACGATTGAGGGCGAAAAAGGTTACTTGGCAGTCGCAACAAGTTTGGACGATAACCGATATTTTTTCACTTTCAACATAAACTCACTTGTTGAAGATATTGTTAAACAGATTAACGAAGCATAAAACTATGATTACTTTTTCGCAATGCAAGAAAATCTTTGCAGACAAAAAAATGTTCTGTGACTTCGAGCAAGGCACAGGAACAAGGTACAACAAGGTCAATATGGTGCATCTTTCGCAGCATGGCGAGCACTATAACTTCGGTTATAGACTTATGCCAAACGGTTTTAATGATGTAGCGGAAGTGTTCTTTGGCAAGTGGACACCAACGCGCTCTTATGTAGTATGCCACCATATCTGTAACGAAGAGTTTTTGCTGGCACTCATTAAGCAATGCCACGAAGTAGGTAATATTTAAGTAGAAGGAGTAACTATGGCAGACTTTGAATTGGTTAAGTATCATGGGAAAAGGGCAATATATGGCACAAAGTGCCGTTGCTTTTTCTTTATCGGGGAGAGCAAGAAGTTTTGCAAGCGCAAGGTACAAGAGTTAAACCATACAACAGTGTAGTTATGAAAGAGATTTCGGTTAGACTAAAAGGAAGTTCTTACTCCTTTAACACGCATTGTGCGACATTAAAAGAAGTTATGAACACATATCCGATGTGTGCTAAACGCAGTTGGATTGCAGAGTGGTGGTATAATTAACTATTAACTTAAAAAACATCAACGAAATGAACAATTTAGCAGAGCAATTAAGAGAGGAAAAAATTGAAAGCATCAATTTCAACGAATATCTTGACTATGTTGCGTACAAAATTAGGAATGGAAATGACGAGGTTTGGTTTGGATTGCCTTGGAACAATAATTGCAAAGGCATAAAATTTTACAAAGACGTTAATCTTGCAGAGTCTTTGGTGCGTAAATTTCGCGAGGAAGGCTTCGTTGTTGAAGAGTTGCGTGCAAACGGATTTAATAGCCGCTTGTTGCAATTTGAAGTTCATCTTTGAAGCAAAAAAAATTGGCACAAAAGTATGGAGTTTATTTAGAAAAGTAATTAACAAAAACAATCACGATTATGGCAGTAAGAAATTTCGACGCGATAAAGCGTCAAGGCGATATGATTGCAGAACAACAAGCAAACAAACGCAGAATGGTTGAAGAGAACTTTTGGAAACGAGTGGACATCATAAAAAATAGCCATGCCGATGCTATTGATTTTATTGATACAATAGACGCCATGTGTAAAAACAGCATGAGAGCGATGGTTGATGAATGGCTTAAAAACAAGAACGTGCATTATACAATTTACAATAAGAAGTTTGGAGTTTGTTGCCTTTCTGATAGTAGGCAAAGTGCGCATGTGTATTATTGTCCACAAGAAAACGGCATAGATACCGTAGAGTTCGGATGGAGTGGATGGGGAATGTGTGAATGTTATAGTACAAACAAAAGTACGGATTACTTAATACATGTAGCATTAAAAAGAGATAGAAATTACGACGAAGGATTAACCATGATGGCAGAGCGGTTGCAACCATTCATAGACGCATTCTTTAAGTGGGTAGAAACAATATAAGTATTTTGATTATGAACAAGAACGAATTAAAGACACGATTGATTATTGCGCAAGGCGAGTTAAAATCGGAAAAAGATAACGAGTTTGGTTGCTTTGACGAGATTGCACAACGCATTTTTATGCTTGCTCTTTCATGTGATGATTTACTTGACAAGAGTAGTGAAGATGTGTTGATACAACTCGACACGAGTGTCAGATGGACAGAGCGACGCGAGTATGTTGACGGATTTTATTTAAGCCAAACAAAGACGTGTGTGAACTTTACGACATCTGACATGGACGATATGGGTGAATTGTATATTTATTCCATAGACGAGGTTGACCGAAAGATTATCATTGAAGTAGTAAGAGAACTTATAAAAATGTGCGAGAAATGAAAACAAAGAAAGCGAAGAAATTTTGGTTTTTGCATTTTACTTATTTAGACGAATATGGGTTGCAGCACCGTATGCGTTTTAAAATGCCAAGAGATTTTCAAAGCGCGGTTAAATGTGTTTTCTCTCCTGATGCAGTAGAACGTGATGGGTACAATGCAATATTGGCGTATGAAAATGAATAATACATTTAACAATTATTAACTCAAAAAGTTTGCATATTCCAAATTAAAGGTGTAACTTTGCACCGACAAAACAAACATTCACTAACTTAAAATCAATCAAACATTATGGAAAGGTACACACAAAAGCAGTTGCGCAACCTCGTTAAGGCTGGCGTAGCAAAAGATGTTACTTATGCAAGTGACAAAAAAGAAATCCCAGAGAGTTACACACAAATCGGCTATGCATCTGGATTGTACGGATGCAATGGCATGTTGCTTCGTGGCGCAAGCGGTCAACTATATGCTGTCACAAGTCGTACATCTGCAATCTACATCTTCTAATCATTAACCAACTAAACATTATTAACTATGGAGAATTTTGTAAAGTATTGCAAGAATTATATTCTTGACCACATCGACGAGTACGAGGGGCAATCTCATTACGGATGCGACTTTGCCTACACTCTGACAGAAGCACCAAACGTAGATGGTTCGCTTACTTACAGCACGTATAAGGCAAAAGAGTATCTTCGTGAGTGGTGGGACGAGTGCGGAGAGTATTGGGATTACGAGAAGGATAACTTTGGAGAACACACACACAATCCGTTTGACGAACCTGAGGCGTATATGGTTTGCATGGTAATTGAGGGGTGCAGTGCTATACTTTCGCAAGTACCGTGCATTGGTAAGAATTGGAACGAAGAGATTATTATTAACACTGAGGTAATAACTGAGATAAAGGATTTTGTAAACGGGTTTGACGAAAACACAGAATTATTTTAAGTATATGTGAAATGAAAACAATTAAAATCAAACAACAATCATTAGAGAGCTTTAAACACGACAAACATGTAGTAGGTATTACACAACAAGAAATGAAAGGAAGGAGAACGTAACATGGGAATAATCATTTTCTTCGGATTACTCGGATGTCTTATTGACGGTTCGCTTATTCGCATGGGCGGACGCAGGGGGAAGAAACTTTAGTATCAAACCATTAAACATTTACAACAATGAACCAACAAAGAAGAAAACGACTTGAATGCGTCACACAAAAGATTGACGAACTTGTACAAGAATTGTACGACATTCAAAGTGAGGAACAAGATGCATTAGACAACTTGCCAGAAGGACTTCAAGAGTCCGAACGTGGCGACCAAATGCAAGAGAACATTGATAACATCGACTCTATCATTTCCGACTTGGAAACGATAGCCGATGATATTGACAACGTAATAATCGCATAGGATTATGGCAAAGAAGTATGTAAGTTGGAGACGCGTTAGCACGAAGAAACAAGGCAATAGCGGTCTTGGTTTAGAAGCGCAAAAGGAAATCATACGTTATTTCATAGAACATGATGGTGGAGAATGGATAGCAGACTACGAAGAATGCTACACGGGAACAGAACTTAGTGGCTGTATTGAACTTCGCAAGGCGATGGAACTCGCGAAGAATGAAAGCGCAATACTCATTATTGCAAAGTCCGATAGATTTAGAAACACAATTGAAGCATTGCAAGTGTATGAGGAAATGGGCGATGGTAATATTATGTTCTGTGACCTCCCACATACTGACAAGTTCACGCTTACACTATTCTTTGCCATTGCAGAAAGAGAGGCATTACTCGTAAGTATTCGCACCAAACAAGCACTCGCCGCAAAACAAGCACGCGGCGAGGCGCTTGGTGCAAGATGTCAAAAATGGATTGATTCATACAACAATAAAACAAAAGAACAAAAGAAAAGCGAAGCAATGGAACGCGGCAAAATGAAAAACGAGCGATATGTCCAAAATCGAGATACACAAGCATTCTTGAAGGTGTTGAAGAATGTGTTCCCAGACGTTTGCACTTCGAACGATGTAACAGAATGGGATTGGACAAAGATTAATACGAAAGGAGACGCAAGGGATAAGATAATCGGTCTTATGCGTGATTATAAAGACCTTGACGAAAGTGGCGCACTATTCCATAAGTGGAATTTTGATTTGCCAAAAGAAAAGGTCGTTATCTTAATGCGCGCACACCTTAGTAATATCAAAAAAACAATTTTAACATACAAACGCAACAGGTCGTTATCACTATCAACCTCGCCCGCGTCGAACCATTAAATTAATCGGCTATGAATGAAGTTATTGCAAAATGCTTGAAAGAGCAACTAAGAGTGTTGAAAAAGTATTTAGACGAGGACTATCCATTAGAACTTCAAGACATTCTCGGTCATTATCAATGGGTAGCATTCACGCAGCAAATTGACAATGTAAACAACTCATTAGAGGACTTTTTAAACAGATAACAATGAAAACAAAAACGATTATTACTGAAATCACGCATGATGATTTAGTAAACCTTTTTTCAACAGCCTGCTATGGTTCACAATGGCTTGCTTGTGATTATGATAGTACAACTTATCGGGAATTACAAAATTCAAGCGCAGACGATTGTCTGGAAGACAAGTTGGCTAAGTTATTGCTTGCAGGTAAAACTGTCAAATTTTGCGACTATTACGCAGAGAGTTGTTACGATTATTACGGCAAATTACCTCACAAATGGGACGACGTAGAACTTTGCATGGTTTACAACGTAACGATTGATGACATAAAAACAGTTCTGCAATGGGCATTAAACAACGGAGATTGTTATGAAAAAAAATATGCAAACGATTTCATAGACAATGAGGGTTATGACCTTGACCAGCCAGAAGCAGAATATCTTTGCCAATTGATTATGTTTGGGAAACAAATTTACGGATAATACTTTTATAAAACTAATTTATTTATTATGCAAGCAACAATTATGAAGGGTGGCGAACTTGGAATAACGGACACGCTAAACTACGAGATTTTCAAGAACCTTACAAAAGACAACATTAAAAAAATGGTTGAGTTACGCGCAAAAGCAATTCTGAACATGAAAGATGAAAAGGGCAAGTATTACTATGGTATTGAAAAGGGCGACAATCGTAAGTTCAAGGTAACTGGGACTTTTACTGCCATAGATTTCATGTTGAACAAGAGGGGTGTGCTTGTGGCTCACATGGATTGTCAACGCAATGGCGATAACGTGGATGTTGTGGTCAACTCAACAACTTACAAAGAGTTATAAAAATTACTTACAAACCTAAAACAACAAAAATCACTATGAGTACAAGGAACATTAACGAGAACGAAAAGAGTTCAATGAGCCAAAGAAAGCAGATGAAGGCTTTTTTGGAAATGGGTAAGAAGTTTACGGCACTTGATGCGCTCTTTCTTTTTGGAAGCACACAACCTGCCGCGAGGATTTTTGAGTTGAAAGAAATGGGTATGGACATTATTTCCACTCGCATCGTGCGCAACGGGAAACATATTGTAGAGTATTCATTAAACACAAAAAAAACAAGTAAATTATAATCATTATGGAAACAAAGATTTGTAAAGATTGCGGTCGTGAATTGCCCATTGAGAGATTTAAGAAAAATCGTTATGGCGAGAGAGTAAGCGTTTGCCTTGATTGTGACACAAGGAAAAGACGCGAGAACAAGCAAAAGAAACTTATGGAAAAGGCTATGGAAGAAAGACAAAAGATGTTGAAAGAAGAAGAGGTAAAATCGGAACTTAGTGCTTACAACTCACGTCAATTGATGGCAGAGTTAGCAAGACGAGGTTATGAGGGTGAACTGACTTTTGTTCAAAAGATAGACATTACGAAACTCTAACCTTTTTCTTAAAGTTTGTTAATAGGCTTTGCATATTCAAAGTTTTTGCTTATTTTTGCAACAAAAAGAACGATATGAGCAACGAGCGAATACAACGATTGCACAAGTTCATGCGAGACTTTAAGAAGTTCTTGCGTGACAATCATTACGATGTTTTTGACAAGGACATTCAATGGTATTTGCGTGGGCTTGTGCAATATGATGCCAATGAATTTAAGGAAAAGATAAATAAAATAAAAAGTAACTATGGAAAAGGAAATTAAAATTACGCCACCAGAAGGTTTCGAGATTGATAAAGAGAACAGCACATTTGAGTGTATTAAATTTAAGCCTATTGAAAAGAAAAGGTGGAGAGATAATAATGATGCTCAAATAGATGGGTATTATATTCATTATACTGGTTGTATTAGTGACCATTTTCATGGAAAAAATCTACAAGAGAATTATGGAGTTTTTGCAACAGAAAAGCAAGCCAAATCAGCACTTGCTATGGCAAGAATAAGTCAGATTATGGCTAATGATGAAAGATTTGGTGGTGCTGTAACTGATGAAGAGTGGAAAGATAGGGAAATTGAAAAACCTGTTATTATGAGAGAAAAAGATTGCATTTTTAAATATAGTTGTTATACTTTTTATCACTTTCTCGCCTTTCATACTGCTGAACAAAGAGAACTGTTCCTCCAAGAGAATGAAGATTTAGTACGAGATTATTTAATGCTTTGATTAGTTATGAAACTGATTGACAAAGATGCTTTAGTAGCAGAGATAGAGAGAATGCTCCATGAAACTGTTAATAATACAGATGGAAGCCCTTACTATGGCGGCAGAGCAGGTGCTTTTACTGCAATTCTTTCTTTCATCAACACCCTTGAAGTGAAAGATGTGGACTTGGATAATCACACAATAATGGAAGAAATTCGCAAGTGTGGGTGTAATCCAAGTGAATTTGATGTAGCCAGACATTTCTTTGAACTTGGTCTTAAAACAAATCAAGAAAAATAAAAAATTATGAAAATAATTAAAGAAAATAAAGATTACAAAATTCCTACATGGATAACTACTTGTCGTGATTGTGAATCTGAATTTGAATTTACATTAAAAGATACTCAAATTCATTTTACAACAGGAACTAAAGCAAATCTTGATTCTTATTCAAATAAAGAATATTGGATTCAATGTCCTGTTTGTGGACGATGGATGCGTGTTTTAATATGATGCATTAAAAAGGAAAATAATTTGAAAGGAGTAGTTTTGGGAAGTATCTATGTGGAAGATTTTAAAAATGCAATGAAGAAATAAGTTATGACACGACAAGAATATAATAGAGAAGCATCTTCTCAGGCAACTTGTAATTGGGTTGAAGTAAGAAATCAGGCTGCTATTGCTGCTATGCAAGGGCTTCTTGCCAATAATAGTTTGGGTGGAATTGGTAACGAATATGCGAGTGTGGCTGTAGGGTTAGCGGATGAACTTGTTAGGCTGTTAAAAGGAGAATAATTATGAAAAAACTTGTACAATGGAGTTTGTTATACTTTCTTACATTTTTATTATGGTATTCAACAATTTTTGTGTTGAGTGGTGATGCTGCCGGACTTACTGGTGCATCCGCTTTAATATGTACAATAGGGTTGTTTATTTTTGCGGGCAATGATAATTAGTTAAACAATTAAAAGGAGAATAATATGATTACAGAGATTATTTTAGTAATATTTGCTATATTGTATTATTTGTTTAGTGTGTTTTTATTTGCTACGATTGTTCAAGACGTAAATAAAATACACACAGAGTTTCAAATACTTGGTATGCTGGTTGAAATCATGATTCTTTCTCCTATTGCAGTACCTATTATACTTGGTATTAAACTTGGAGAATGGCTTAAAAATAACTAAACTTTAATAATATGGAAATAGTAAAATATATTTGCGAATTTTTCTTTGACAATCTTTGGCATTGGTTGGGTTTATTGATTTGCTTAGTAGTAATATTCGGTTCTACCATAGCAGCTACAAAAAAATAAATAACTATGGCAGCAATAGATAAAATGTATGTTCATTCATACTATGATTATGATGATTTGAGAAGATGGGCAATGGCATATTATCCAGAATTGCTCTTTTATTTCTATGATATTACACTTACATGGAGTAGGTATGCAGATAACGTTAAAGAGCGGGTAGAGCAAGAAGAGAAAAGAATTAAAAGGGAGTATGCTAAATTAGGTCACTCTTGCAGTTTGGATGAAGCAGTAGAAAATCTGCAAAAATACTACAAGGAAATAGTGGGCTATGATTGCCCAAAGGAACAAGCAATTGAAGAAGTAAAGTACATTATATCCAGTTATGACAAACTAAAGAATGGATTGCTGGTAGAAGAGTACACATTCCCCGTGATGAACACTCCGTTTAATGTTGATAAGAAACTAAAGTGGATATGTCCTGTCCCTTGTGTTCGTGAATACCTACACA
>Ga0256407_10008215_pt1 | contig 15415 bp, 13 predicted proteins | sample RumenRJG_04DNA_FD_193489 | JGI IMG/M metagenome (GOLD analysis project Ga0256407, IMG submission 193489) | Bovine rumen microbial communities from Lethbridge, Alberta, Canada - RJG_04 | ecosystem: Host-associated > Mammals > Digestive system > Stomach > Rumen | place: Canada: Alberta...
GCTCTGATTGTTATGTTTGTCGCTTTCGCCCTCATCGCAGCGATTGTGTATGCAAAGGTTTCTATCGAGAACTACATTGCTTCACAGAACGCAGCCATCGAGGCCGACGTAGAGCTGGCAAGCCTGGCAGAGAAGAAGGAAGCCAAGGTTGAGAAGAAGGACGAACCCGAGCCTGAAAAGATTGAGATTGAGCGTGTCAAGAGCTCCGTAGCCTTCACCGTACCTGAGATTAAGAAGGATAATGAAGTGAAGGAAGAGCAGGAAATGAAGTCACAGGAAGAACTCCAGCAGACCAACACCGCTATCGGTGCCTTCAACGTGGAAGGTAACGACGAGACCGGTGGTGAGGTGCTGAAGGCAAAGGAAGTGATTGCAGAACCCGAGCCCCCGAAGGTGGAGGAATCCAAGGTCTTCGACGTGGTAGAGGAAATGCCTCAGTTCCCCGGTGGACCGTCAGCCCTGTTTGAGTACCTCTCGAAGAATATCAAGTATCCGGTAGTAGCCGAGGAGAACGGTGTACAGGGTCGTGTTATCGTAACCTTCGTCGTAGAGCGTGATGGTTCTATCACCGACGTCAAGGTTGTGAAGAGCGTTGACCCCTCACTCGACAAGGAGGCACAGCGCGTGGTTAAGTCCATGCCGCACTGGATTCCTGGTAAGCAGAACGGATCTGCAGTACGTGTGAAGTACACCGTGCCTGTAACATTCCGTCTTCAGTAATCTCAATTTCTGAAATGAACACATTCAACAAATTAGTTGGATTAACACTGATATTAGGCTTGCTCCACGCATGTGGGAGCAAGCCTAATCCTGAACAGGAGGCAGCCTATCAGAAGGCAGCCGCGATCCTGACAGCCGACGAGAGCTTCTACCCCATCATCGATGAAGAGCTCTACTATTTCACTACACAGACCCTCGACTCCATCACCCCGCTCTACATCAACGAGCAGGACGCCGTCAAGAAGCTGATGAAGCTCGAGACCTTTCTGGCCTTCACCACCCGTGACTTCACCCAGAAAGAGCGTCAGAACCTCATAGACCGCAAGTACCTGCCCCGTGCAGTGCCCATCGCCTACGACGGTCTGGCGATTATCGTCAATAATGCCAACCCCGACTCGTGCATCACCATCAAGGACTTTGCGCGTGTGCTCAAGGGCGAGGTAACCACTTGGAAGGAACTCTATCCACAGTCCAAGCTCGGCGAGATCGACGTTGTCTTCGACAACCCCCTCTCCAGCACCGTGCGCTGGTGCGTTGACTCCATCCTCGGAGGCCAGCAGTTCAGCGCCAAGAACATCGGAGCCGTGCAGACCAGCGCCGCCGTCATCGACTATGTCGAGAAACACGAGAATTCACTCGGCATCATCGGCAGCAACTGGCTCAACGACAAGCGCGACACCACCAATGTCACCTTCAAGAAGAATATTACCGTGATGGGCGTCTCCAAGATGAACACCGCAGAGAAATACAACAGCTGGAAGCCCTATCAGTACTATCTATACAACGGGAACTATCCCCTGCGCCGCACCATCTATGCGCTGCTCAACGACACGCGCAACGGCGTCCCCTCAAGCTTCTGCCACTTCTGCCAGTTGCCCAAGGGTCAGATGATCATCCTGCGTGCAGGCCTGCTGCCGCGTACAGCCAATATGAACGTGAGAGATGTCATCGTCAAGAAAGAGTGATTAAACCATTCACTCCATTTTACGTCAAACGAATAAATGAACAAATAAAAAAGAACTAATATATTTAAATTAATAATAAGTATGAAAGCAATCAAGTATCTATTGATGGGTGCACTGCTGGCAGGTTTCAGCACCACCGCTAACGCACAGGAAGAGGAGCTCCAGGCAGCCCTCAGCGCAATCAAGGCAAAGTCTGGCAACGTAGCCGACGCTGCAAAGACCGCCTACAAGAAGAACAAGAAGAATCCCGAGGCCCTGATGAAGATCGCACGCGCCTTCTTCGAGCAGAAAGATACAGCCGGCGCACGCCAGTTTGCCAACTATGCCAACGAGGCAGGCAAGCCCAAGTATCAGTACGCTCCCGCCTACCTGCTGCTCGGCGACATCGAGTCAGCTTATGGTACCGATGGTGGTAAGGCCGCAGGTTTCTACAACCAGGCCATCAACTTCGACCCGAAGAACCCCGAGGGTTACAAGAAGTGGGCTATGGTTTATCGTAAGATCAGCCCCAGCCAGGCAGCCCAGAAGTTGCAGGACATGAAGGCACAGTGCCCCAATGAGGACATCGACGCTTTCACCGCACACATCTACATGCTCGCTGGCGATGAGAAGAAAGCCTACGAGAACTATATGAAGGCCGACATCACCAAGCTCGACAAAGGTCAGCTCAACGAGTTTGCACGTTGCAGCTACTTCACCGGTAAGTTCGAGGATGCCCTCCGCGCTTCTGAGGCAGGTATCAAGCTCGTGCCACGCAACCCGACCTTCAACCGTCTGGCAATGTTCTCAAACTACGAGCTGAAGAACTACGATGCAGCTAAGGCTTACATCAACAAGTACTTCAACGAGACCGACTCAGCTACATTCTCTGAGTACGACCACTTCTACACAGCCCTGATCTACCAGGCACTCGACGACAAGGCTAACATGTACACTCAGTACGACAAGGCCCTCGAGCTCGTCAACGACTCTTCAATGATCAAGCGCTGGGATATCCAGAAGGCCGTTTCCGACTCTTACCTGAAGGATCAGGAGTTCGACAAGGCTATCAAGTACTACAACGACATGCTCGCTTGCAAGCCCAACGTGAACTTCGACGACGAGGAAGGTCTTGCCAACATCTACTCTAAGTGGGGAGAGGCTGATCCTGCCAAGAAGAACGAGTACGTCAAGAAGGCCGTTGAGATCTTCCGCGCCGCAGGCCAGAAGTATCCCATCCAGGAAGTCTATGCTACCTATATGGCAGCCAGCACTATCAACAAGATTGATGACAACATGAAGCAGAGCCTCGCCAAGCCCGACTACCTGAAGGTGATTGAGCTGCTGGCCAACAAGGCAGACCGCAGCAAGGGCGACAACACCATGCTGAAGACCGCTTACCACTACATGATGTTCAACTCTTACATCAACAAGAACGTCGCTGGTGCTAAGGACTATGCTGAGAAGATCCTGACTATCGACCCCGAGTACAAGCCAGCTCTTGAGATCAAGAACCTGAAGTAATCCCTACTTCATTTATCCATAGAAAGAGGTGCTCCCCACACGGAAGCACCTCTTCTTTTTTTCTCGCTGACGCTCATATATTTATCTCTTTAATCCAATATACACAAACAAGTTGGGCTCCACCTGGTGAACATTATGCATTTTTAACCAAAACACTGATAAACAGAAGAATACATTTGCAATTATAATGTTCACCATATAGTGTAACACCACTTGGTGAACTTCTGAGGTTTCAAGAGCCGCAAGCCTTTTGATTCTTTACTGTACCTCTTTCCACAAATGATTAGATTGCGCTGGGAGCGACCTCTTGCATGGGATTCTAAATGAAAAAAGCGTTCTGGAGTTTGATTTCCAGGACGCTTTATTGTTGGTGGGTAGAAATAATTTTCTATCTACGAACAGGTATTCTTCTATTATGTCTCCGACGTCTTCCACCGTTTACATTCTCTAACTCTTCCATTGTGAGAGCGCGTGCGCTCATTTCATTCTGCTGTTTCATAATCTTATTAATTTTTAATTGTTTATACTGTTGATTAATTATGTGATTTCTGAATCACAGCGCAAAGGTACGGCGGTTTTGGGAGATGGAGAAATAATTGCTGGACTTTTGCCTGAAGTTGTGGCGACAGGGGCAGGGATCTGCGACAAAGTGCTATTGAGGAGGCAAAAGTGTGTCGCAAGACAGAAGTTCTAGGCACGGATTTACACGGCTTTAAATGAATTTAAAGACACGGAATTTTACGCCGCAATCTGTTTAGTGAGTGGCGAGCAAGCTCAGAGTAAAAAGATGTGAATAGATTTGGCTCTTTCAGAAGAATTGTTTACCTTTGCACCCGATGATGAGTCATAAAACGGCTGGTGGCACATCATCGGGTGTTCTTTCTTGCGTCCCGTTGGTAGCAAGCGAGCATAGCTCGAGCGGATGCAGTTTATAGCAGAATGCGGAATTGAGTACGGTTGCCAAATCGTAACCCCATTTTCTTTCAATTCCCCAGACTGCCTTTATACAAAGGAAAAGCTGAGAAATCTTACAAAGTTACAAAAAAACGTTCTAGAGTGATTTCCAGAACGCTTTGGGTTTGTTAAAACCTTATTGCATTAGGGAAGGCTGATAGCCTCAGATGGGCAAACACTTGCGCAAGTTCCACACTCAGTGCAAGCATCAGCGTCGATCTGATAGTGCTCTGCACCCTCAGAAATAGCCTCTACTGGGCACTCACCTGCACATGTTCCACAAGAAATGCAATCATCACTAATTACGTATGCCATAATCTATAAAATTTAGTTTGTTAATACTGTTAATACTCACTTTTAATGATGCAAAGGTAAGAAACTTTTTGGATAATACCAAACTTTAGGTAGTTTTTTTTCGCAATTTATACGCTGTCGAAATAACCAATGACATAATAAGCGGCAGTTTTCTACGTTATTGATAATAGATGAGACTGAAAATAAGTATCGTACTACTGCTGCTGATAACGGCCCTCACGGTGACTGCTCAGGAGCGGAAAATACAGCACAAGCCCTATATCGACTTGCGCCCGCTGCACTTCGGCATCCTCGTGGGTATGAACATGCAGGATATCGAGTTCAAGAACGTGGGACCGCAGATCATCACCTATGACGACGGGACCACTGCTGAGAAGACCATCCTCTGCGACCAGGACCGCTGGAACAGTGGATTGAGTGTCGGCGTGCTGGCAGACCTCAGGCTGAACACCCACCTGAGCCTGCGCTTTACGCCCACCATGCACTTCGGTGCCAAGCACCTGACCTTTCTGAACATGACTGACAGGACGCCGGAGGGCAGACAGGTGGAGGTGACACAGGACATGAAGAACACTTACCTCTCATTCCCGCTGGATCTGAAATTCAGCGCTGAGCGCTGGAACAACTACCGTCCCTACGTGATAGCTGGCGTGAACCCCATGCTGAACCTGACGAATAAGAATCAGGAATATATCCAGCTGAAGCGCTCAGACGTATTCTTTGAGGTGGGCATCGGCTGTGACTTCTACCTGCCGTTCTTCAAACTGATTCCGGAACTGAAGTTCTGCTACAGCCTGAGCGATGCGCTCGACCACGGGCATGCCAGCGAACTGAAGGACGTGAATATGCGCCAATACACAAATGCTGTGACCAGTGGCCACAGCAAAATGATTGTATTGACATTCTACTTCGAATGACTATCGCTTCTCAAGGTCGAGCACGAGCTTGCCGATAAAGGCACCGTGCTTACCATTCTGATCGACGGGGATCATCTTCCCGTTTTTGTCGGGCGCGTATTCGAGCGTCGGCATATAGGTATGGGTGTGCCCGCCCAGCACGAGGTCGCAGCCTTCGGTAAGGCTCAGGAACTTCTCATCAGGATATTCGGACACTTCCCAGCCGAGGTGGGAGATGCAGATCACGAGGTCGCACTTCTCCTGGCGGCGCAGGATGTCGATGTACTTCTGAGCTGTCTCTGCCGGATCCAGATAGGTGATACCTTCGCAGTTGCTGTCGAAGACAAGTCCCTTCAGCGGGGGAGCGAGCGCAAAGAGTCCGATCTTCACGCCATCACGCACAATCGTGATATAGGGTTTCACGAGATCTCCGAGCACCGTACCAGCGCAGTCGTAGTTGGAGCAGACGATGGGGAAATTGGCCTGACGGAAGAGTTTCGCCATATTGTCCATGCCATAGTCGAACTCATGGTTGCCGATGGTGGCGGCATCGTAGCCCATCTGATTCATCAGTCCTACTTCGACCTCTCCCTTGAAGAGGGTGTAGTAACCAGAGCCCTGCGAGAAGTCGCCACTGTCGATGAGCAACAGTCCCGGGTGGAGTTCACGCTGTTCTTTTACCACATTGATACGACGGAGGAAACCGCCTCTGCCCGCCAGCTCCTTGTTGTCGATATTGGGATTGACAGGAAGAATCGTAGAATGGGTATCATTGGTGTGCAGGATGACAAGCTGCTTGTGCTTCCGGGCACAAGCCTCATCTGGTAAGAAGGTAAAAAGATAAAAAGGTAAGAGACCCATTATCAACCGAATTACCACCTTATTATATATATTTGACTTCATAACCTCAATTTTTACTTATCACTTTTTTACCTTTTTACTTTTTTACCTTTATACGTCCCTCGACTTTGGCATCGACCACTTCGCCGCGCGCCATCTTATCGCGGAAATAATTCATGATCAAGAATCGGGAGTTGTTGCTTGGATCTTGAGGAGCCACCTTGTCCTTACCCAGGGGGAAGGTCTTGAGTCCGTCGTTGCCTTCCAACAGGTAGTTGATGGTAGTAATACGATAGTCGGCCTGAGGATCAATCTCCTTGCCGTGCAGACGGGCGGAGACGAGTTCACCGCCGATGTCAGCCTTCGTAATGACGAGTTCACAACCTTTGCTGACGCCCTCTCCTCCCCTGGCGGCAATATCGCGGAAGAGCTGCATGAGCTGTTCGCCGGAGAGCGTGACGAAGCAGATCTTATTTTCGAAGGGGGCTATGGAGAGCAGGTCTTCGTAGGTGACATCGCCCTTGGTCAGGTCGGCGCGGATGCCACCCATGTTATAGACGGCAAGTACTGGCGCTTCATTATAATCCTTCGAGGCCCAGATGAGGATATCAGAGATAAGGTTCGACAGGTCACTCTCCGGGCGCTTGGCATGCATGTTATGAGCCACACGCCCCATAAGGGGTGCCATAATGCTGTCGTTGACACGTTTGTAAGGCGCCATGAAGTCGGCTACTGCCTGATCTGGCTGCTTGTCGTATCGGCTATCAACGATGATACGAGTGCGCTCTACACCTACCAGCTGATAGTGCTTTGGCGCACACGAAGTCAGCAACAATAGAGGCATAGCTGCGAGAAAAAGATGGTTCTTATTCATATTTTTAGGTTTTATCGGTGCAAAAATACAAAAAATTCGGGAAATATTTCGAGAAATGGATAAAAAGTTGTACCTTTGCAGCCGCTTTTCGGCGTAATCGCTGGCAGGAAGTAACGAGTTGCCTGTTATGTTGCGTTGGAACGATACAGTAACAATTAAGAGTTAAGAGTTAAAAAAATTATGGATTTAATTAAAGTTGCTGAAGAAGCATTTGCAACCGGCAAGCAGTTCCCAGCATTCAAGGCTGGTGACACCATCACTGTCGCTTACAAAATTATCGAGGGTTCAAAGGAGCGTATCCAGCTCTATCGTGGCGTTGTGATCAAGATCAGCGGTCATGGTGAGAAGAAGCGCTTCACTGTTCGTAAGATGTCTGGCACCGTAGGTGTGGAGCGTATCTTCCCCCTGGAGTCACCCAACATCGAGAGCATTGAGATCAACAAGATTGGTAAGGTACGCCGCGCTAAGCTTTACTACCTGCGCAAGCTCACTGGTAAGGCTGCTCGTATCAAGGAGAAGCGTCGTCCCGTTACCGCTGAGTAAATCGACCTTTCGAAAGTATAAAAAAGAGATGCCTGCAAGCGCAGCATCTCTTTTTTATTTGTAGTTCTCGTCGGCACTGACATCGCCATGCAGGGCATCCTGGAATGAGTCCCAGTCCTGACATCCCACCAGAAGTGAAAGACGGTCGAGCGTCTTCTTATCTGGCTTACGGATGATTTCCTTCTCTACCGCCTCCAGCAGCTTACGAAGGGCTACACGTTTCTTCTCCATATCAACATTCTCAATTTTGATGCAAAATTACGAATTTTTTTTGGCTTTTCGCTCATTTTGCACTAATTTTGCAGCCAGAAACAAAAAATCGTATAATAGATGAAAGAATTAGCACTCAAGTACGGATGTAATCCCAACCAAAAGCCCTCACGTATCTTCATGACGGAGGGAGAGTTACCCATCGAAGTGATCAACGGCCGTCCTGGATACATCAACTTCCTCGACGCCTTCAATGCCTGGCAGTTGGTGAAGGAGCTGAAGGCTGCTACCGGTCTGCCCGCCGCTGCATCATTCAAGCACGTGAGCCCTGCCGGAGCTGCTGTAGGTCTGCCTTTGAGCGACACGCTGAAGAAGATCTACTTCGTGGATGACATCAAGGATCTCGACGAGAGCCCTATTGCCTGTGCCTATGCCCGCGCCCGTGGTGCAGACCGTATGTCGAGCTATGGTGACTTCGTGGCTCTCAGCGACACCTGCGACGCTACTACCGCCAAGTTGCTGAAGCGCGAGGTGAGCGACGGTGTGATCGCTCCTGACTATACGCCCGAGGCCATCGAGATTCTGAAAGACAAGCGCAAGGGTACCTATAACGTCATCAAGATAGACCCCAACTACCAGCCTGAACCTATCGAGCGGAAGCAGGTATTCGGTATCACTTTCGAACAGGGTCGCAACGAGATCAAGCTCGACGATGACGCCCTCTTCGAGAATATGCCCACTCAGAACAAGACCTTCACTCCCGAGGCCAAGCGCGACCTGATCATCGCCCTCATCACGCTGAAATATACGCAGTCGAACTCTGTCTGCTACGTGAAGGACGGTCAGGCCATCGGCATCGGCGCAGGTCAGCAGAGCCGTATCCACTGCACCCGTCTGGCTGGCAACAAGGCAGACATCTGGTGGTTACGCCAGCACCCGAAGGTGATGAACCTGCCTTTCGTGGATAATATCCGCCGTGCAGACCGCGACAACACCATCGACGTGTATATCTCAGAGGATCATGATGATGTATTGCGTGACGGCACCTGGCAGATGTTCTTCAAGGAGAAGCCTGAGGTGCTGACGATGGAAGAGAAAAAGGCGTGGATAGCGCAGAACACAAAGGTAGCGCTGGGTTCTGATGCCTTCTTCCCCTTCGGTGACAACATCGAGCGCGCCCACAAGAGCGGTGTGGAGTTCATCGCACAGGCAGGCGGCAGCGTGCGTGATGACAACGTGATTGAGACTTGCGACAAGTATGGCATCGCAATGGCCTTCACTGGTGTAAGACTTTTCCATCATTAAAAAGCCTACCCCCGACCCCTCCCAAAAGGGAGGGGAGATATATAAAGAGAAAACAAATGAGTAAGGAATCGGACTTCGAGGATATCCTCGTCAATGGTATCAACTTCGGTCGTGGTGGCGATAAGCACAAGGACGACGGTAAGGTGAAGACCAAAGCCAAGAAGAAGCAGTATATTACTGGTGCCCACGGTAGCGGCTCGGCTCGTCAGAAAGCCAAGTATCGCGAGCAGCGTGCAAACAGGCACAAGAAATAAGAAATCGAAATCGAAGCGCACCCTTTCAAGCAAACGCCTGAAGGGGTGCACTTTTTTTATGCAATCTGGAAGGTGATGACAAAGCGGCTGCCTCGGGTATAGGTGGAATCGAGCTCTACCATTCCACCCAGTGAGGTAATGAGCCGGCGGGTGATGGGGAGACCGAGGCCGATACCCTCCTTAAAGGAATCGAGCTTAGAGAAATCTTCAAAGATGGTCTCACGGTTCTTGGCATCAATGCCCACGCCCGTATCTGTCACACTGAAGACGAGCAGAGGCGCTCTAACCTCAACCTTCAGTTCAATGTGTCCGATATCCGTAAACTTCTGGGCATTGTCGAGCAGATGACCCAACGAAGTTCTAAGCCGATAGACATTCGTATGGAAAGTATAGTCATCGCCGACATTGGAAGCGAAGCGCAGTTCTACCAATGGATTACCATTATCCTTTCTTTCTTCAAGCAGCAAACGACAGAACTCATTGCACTTGATATCGGTCTTCACGATCTCAGTGTCGGCGCCTTCGCTCTCGCTCTTGGAGAGTTCCAGCAGCTCGTTCACAATCGTCGTAATCAGATTGACGTTGTAGGAGATGCGATGCTGCATGTCGATGCGCTCCTCTTCCGACAGATTATAATCGGGACTGGTAAGTACCTGTGAAAAACCCGACACCGCATTCAATGGTGTCCGGATCTCGTGACTCATGTGTCTGATGAAGGCCGACTTCATCTGGTCTGACTCCTCCGCACGGCTCAGGGCAGCTTTCAGTTCCCTTCCTCGTGCCCATATCTTCAGCATCAGCCGTCTGCGCCCCATGATATAGACGAAGAGAAAGACAGCCGTCATGCCAATCAGCCAATAAGTAAGTCTGCTGGCCAGTTTCTTGTTGGCGGCAGCCTCCTCCTGAGAGCGCAGCAGAGCGGTCTCGGAAGCCATCTGGTTGAAGTTCGCATCCTGCATGAGGCCATAGATGGAATCCAGCTCAGCATAGCGGCGAAGGATGGCATCAAAGCCGTTCTTCATATCGCTGGCCATCGCATAGATGCGTATAGCGACCAGCGAGCTATCAACGGCAAGACTACCTTCATGCACCTTCTGCAGCGCCTTTTCATAATCGTTGTCAAAGGCGAGCTTGGCGGCTTCGACCATATTGTCATAGCGGTGATTGAATTCCGAACCATGCGTATTCCTCAGGCTGACGTACTGATTATGAACCTGGAAGAACTGATGCACATCGCCCGTGAGGAAGAGAACATAGCACTTCATGGCCAGCGACATCGAGAGGTAGTCTATATTCTTGGTATCCTCTGCCTTTGCTATCGCCTTGCCAATCCACTCCAACGCCTTCTGAGGGGCTTTCAGACTCAGCATCTCTGCGAGGTTCAAATAGGTGAGCATGGTGAACTTTGGATCGCGGTCGCCCACCTCCTCCAATGCCTGCATGAAATAACGCTCAGCCTTCTGCTTGTTGTGACTGGTATTATAGACATCGCCGAAGAGGCCCGTCGCCAGGTAATAATAATCCCTTGCATCATCGGATCTCACCTCAGTATCGAGTTGTCTGGCAAACTTAACGGCCTGATAGATCTGATTCTGACGTAAGGCATAGAAGCCTTTATTAGACAATAGCTTATAATAGAGCATCATATACCCCTTCTCGTGCAGATCCTGAGCATACTTGTCCGCAAAAGCATAGAACTCCTCTGGAGCGCCGTTGGTTAAGAGGTCTCGGAACTTATCATACATCACACGATCTTCGCCAGCCAAGTCTTCAACAGTCTTGTCTGCGTAAGTCTGTCCCACGAAGAGAACAGAAAACAATGCGACGAGAAACGTCTTCAGGTTATTAGCTATTGTCATCATTGCGGATGCAAAAATACAACTTTTCCAGAAAAAACAATTCATATGATAGAAAAAACTGCACTTTTTTTTGGAAACAAGAGCAAAATGACGTACCTTTGCAGCAAAACAAACCCTATAATGACCTAAGAAATGAGAAGAATAAGACTCCTACTGGCTACACTTTTCCTAACAAGTCTGACCACTTTACACGCCCAGAAATACGTGGGCGGCGACATCTCCGTACTACCTAAATACGAAGCCCAGAAAGCCACCTTCTTCGACCAGGATGGCAAGACTATCACCGACGTGCTGACTTTCGTTAAAGAACAAGGTTGGAACACGATTCGCGTAAGACTCTTCGTAGATCCCTCGAAAGATACCGACAAAAACGTCTGCCAGGACCTTGAATTCGTCAAGCAACTCGGCAAGCGCATCAAGGATGCCGGACTTTTCCTGATGCTCGACTTCCACTATAGCGACACCTGGGCAGATCCCGCCAAGCAGTGGACACCAGACCAATGGAAGAGTCTCTCTGATGATGACCTCTACAAGAAGATCTACGAATACACGAAAGACTGTCTGGAGCAGATGAAGGAGGCTGGCGCCACACCCGACATGATACAGACAGGCAATGAGATCAGCTACGGCATGCTATGGGGAACAGAAGCCACCGCCAAAGGCAACGACAAGAACCGTTGCTACACCAACTCGCCTGCAGCCAACTGGGAGCGTTTCATCACCTTATTAAAGGAAGCTGGTAAAGCCTGCCGCGAGGTGTGCCCCCAGGCTCAGATCATCATCCATAGCGAACGTACACCCAAACCCGACGTGCTGGCAGATTTCTTCGACCGCATGACGGCAGCCTCACTCGACTATGACATCATCGGACTCTCCTACTATCCCTATTTCCACGGTAACATCGACACTCTGGAAAAAGCTCTCCAGAAGTTGGAGGACAAGAACTACGGGAAGAAGATCCAGGTGGTGGAGACGGGCTATCCCTCAAAATGGAAGGTAGAAGGCACTACCTATGACTACACAGATACATACCCCTACTCGCATGAGGGACAGCGGAAGTTTATCGCCGACCTTATCACAACCTTGCAGAAGCATCCTCAGGTGAACGGTCTCTCATGGTGGTATGCCGAAGCCAATGCCAAAGGCTGCACAGGGTCGCTGGCAGAAGGCTGGTACAACGCCTCGCTCTTCGACAACGAGACCGGACGTGCCCTACCCGCCCTCTATGAGCTGAAAGCTTTCGACGATGGCAGTACAGGCATCAGCAGCATCAGCACCGACAGCGCACAGACCAACGATGCCTGGTATAGCCTCAGCGGCAGAAAGCTGGAGAGTAAGCCGCAACAAAAAGGCGTCTATATCAATAAGGGAGAAAAACTCATCATCAAATAAAACAAGACAATCCCTGCCGAATGGGCAGGGATTGTTGTTGAGTGACAAACGGGGCAAGGTTCAGAACACCAGTTCGCTGCCACGATAGAACTCCAACAAAGCGCGCTGGTAGAGGTGCTCGTAGCGTGCCTGCGCATAGTCCGACTGTGCCTTCAGGAATTTGTTCTTCGCCTCGTTGAACTCCGTGATGTTCGCCTTACCATTCTCATATTTGGCCTGCATCAGGGTGAAGGCATCCTCAGAACTGGCCACAGCCTCTTTAGAACTGCGTTCCTTCGCCTGAGCATTCAGTGTGTTGTAATACACCTGCTGAATCTCCTTATAGAGTGTCTTTTTCGTATTGTCGAGCGCCAGCTGCTGGTTGTCTCTGTCCACGCGCGCATTACGCACACTGTTACGAACCGAGAAGCGGCTGAAGATGGGGATACTCAGGTTCAAACCGATGTTCTGGCTGAAGTTATTGCTCAGCTGTCGTCCGAAGGGATCAGACTCGTAGCCGCTGACATTATAATAGTTGGAGCCGATTCCCGCATTGAGGTTCAGTTTCGGATAGTAGCCAGCCTTGGCGACCTTGATGCTATGTTCCGTACTTTCCAGTCGAAGCTGCTGCGAGCGCACTTCCGGCTTAAAGCTCACGGCCTCTTCATAGATCTGTTCAGGATTGGTGATATTCAGCGCAGCGATATGATCGAGCTGAGCATCAGTAGGCGTCACCACGCCGAAGCCCTCAGGACTGGGGAGTTCCAGCAGTTGTGTCAGCGTAAGCACAGACATCCGACGCTTATTATCAGCCTGTGTAGCCGTGAGACGGCCGCTTGCCAAAGTCGCTATCTGCTGCGACAGTTCAGAGACACTGGCCTTCCCGTTATCGACAAGTGCCTGCAGACGAGCCACCTGCATGGAGTCGATGGCAATCTGACGATGGGCAACGGCAGAAATCTCCATGTCATAGAGTATCTGCACATAGGCCTGTGCCACCTGCATCCGGATATCGTTCTTGGCTTTCTCAAGATCAGCAGTCACTGCCTCCAGATTCAGACGGTTCACCTTGATGTTCTCTGGTATCTGGAAACCCGTAAAGAGCGGCATCGTCGTCGTCAGCTGGAGACTGGTATTCTGGGTATTCTTGTTCTCGTAGATGTTATCTGCAGTCAGACCACGTCCGAAGTTGAAGTTCTGTCCCACGGTTCCTGTCAGATTCGGCAGTCGGCTGTTAACAGCCGTTGAGAGTGTATTGACCTGTTTCTCGACAGCCTTCTCTTTCTGTTTGATGGTGATGTTATGCGCCACCGCATAATCCTCACACTCGCTGAGCGACCACAGTTTGTCCTGTGCATTCATAGGCAAGAGGGTGAAGAGGCATAAGGGAAGCACCTTTACCCAGCCTTGAACCTTGATTGATTGTATTGTCTTCATAATCATCCTACCTTATTCTTTATTGGAATCGTCTGCTATCATCTCAGGACCACGAACCTTGTCCTTCACCGTGAGTCCCTTCTTGATTTCGATATTCACACCGTCGGAGAGACCAGTTGTCACCTGGGTGCGCTCGTAAGTCTTCTCCTTACCTTCACCTTTGATCACATAGACGAAGGTAGAGTCGCCGCTGAACTCAATGGCACTTTCAGGCACGCTGAGCACCTTGTTGGCTGATGACAGTACGATCTCGGCATTGGCACTGTAGCCAGAACGGATCTTACCGCCTTCGGCAAGCTTCACGGCAGCCTTGATCTCAAACTGATTGGCACCATTCGACTCTACAGCCTTCGGTGAGATATATTCCAGCGCGGCGTCGAATTTCAGATCCTGCAGGGCACCGATGGTGATCTTCATCGGCATGTCATTGACCAGCTGTCCAACCTCCGTCTCATCAATGTTGCCACGGAAGATGAGGTCGTTCATGTTTGCCACAGAGGCAATGGTTGTACCATCGTTGAAGTTGTTGGAAAGGATCACCATATTACCCACCTTCACAGGGATGTCGAGGATTCTGCCGGAGATGGTAGAACGGATGAGGGTGGAAGAAGCCGAGGCATTAGACTTAGAGACACCGTCGCGCACCACCTGCAGGGCATCGATAGCGGCCATCTTCTCTTCCTTGGCCTGATGCAGGGCCTGCTTGACCTTATCATACTCATCGGCAGAGACGAGTTTCTGGTTATACAGATTCTCTTCACGCTCGAAGTTGACCTGAGCCTGTTTCAGATTGATCTCAGACAGACGCACACGGGCTTCCGCGCTCGACAGCTGACCCATATCAGGAATCACCTTCACCTTCGCAATCACATCGCCAGCATTCACATAATCGCCTGGATCCTTATAAAGGTCAGTGATGATACCAGAGATCTGAGGTTTGATGTTCACCTCGTTACGGGGCTCGATCTTACCGGTGATGATTGTCGTCTTCTGGATGTCCTCCATCTTCGGAGTAAACTCGTTATAGACAACTTCCTTGGGCTGGCTCTTCTGCCAGAGGAACACGAATGTTCCGATGAAAATCAGGGCGATAATCGCTGCGATAATCAGTTTGCTGTACCTTTTCATATTTTATATTTTTATTTTTTAATTTCTTACCTTTTTACTTTTCTACCTTTACTCGTCTCGCATAGCGTCAACAGGCTTGATGGTCATAGCTCGGGCTGCTGGCGCAAGACCTGCCAGGACACCCATAGCCGACACGACAATAGCTGCGAAGATGGCTGTCCAGAAGCCTACCTGGAAATGAGCTGTCACGATGCCATCCTCGGTATTACCCATCTCCAGCATCTGAAGGATCATCACACCG
>Ga0256407_10008216_pt1 | contig 15412 bp, 8 predicted proteins | sample RumenRJG_04DNA_FD_193489 | JGI IMG/M metagenome (GOLD analysis project Ga0256407, IMG submission 193489) | Bovine rumen microbial communities from Lethbridge, Alberta, Canada - RJG_04 | ecosystem: Host-associated > Mammals > Digestive system > Stomach > Rumen | place: Canada: Alberta | collected...
ATAAAGAATATGTTCCCCCTTACGGCACGGGTGCAACTCTCTATTTAAGACCTTTCATGTTCGGTATTAACCCCGTTATCGGTGTAAAGCCTGCCGATGAATTCCAATTCAGAATTTTTGCAACTCCCGTTGGTCCTTACTTCAAGGGCGGTGCTAAGCCTATCACTATCAAAGTAAGCGACTTTGACAGAGCTGCTCCTCACGGTACAGGCTATATTAAAGCAGGTCTTAACTATGCCATGAGCCTCCATGCTATCGTTACCGCTCACAAAGAGGGCTTTGATGAAAATATGTACCTTGATGCAGGCACAAGAACCAAAGTTGAAGAAACAGGCGGTGCTAACTTCCTCTTTGTCACAAAGGACAACAAGGTTGTTACCCCCAAGTCAAACAGCATTCTCCCCTCCATTACAAGACGTTCTCTCATGGTCGTTGCAAAAGACTATCTCGGTCTTGAAGTTGAGGAAAGAGAAGTTTACTTTGACGAAGTGAAAGACTTTGCCGAATGCGGTCTTTGCGGTACAGCAGCAGTTATTTCACCTGTCGGCAAAATCTACGACCACGGCAAAGAAATCTGTTTCCCCAGCGGCATGGAGAAAATGGGCGAAGTTACCCAGAAACTCTATGACACCCTTACAGGCATTCAAATGGGCAGAATTGACGCTCCCGAAGGCTGGATAAGAGAAATAAAATAATGCATAATGCATAATTCATAATGCATAATTACAACAGCAGTCGGCTTTTTATGGCTGACCGCTGTTTTGTTTTGCCGAATATATACACACATATCAAATAAAATCCCATGCACACCATTTCAATTAGCAGTTAGCAATTAGCAATTTGTGCTGATTGCTGATTTTTTCTGCCCCAAATCAACAACAACATTCCGTAAAATCCCACGCACATCAAGATTTTTAAAATGAAATCGACTGAGAGGAATTTCACCAATAGGCACGGTGTTATTATGCACATCAGCGGAAATATTATCCACTCGAACACCATGATTTTTATATCCGTCACTTTTACAAGCCTTGCTATACTCATTACTGTATTAAGCAACTCACTTATTATAATGACTGCCACTATCCCCATTATGCCGAATTTCGGCAACAGCAAATATGTCAGTATCACTCTTATTACTGCATCTATCAGATTGAATATCAAATAGCTTGTCTGCTCGTTCAAGCCTTTCAATATGCCGTCTGCAACTGCGTCAAGATACATGAACGGCACAACAGGGGCAAGTATCCCTATAAATCGCCCCGCAAGCTCATTATGATACAATGCATTCCCTATATCACTCGAAAAAAACAGGAATATTACCATGACGGGCAATGAATAGTACAATGCAAGCCGAAACATCTTTTCCGTGATGTGCCTAATACTCTTGATATGCCTTTTTGCAAGTGCCTCTGACATTTCCGTCACTATCAGAGAGCAAAACGGAAATATGAATACTGTCGGAAATGTCAGTACGGGCATTGTCATTCCCCCAATTATACCGTACTCCGCAAGGGCTTTTGAACTATCAGAGCCGTTTTTCTTCAATCCCAACGGAATAAGCACATTTTCAACTGCACTCAGCCCACTACGCAAACATGAATTTGCCATGACGGGCAATGCAACAGGCATTATTTTTTTTGCAAGTCCGTCTGCCTTTTCACTTCCGCAATTTAATTTCTTTATGTCAACTGCATAGCATATCAGAGAATATACAAAAGAAATCACCTCTGCCAAAGTCGTTCCCAATACCGCTGTACAGCACGCTTTTTCAAGTGTATCGGGCTTTGCCAATGCAAATGCAAGGGCAAATACTCCCATTTCAATGACCTGTTCCAAAAGCTGTTCAACAGATGTCTGTACGGTCTGCCGTCTTGCCGTAAAATATCCCCTTATGCAAGCCGATACCGCCATGAACGGCAAACTCGGTGCAAGCAGTTTCAATGCAGGCACGGTTCTTATGTCATGCAGAAAATATTCTCCTGCCACATCTGCCGAAAAATACATGAACGCACCTAAAATTCCACCCGATACAAGTGAAATCAAAATGCACTTTTTAACGGCATATTTTGCTTTTGCAGGCTCTCCCCTTGCCGAAAAATCGGAAAATAATCTTGTTGCGGTCAGCGATATGCCCGAAGTCGATACCACTGCAAAAAACAGATATACGCTTATGATAAGCTGATAAAGTCCTATCCCCTCCGCCCCTATCGTGTCTGCCATGAACACTCGGAAAAACATATTCATACTTCTTATTATCAATGCAGATACTGCCATTATCAGTCCGTTTTTGAGAAATAAACGCTTTTGTATTGCAAACCCTCCTTTTTTGTTGTAAAATATACAAAGATGTTTTTTTGAAAGGAAATGGTTATGTTTAGGTTAAGGAGATTTTTGAAAAATTACAAACTGCAATTAACAATAGGTCCTCTTTGCAAGCTTATCGAGGCAATTTTTGAACTGTTCATTCCGCTCATAACTGCCGATATTATTGACACGGGTGTTAAAAACAGTGATGTCGGCTATGTTTTAAGACAGGGCGGTTTTATGATTTTTTTGGGGGCGTTGGGATTGGGATTTGCACTCGTCTGCCAAAAGTCCGCTTCCATCGCTTCACAGGGCTTCGGCACGGAAGTCAGAAATGCCATGTTCAAGCATATCAATACTTTCTCCCATGCGGAACTTGACAAAATCGGCACTCCCTCTTTAATTACAAGAATGACCAATGACATCAATCAACTGCAATTAGCCGTTGCCATGCTGATAAGACTTGTCATAAGAGCACCTTTCCTTGTAATCGGGGCAATCATCATGTCAATGTGCATTGATATGAAAATCTCTCTTATATTTCTTTCTGCCTCTCCTTTAATTGCATTAGTGCTGTTTTTGATAATGTACAAGTCTGTACCGTTCTTTAAGAAAATTCAGAAAAAATTGGATACCGTTTCTCTTATTTCAAGGGAAAATCTGTCGGGCAACAGGGTTATCCGTGCATTCTCCAAGCAGGATACAGAGCAATCCCGACTTGAACAGCAAAATAATGAACTCGAAGAAACTGCCGTTGCCGTTGGAAGAATTTCCGCTTTATTAAATCCCCTTACTTATGTGATTGCCCAAGGGGCGGTTATTGCAATCGTCTGGTTTGGGGCAAGGTTCGTTTATGACGGTCAGCTTTTGCAGGGACAAATTATTGCTCTTGTAAACTATATGACACAAATACTCCTTACTATGATAGTTGTTTCAAATTTAGTTGTCATTTTTACAAAAGCTTCCGCCTCTGCCACAAGAGTGAATGAAGTTTTTGACACCGTTCCGAGCGTCAGGGAAAAAACCTCTGACGAGATAAAAACAGATGAAAAAGCACCTGCCGTTGAATTTGAGCGTGTTTCATTCGGCTATGCGGACAATGCCTATGCACTTAAAAATATCTCTTTCACTCTGCAAAAGGGCGAAACTGTCGGTATAATAGGCGGTACGGGTTCGGGCAAATCCACTCTTGTTAATCTTATTCCGAGATTTTATGATACTTCGGAGGGAAATATATTTGTTGACGGTGTGAATGTCAAGGACTATTCCTTTAAGCAGTTAAGGCATACAATGGGAATTGTTCCGCAAAGTGCCATGCTTTTTGCAGGGACTGTCAAATCAAATATGCTCTGGGGAAATAAAAATGCAGATAAAAACGATATTGACAGGGCTCTTAAAATTGCACAGGCTTATGAATTTGTATATGCCAATCCCGAGGGACTGGAAAGGGCTGTAACGGCAGGCGGTAAAAATCTTTCGGGCGGTCAAAAGCAAAGACTGACGATTGCAAGGGCATTAGTCGCACAACCCGAAATTTTAATTCTTGATGATAGTGCAAGTGCTTTGGACTTTGCAACAGACGCTTCTTTAAGAAAATCCCTTAAAGAAGAAACAAAAAATATGACTGTTATCATGGTATCTCAAAGAGTGGGTACTGTCAGATATGCGGATAAAATTATTGTTCTTGATAAAGGCGAACTTGTCGGAATAGGAAAACATAATGATTTATTCAACTCATGCAGTGTATATAAAGAAATATGTCTTTCACAGCTGAAAGCAGAGGAGGTTTTGAACAAATGAAAAACAAAGGCACTTTAAAACGTATTCTCAAATATGCCAAACCCTACCGTTCAAGCCTTGTATTCGCTATGATATTTGCACTTCTCTACGTTGTTTTGAATTTGACTGCACCCGTACTTGTCGGCTATGCGATAGATAATATTATTAAAAAAAACAATGTCAATTTCAATGAAGTTGCACAGCTTTTGTTAATGGTCGGTGTAACGGTGCTTGCCTGTGCGGTATTTCAATGGCTGATGGGACTTTGTATCAACACCGTCAGTTACGGTACTGTAAGAGATATGAGAAAAGATATTTTCAAAAAATTCAATACCGTTCCCCTTAAATACATTGACGGTCACCCTCACGGTGATTTAATAAGCCGTATGATCAATGACGTTGACGCTGTCGGTGACGGTCTTTTACAGGGAATTACTCAGCTTTTTTCGGGACTTGTCATGATTATTTGCACTCTCGGCTTTATGATTTTTATCAATTTCTATATTGCACTCGTTGTTGTGATAATCACTCCGCTTTCCATGTTCGTGGCAGGGTTTATTACAAAGCTTTCTCAAAAGCAATTCCGTGAACAGTCTAAAACGCAAGGCGAAATCAGTTCCTATATTGAGGAATACATTGGACAACAAAAAGTTGTCAAAGCCTTTGGATATGAGGAACGCTCTCAGGAGGATTTTGAAGAAATCAATGCACGTCTGCTTGAATGCGGCAAAAAAGCACAGTTTTACTCCTCTCTTGCCAATCCAAGCACACGTTTTGTAAACGGCATTGTCACAGCCGCTGTCTGCACAGTCGGCTCTGTCAGTGCCATTCAAGGCACACTTTCTGTCGGTCAAATTTCTATGTTTATCACCTATGCCAATCAATATACAAAGCCTTTTAACGAAGTCACGGGAGTTATACCTCAGCTTCAATCGGCTCTGGCAGGGGCGGCAAGAGTTTTTGCACTTCTTGATGAAGACAATCAACTTCCCGACAGCGAAAACAGCATTGATATGAAAGAATGCAAGGGCAAAATTGATATTGACGGTGTTAATTTCTCCTACGTTCCCGAAAAACCGCTTATCACGGATTTTAATTTGCACGTAAAACCAGGTCAGAATGTTGCAATAGTAGGTCCTACGGGCTGCGGAAAAACTACTCTTATCAATCTTTTAATGCGTTTCTATGACGTAAACAGCGGTGATATTAAAATTGACGGCACAAGCATTTATGATATAAAAAGAAACTCCCTGCGTTCACTTTACGGAATGGTTTTGCAGGAAAGCTGGCTTTATAATGCAAGCATAAGAGATAATATCGCCTACGGAAAGCCCGATGCAACTCTTGACGAAGTGAAACAAGCTGCAAAATTTGCGTTTATAGACCACTTTATTGAACGTCTGCCCGATAAATACGACACTATCATTACAGAAGACGGGGCAAACCTTTCACAAGGTCAAAAACAGTTGATGTGTATTGCAAGAGTGATGTTATGTGACCCCCCTATGCTTATTCTTGATGAGGCTACTTCAAGTATTGATACCCGTACCGAAATTAAAATTCAACGTGCCTTCAACAAGATGATGGAAACAAGGACAAGTTTTATTGTTGCACACAGGCTTTCCACTATCAAAGAAGCTGATATTATTCTTGTCATGAAAGACGGCAATATTATCGAACAGGGCAGCCACTCCGAACTTATGGAGAAAAAGGGCTTTTACTTCACGCTTTACAACTCACAGTTTGCCAAAACAATTAGCAATTAGCAGTTAGCAATGAGCAATTATTTAAAAAAAGGGTGACTTTATGAGTATGGAAAGAATTGATAAAATATTGTCTTCACAGAATATCGCAACGAGAAGTGAAGCAAAAGAACTGATAAGAAAAAAGAAAATTTGCGTCAACGGCAAAATCGTCTTAAAGCCCGATGAAAAATGCAATCCCGAAACAGCAGAAATTTCTGTTGACGGAAAATTGATTTCTTTTAAAAAGTACGTCTATATTATGATGAATAAACCGTCGGGAGTGCTTTCCGCAAGCAATGACAAATATGCAAAAACCGTTATAGACCTCCTGCCCAAAGAATTGCAGAGAAAAGGACTTTTTCCTGCGGGGCGGCTTGATAAAGATACAGAGGGATTTATTTTAATTACAGATGACGGTGAATTGGCACATAAAATGCTTTCACCGAAAAGTCATGTCTATAAGCTTTACAAGGCTGTCGTTGACAAAATCCTTACTGACGAAGATGTGACGGCTTTCAAAAACGGTATCAATGAATTTCTGCCTGCGGAAATGAAAATTATTGATGAACATACCGCACTTGTGGAAATATGCGAGGGGAAATTTCATCAGGTTAAAAAAATGTTTCAAGCTGTCGGGGCAAATGTCACTTATCTCAAACGCCTCCGCATAGGCGGTGTTTGGCTTGATGAAACACTTGAAAAAGGAACTTTCAGAGAACTTTCCCCAAAAGAACTCCATGAACTTTTATGTACTAAGCACGGCATTTGACTGTTATTTTGATATGCAAAATAGACAAATTTGTTTGCTATTTTTTGGTTTATGTGAATTATACCTAAACTATTCATTTAGATTTTAGTAAAAAAAAGTATTTTATTTTCCGAGAAAATCTGTTATAGTTATATTGTTGAATATTGATTTCAAATTACGCTTTTGATATAGCGAATAAATCGGGAGGTATTAACCAAATGGCTAGTGTATCATTGAAAAATGTTTACAAGATCTATGACGGCAATGTTGTAGCTGTAAACGACTTTAACCTTGAAATTGAAGATAAGGAATTTATCATCTTCGTTGGACCGTCCGGCTGCGGTAAATCAACAACTCTGCGTATGATTGCAGGTTTGGAAGACATCTCTAAGGGCGAACTTCACATTGGTGACGTTCTTGCAAACGACATCTCTCCGAAAGACAGAGATATTGCAATGGTTTTCCAGAACTATGCTCTTTATCCCCACATGACCGTTTTCGATAATATGGCATTCGGTCTTAAACTGCGTAAAACTCCCCCCGAGGAGATTAGAAGACGTGTTGAAGAAGCTGCACGTTCTCTTGATATTGCACATCTGCTTGAACGTAAACCGAAGGCTCTCTCCGGTGGTCAAAGACAGCGTGTTGCTCTCGGTCGTGCTATCGTTCGTGACCCGAAGGTATTCCTTCTCGACGAACCGCTCTCCAACCTCGACGCTAAGTTGAGAACTGCCATGAGAACCGAAATTTCCAAGCTCCACAAAAGACTTGGCACTACTTTCATCTACGTTACACATGACCAGACAGAGGCTATGACAATGGCTGACCGTATCGTTGTTATGAAAGACGGCTTCATTCAGCAGGTAGATACTCCTCAGAACCTCTATGAAAGACCTTGCAACCAGTTCGTTGCAGGATTTATGGGTACTCCCCAGATGAACTTCATAGACGCTACCATCGTTCGTTCGGGTGATGATTACGGCATTCACTTCGGCAATTATACCATTCCTCTCCCCGAGTCAAAGAATAAGAAAAATATTCTTTCTCACTTTGTCGGAAAAGAAGTTGTTCTCGGTATCCGTCCCGAAGATGTTCATGATGAGCCCGAATTCCTTGAGAGATCCGAAGAAAGCATTATCGAAGCTCAGGTTGAAATTACAGAATTGATGGGTAATGAAATTTACATCTATCTGAATATCGAAGGCACATCTGCTATTGCCCGTGTTGACCCGTCATCTACTGCAGAAGCAGGCGAAGTTATCGAAATCGCATTTGACGTTGAGAAAATACACATCTTCGATAAAGAAACAGAAAGAACCATCACTAACTGATTTTCCCTTTCAGTTTTATAAAAAAGTCTGCACATATTCTTGTGCAGACTTTTTGTTTATACAAGATTTTTGATGTACTTGAAAACGGGCTTTCTGTACCACTTCATTTTTGAGTAAATACGTGAAGATACTTTTTGATATATCGCTTCTATAAACTCACGGTTTTTCTCGGAATTTGCCTCGCTGTCGGGCGAAAAGCTGTCCTCACACAAAATTTCAAACATCTTTTCCGCATCTTCCTCCGATACGTCGGGAAAACTTTCACTTAATCTTATGTAAAAATCCGACTCCGAACCGTTATATTCCATCAGCATATTTTCAAAATGTATCGCTCTGATGAGCCTGTCAAATATTACTCGACAGTCAACCGTATTCGGCTTTTGCGATACGGTCTTTTTGCGTTTCAAAAATATAAACAATACTCCTCCCCCGATAACTGCAATCACTCCAATTATCAAAGTCACCGTCACGGGTGTGTAGTCCGTTTCCGAAATACGCTTTTCTTCTTCAAGCTTTTCGGCAGCTCTGTCACGGAATGTCCAGTTATTCTCGGACATTATTTTTTTCATCTTATCCGCATTGTATCCCGGATATTCTGTAAATAACTTTCCGCTTTCGTCGGGTGTAACATCAACAGGCACCCAGCCGTAATCTTTTAAAAATATCTCTGTCCATGAATAAGAATGACCGTCAGTGATATTTGCGATAAAGCCATTTTCCGATTTTTCAAAATCATCGGGTTTTACGATAAAGCCCGAAACATATCTCGCAGGTATGCCGTACATTTGATACATCAAAGTTGCCGCTGATGCAAAATATATACTGTCGCCTTTTCCGCTGCCAAATAAAAAATAATCCACTGCATCTCTGTCAAACGGTACGACACCCGTTTTTTTCGTAAACTCCGCTTTATTCTGCAAAGTGCATACAATAAAAGTCGTTATGTCGTCAAGATTTTCCAAAGGTGTTTTTTCACACAACTCTTTTAATGAGGCATTACTGTTTTCGGGATATTTTGTATATTCCTCTCCTATCCTCTTTATATACGCATCTACAAGCATTTCTACCTGTATATTATATTTCCAGTAATTTTTCATGTTCACGCCTTCCGCATAGGCAAAGTTATTTGAATAACCATTCTCACCTATGCGGTGATTAACTCTTATTCTGCCCTCACTGTACTGGGAATAATACGGTGTACATACTGTACTGTATGTTTCATTCATCTCCGTCATATCTGCATGAAATTTTTCTTTACTCGCATCATTCATCATACTGTAATTATAGTATATATCCGATATGGGGTCTGATGTATTTTTCATTATAGTGGAATAATCTCCGTTGATGGACTTTATCACGTCCATCATAAACGGCTCCTGATAGACACCCCTGTCTTTGTTTACATCACTTTCGGGCGGTTCTATGAATGCCGACTTCCATGCACCGTTCTCATATTTTCCTCCCTGAAAGCCATGCATATATATCGTCGTCTTCGGCACTTTATCCACTTTTACGGTCATCAGCGTATTCCCTGTATAAGTCAATTCCGAAAGATGTATTTTTCCCTCTGCCGTGATGCCCTCGGGGGCAAGATTGGCTGTAATGCTCTCAGCCAACGCAACAGCCGTATCACTGATGATTTCGGTTGCCTTTCCCGTCGAATCAAAAAGGTCTTTCTCAATGATACTCTCTATCGGAAAGGCGGGAACAATCGTTACTATAATTACCGCTATCGCTATGAGAGTGCTGGCAACCGATATTTTGCTTCGGTCATTCATTCGGAATGTATCTCTTCCGCTTCGGCTCTCCGTCATATTTACTATAACAAACGCTATATTGAATATTACACCCAGAATGACAGTGATATAGCCGAATTTCAAATTCATCACGGGTGCAAATACTATCAGTCCGAACGATACAAAAAGCACTAACCAATGACTTCTTAAAATAAACTCAAACGAAAATAATACAAATACTACCAGTATCAGCCCCGATATTATCAGCGGTGCGGACAAGTTCAGCACTTCTCCCGAAAATGCCTGCCTTGTGACACTCCACACCTCAGGCACAAATATGACTACCGTTGCAAGCGACATGATAATTGATATTACCGCAAATATCCTTGTATGGAAAAAGTAAAAATACCATAGAAACACACTCAATACAGACAAAAACATTGTCATATATATGTACATCTGATTTTCAACCGTCACATTGTCGCCTATTCCGAACAGCACCCCGACAAGCCCCGTTACAAAAAATAACAATAATACAGGCGACCTGTCCAATGCCCTTCTTCTGCGTCTTTCATCACGACGCATATTCCTGTTTGTATACTCTCTTTGAGTAGTGATTTTGATTTTTTTAATAATAATCACCTGCCCAGTCTGAAAAACTCATCACTTAATTCCGCTTCAAGAGTTTCCCTGTGAAATCTGAATACAGCCCTGTTCATGAAATACCATTCCAATTTCGTATTGATTATCATTGACTTCTTATCCAGATTTCCTATTTCATTATAAAAAGTGTCCTTGGTGCATATCACTTCGGAATGATACAATCTTGAAAGCAAGTCCCTTGCCTCCTCCTCATTCGTCACCGTCATGTCTTTTATTCCCATAAATTCGCTGTCGTACCAATGCACTTCCAGCATGACTTCATGCCTTATCAGCGTCATTATGATTGAAAAAATTATCTCATAGAATGCGTCCATGTAGTCCATTGTAGGCGGTTCGTCACCCGACGTGTCAAGCACCATGTCAAAAATATAGTCGTTCTCTTTCTGATATTCCTTTACCCACAACTCGCCTGTCCTTGCACTGTAATTGAAATGTATATGCCTGAACAAGTCGCCCTCACGGTATTCTCTCAAATTTCGTATTTCACTGTGGTCATCGCCTTTTTTATTCGAGCTTGTATCTGCAATCGGGTCTTCATCATACATTCCCAGTATTGGCAGTTCTATCAGCATATTTTTAGCCGTAGGCATTACCAATATTTCTCTCTGCTGGCTGAGCTTTTTTGAACCCGAAAATATCGACAAATAGTCATATACTCTGACTTTCCTCAGACTTACTCTTATCAGTCCGCAATAAGGGGCTGTAAAGTAAAACTCCGATACATTGGCATCATTATGCCTTTTTCCCATGGCACTTCCGCAAAACTTCTTTTTTACCGCCCTGTCAAACGGATATTTCATGGAAAAAAATATCTTAAACTTGTTCACGGGAAAATTGCTTGTATTCTCCGTTTCAAACCTGTAAACACGCTCTATATTTTTAAAAGCAACATCCTCTTGTTTTGGTATGGTAACTTCCGTATGCCTTGTAAGATACCATGAAAGAACTATCAGCACAACGGCAGATATGGCAAGACCGATTACAGCCGTCATTAACGGTGTCTGACTGAAAATCCCCGCAAAATACCATGCCGCCGCCAAAATTAAAATCGCTGCAATTTTTTTCATTTTACTACTCCCATTATGGAATTCATAATTCATAATGCATAATGCATAATTCACATTGCACACTGCACATTGCTCACTGCTAATTGCTAATTGAATTATCGCTTTACGCCCATGTACGGTATCTTTACGGTTCTTGCAATTTCTTCTATGACTTCATATTTATTGATACTGCCGACTTTTGCGGCTGCACTCATGATGATACGGTGTGCAAGCACATAAGGCAGCTGTATCAATACATCATTCGGCACAACGTATTTTCTGCCGTTGAGCCATGCATACGCTCTTGCCATTTTTACCAGTGCAATCGTTGCACGGGGACTTGCCCCACGCTCTATGTATATATGATTTCTCGTTGCCGCAACCAATCTTAAAAGATAGTCATACACAACGTCTTTTACATACACGTCATATATCTCTCTACGCATCTGTAAAAATGCCTCTTTTGTAATAACAGGCGTTACAAGGTCGGCTCTTGATTTCAAGTCGCCTATGGTCTTTGCGATTTCAAGTTCACTCTGGAAATCGGGATAGCCTATTGACATTGTTACCATGAAACGGTCAATTTCGTTGTCGGGGAGATACTGTGTACCTGCTGTACCGGAGGGGTTCTGCGTTGCGATAACCAGAAACGGCTCGGGTACGTCACGGGTGACACCTTCGACGGATACTCGGCGTTCTTCCATAACTTCCAGCAATGCCGACTGCGTTTTAGGCGATGTACGGTTAATCTCGTCGGCAAGCAGAATATTGGTAAAAACAATTCCCTCTTGATAAGCAAAAGAGTCGTTGGCTCTTTTATAAATAGAAAATCCCGTCAGGTCTGACGGCAAAACGTCAGGGGTAAACTGCACACGCTTACTGTCAAGTCCCATTGCTCTCGAAAACGCCAATGCAAGCGTTGTTTTACCAACTCCCGGTATATCTTCAAGCAAAACATGACCGTCTGCCAAAAATGCCGTCATAATCTCGGCAACCTCGCCTTTTTTTCCCAATATGACTTTATTTACCTCCGCAAGCACATCTTGTGCCATTTCCATGTAACTCTTTGTCTTTTCAGACACGGGCTGTTGATTTTCTTTTCCAAATGCCTCCTGTTCATTGATACTTTCCTGTTCCGTGCCGGTTTCAACTTCCTTTATCTCGTCTGCCAAAAAAATCACCCTCCGCTTGATTGAGTGTGGAGTGTTGAGAGTGGAGAGTGGAGTTTTTTTATTTTCCGCTTCACTCTCAAAATCCACTTTAAAATAAATTTGTGTTTCGGTAAAAAAATCGGGATTCGACTTTGCTCCACTCCCAACTCTCCACTCTCCACACTAACTAACATTGTAACATATATACATATTCATTTCAACATCTATGCAGAATAAAAATAATTTTCCAAACCCCTCTGTCTTTGTGCACACGCTGTCGGGTGTTTCAAATACCCGAAAATCCCCATTTTACTGAAATAAAAAAAAATTAAGGATTTTTTGCAAAAAACCCTTGACAAAAATGCGTTTTTGGAGTATATTTGTAGAATGCACCATAGTAGAGAACTGTCCTTTTTTGGCAGTTCCCGAAATCAACCTGTATAAGATATTAACATAAATTTTAGAAAAAATCAAGAGTTTTCTTGTAAATTTTCGTTTTTATTTTTCGGGGGCGGTGCTGTTAAAAAAAGAATGGAGCTGATTGTATGGTGAATGTCAAAACCGTTCGTCTCGGAAATACGGAACGCAAAAGCTTTTCCCACACCGACACGGTTATTGAAATGCCGAACCTCATTGAAATTCAGACGGATTCGTATGAGTGGTTTCTCGAAAAGGGCTTGAAAGAGGTTTTTGAAGATGTTTCGGGAATAACGGATTATTCGGGACATTTTGTATTGAGTTTCCTCGACTACAAGCTTGACAGGGAACACCCTAACTACTCTATTGCAGAATGCAAGGAACGTGATGTAACATACTCTGCCCCGCTTCGTGTCAAAGCCTCCCTCTACAATACCGAAACAGGCGAACATGCCGATTCGGAAGTATTTATGGGCGACTTCCCCTTGATGACTCCAAGCGGTACTTTCGTCATAAACGGTGCGGAAAGAGTTATCGTTTCCCAGCTGGTAAGGTCCCCGGGCGTGTATTACAAAATGGACCACGACAAAACAGGCAAGGAACTTTTCAGTTCTACCGTCATTCCCAACAGGGGTGCATGGCTGGAATATGAAAATGATGTAAACGATATTTTCTATGTCCGTATTGATAAAAACAGAAAACTCCCCGTTACTACTTTTATACGTGCGTTGGGTCTTGGCACTGACCAGGAAATTATTGATTTCTTCGGTGCCGATGACAGAATTATTGCAACTATCGAAAAGGACTCCACCAAAAACAGAGATGACGCTCTCAAAGAGGTTTACAGAAAGCTTCGCCCCAGTGAGCCTCCTACCGTTGAAAGTGCTCAGGCTCATCTTGATAATCTTTTCTTCGACCCCAGAAGATACGATATGTCAAGGGTGGGCAGGTATAAATATAATAAAAAGCTCTCCCTTTCCAACAGGCTTGCCAATCAGGTGCTTGCAGAACCTCTTGCAGACCCCGTTACAGGTGAGATTATTGCAGATGAAGATGAAGTTATCTCCAAAGAACGTGCCGTTGAAATCGAAAATGCAGGCGTTACCGTTGCATTCGTAAAGGACGCAAACGGCAATCCCGTTAAAATCATCTCAAACGGCATGGTCGATATTTCAAAATATATCGGCTTTGACGTAAGCGATATAGGAATAAATGAAAAAGTAAGGTTTACCGTTCTCCGTGAGATTCTCGACAGCTTCGGCTCCGAAGATGAAACCGTACTGAAAAAGGAACTCAGAAAACGCAAAGACGAACTTATCCCCAAGCATATTATTATTGATGATATTTTTGCAAGTATCAACTATATGAATTCCCTTGCCTGCGGTATCGGCACAACAGATGATATTGACCATCTCGGCAACAGACGTATCCGCTGTGTAGGCGAACTTCTCCAAAATCAATTCAGAATCGGCTTTGCCCGTCTTGAAAGAGTTATCCGTGAAAGAATGACGCTCAATGCTCAGGATATTGCAGGTCTTTCACCCAATACTCTTATCAATATACGCCCCGTGACTGCCGCTATCAAGGAATTTTTCGGTTCTTCTCCGCTCTCGCAGTTCATGGATCAGAATAACCCCCTTGCAGAACTTACTCATAAAAGACGTCTTTCCGCACTCGGTCCGGGCGGTCTTTCAAGAGATCGTGCAGGATTTGAAGTCCGTGACGTTCATTATACACACTATGGCAGAATGTGCCCTATCGAAACTCCCGAAGGTCCCAACATCGGATTGATTTCCTATCTTGCAACTTTTGCGAAAATCAATGAATACGGTCTTATCGAAGCACCTTTCCGCAGGGTTGACAAGGAAACAGGCATTGTTACAAGCGACGTGCAGTACATGACGGCTGACGTTGAAGATAACTATGTTGTTGCTCAGGCAAATGAACCTCTTGACGAAAACGGCAGATTTGTACACAAGAAAATTGTCGGCAGATGCCGTGATGAATTTATTGAAGTCGAGCCCGAAAAGGCTGACTATATGGACGTATCTCCGAAAATGGTCGTATCCGTCGCTACGGCTATGATACCTTTCCTTGAAAATGACGACGCAAACCGTGCTTTGATGGGCTCAAACATGCAGAGGCAGGCTGTTCCGCTTCTCGTGACAGAACCCCCTATTGTCGGCACAGGCATGGAATACAAAGCAGGCGTTGACTCGGGTGTATGTATCCTTTCCGAAGGAAACGGTGTTGTGGAATACGTCAGTGCAGACAAGATAAAAGTAAAATATGACAACGGTACAAAGAAAACTTATGCCGTTACCAAATTCACCCGTTCCAATCAGGGTACTTGTATCAATCAGGTGCCTATCGTAAGTGTCGGTCAGCGTGTAGTTAACCGTGAAGTTCTCGCTGACGGTCCCGCTACAAGCAACGGTGAAATCTCTCTCGGCAAAAATGCCCTTATCGGCTTTATGACATGGGAGGGC
>Ga0256407_10008217_pt1 | contig 15411 bp, 13 predicted proteins | sample RumenRJG_04DNA_FD_193489 | JGI IMG/M metagenome (GOLD analysis project Ga0256407, IMG submission 193489) | Bovine rumen microbial communities from Lethbridge, Alberta, Canada - RJG_04 | ecosystem: Host-associated > Mammals > Digestive system > Stomach > Rumen | place: Canada: Alberta...
TCCTAAGCTGAAGGACCATGAGACCGAATACGGAATCGGCTGGCTGCCTTTCGGAGGCTACTGCAAGATCAGCGGAATGATCGACGAGTCCATGGACACCGAAGCCATGAAGAAAGACCCGCAGCCGTGGGAGTTCAGGACCAAGCCGGCCTGGCAGAGACTGCTGGTGATGGCCGGAGGAGTTCTGTTCAACTTTATCCTCGCGATTGCGATGTACTGCCTGATCCTGGATATCTGGGGCTCGTCATATATCAGCAACCGGGACAATTGCATCTACGCGACGGAAGTGGCCTACGAACTGGGATTCCGCACCGGCGACCGCGTGCTCAGCTTCGATGATTATGAGCCGGAGGACTTCAGTTCTCTGCAGATGGACCTGATCCGCAGGGATGTCCGCGAGATCAAGGTTCTCAGGGACGGAGACACGACGTCGTTCTATATGGACCAGGCCAAGCTGCCGGAGCTGCTCAACACTCCGGGAGTGTTTGAGCTGGCAGTGCCGTTCGTAATCGATACGATACCGCCGGATTCGCCTAACTACGGGGCCGGATTCGAGCGCGGAGACATGGTCATAGGCGTTGACGGTACTCCGATCCGCTTTGTGCAGGAAAGCCGCGGGCTGTTGTCCGGGCGAGTCCATGAGACCATTCCCGTGGAGGTGCTCAGAGGGGCTGATACGCTCGCGATGGAGATGAAGACGGACTCGACCGGAATGGCTCGGATCTATGCCAGGATGCCGGAGATCAGCACGAAGACATATTCGACTGCAGAGGCTATCCCGGCAGGATTCATGAAGACTTTCTCCACTATCGGAGGCTATCTCAAGGACCTGAAGATGATCGCCAAGCCGTCGACCGGAGCGTATAAATCTGTAGGAAGTTTCATTGCCATCGGCCAGGTCTTCCCTTCGGCATGGAATTGGTATATTTTTCTGAATCTGCTGGCTTTGCTGTCGATAATGCTCGGAGTGGTCAACCTTCTGCCTATTCCGGCGCTGGATGGCGGACATATTGTCTTCGTGCTGTATGAGATTATTACAGGACGGAAGCCGGGAGACAAGTTTCTGGAGGTGGCCCAGATCATCGGCATGGCACTGCTTTTCGTGCTGATGATATTTGCCTGCGGAAACGATATCGGAAGATTGTTACATTAATACTCTATATTATGAGAAAAATAATGACATTGGTGATTATGGCGCTTGCCATAGTTTCCTGCAAACCGACTAAGACTCTGCTTCCGAATGTCAGCGGAAAGGCTGGGGAGGTCATTGTCGTAATCGACAAGAACAATTGGGAGGGGAATCTCGGCAATGAAGTCCGCGAAGTCCTCGGTAGCGATTGCCCTTATCTGGCGCAGAAAGAGCCTCTTTTCAATGTGGCTAATGTCTCTCCAGGCGGATTCGCGGATCTGTTCAAGGTGCACAGGAATATCCTTATCTTCAATATCAATCCTCAGAATCAGACTGAAGGAGTGGTGTATCGCAAAGATGTATGGGCAAGCCCGCAGTGCCTGATCCAGGTCAATGCTTTCGACAACGAATCTGCGCTGAAGCTTCTTCACGACAACGCCGAAAGAGTCGCCAACAGTTTCGAACAGGCTGAAAGGGACAGGATCATATCTAATGCCAGAAAATATGAGGAGCATCCTCTTTTCAAGACCGTATCCGAAGCTTTCGGCGGATCGCCTCACTTCCCTACCGGCTACAAGCTGAAGAAGAAGACCGACAATTTCATCTGGATCGCAGATGAGAAGCAGTACACGATCCAGGGGGTTCTCATATACAAATATCCCGCTTCGGAGAACGAGAATTTCTCGCAGGAGAGCATAATCTCCCATCGTAATGCCATCCTCAAGGAGAATGTCCCGGGAATGTTCGACAACACCTGGATGACAACGGCTACCTATATCGAGCCGACCGTGTCGTTCGTCAAGTATCGCAACCGTCAGTTCGCCGAGACCCGTGGATTCTGGGAGGTCCAGAACGATTTCATGGGCGGTCCTTTCGTTTCGCATTCGTTCTATGGCCCGGGCGCTGAAGATGTTATTGTAGTGGAAGCGTTTGTATATGCTCCAAAGTATGACAAGCGTCAATATCTGCGGCAGGTGGAGTCGCTTTTGTATTCTTTTGAATGGACTGCAGCCTCGGAATAAAAGATTAAAAATATTTTGAGGTAAGAAAAATAATGCATACCTTTGCATTCCCTTTCGAAGTATCCATACTTCAAAGAGGCGGACGGTGGGTTCGTATAACGGTTAGTACTCGGGATTTTCATTCCCGCAATAGGAGTTCGATTCTCCTACCCACTACTAAATATAAAAATAAGAAATAATGGCAAATAACGCATCTGCAGAGAAGTGCATTCGCCAGAGCGAAAGGCACAGATTGCATAACAGGTATTATGCAAAAACAACTAGAAACGCTATAAGGGCGATCAGGAACACAACTGACAAGAAGACTGCCGAGGCTAACGCCCCTAAAGTCTATGCAATGATCGACAAGCTCGCCAAAGTTGGTATTATCCACAAGAACAAGGCAGCTAACCTTAAGAGCGGTATTGCACTTTACATCAACAAACTCGCGTAAGTTTTAGATGAAGTTTAAGAGCTGCACCGCAGCTCTTTTTTACAACCTGCCGGAAGGCAATCGGGATGTAGCGCAGTTGGTAGCGCACTACGTTCGGGACGTAGGGGTCGTCCGTTCGAGTCGGATCATCCCGACCAAAACAAAGAGAGGTCAACTGATCAGTTGACCTCTCTTGTTATTATATGTCATTGAATCCAGCCTACAGGGTGAATTTGAGCATTGCGAGGACGCGGTGGTTAGCGACCCAGTGGAGGTTTGCGGTAGGGCGGGCCCACTTGTCTGAATCGTACTGACCATACCTCACATCGGTAAAATCATACTCGAGCGCAACCTGAAGCTTGCCGAAATTATAGGCAAGGGTAGGAGTTACGCGGAACATCTGGTCAATATTGCTGAAACCGTTTCCGCTGAAATAAATGGCGTTACCATCATGATACTCGCGGATAGTGCCGAGATTCTTCATATAGCCGACCATACCCATGACCTGGAACTTCTTGCCATAAGAAGCCGAAATGAAAGACACAGAACTCTGGATAGGAGTATACTCCCATGAAACGCCGTCATCCTTGAGCTTATACTGGGCATAACCGGAATTCAGCTGCATATGCTCGCCAGACTGCGCGTAGACAGTCTTGGCCTTAATCTGGAACATCCCCTTGGTATACTGGGCAAAAAGGAACGGATTGAAGGTTGTAAGCCACTCGTTGTACTTGACGCCATCGGCATTATAGCCATAGTGAGGACGGATACTCAAGATATCCACTCCGACCCTTCCGAGGAAACCGCCCTTCTTGTAGGAAACTCCTGCATAAACCTCCGGCACGGCATGACGCTGATAAAGATTGGTGGAACCGTCAGGACCATTCGAACGATACTGGAGCTGCTGGATAAGACCTACGTTAGCCGTAAGAGTCTTGTTGAAAGTAGCGCCGAACATCAGCTGGGCTGAACGGTTGAACGGCGAGAAAGGAGCACCAGTCTCGAGGTTGATGCAGTTAGGCATGTCTGCGGCAAGAGGATGCCATGTCTGGCCGACAGTAAGCTTGTAATCGACCTTACCGTCATTACGGCCATCCCAGAGGAGGTCGACATAAGCCTGGCGCATACGGAAAGTACCGACATTCTTGCTGCTGTTAAGACAGTAGAAGTCAGCTTCGATCTTACCGCTGATCTTTGTATCTCCAAGAGAATAACCGGTCACATCGAGGCCCAGACGGGTAGTGATAGCCTGGAAATTGTAGCTGGAGACAGCATTGACATCTTCGCCATTGACAATCTTCTCGTCAAGAGGAATGAAAAAGAACATATCCTCGGTAAGGGACTTGGTAGCCCTGGAATCTACAAAAGCGTAGCTACGGAAAAATCCGTAAGGTTTGAAGTGGTTTGCCGGCTGCTCCTGGGCGTATGAAACGCCTGAAAGGAGAGATGCAAACGCAGCAATAACAATAATTGATTTTCTCATATTACAGGGATTAAGGATAAGCTATGCAAACGGGAACAGTTTGGTAAGCCAGAAATATCCCAGTACGAAACCTATGAATCCTACGACGATACCGACCTTGGTCATATCCTTGGTCTCCACGAGTCCGGTAGAAGACGCGATGGCATTCGGCGGAGTAGAGATAGGGAAAAGCATTGCGATAGAAGCACAGGTTGCGACAAAGATAATCATGGCCTGGGTTCCTCCGAGTGAAAGGAAGCTTGCGTTGTTGGCGGCAGCAGGATCGGCCATACCCTCGGCAACCACGATAAGAATCGGAATCAGCAGGGCTGCCGTAGCAGAGTTGCTGATGAAGTTGGAGAGGAAGTAGCAGACAAGACCTGCGATCACAAGCACAAGCACGACAGACATGCTTCCGAAAGGAATTGCATTGATAAGGACTTTTGCAAGACCGGTGTCCTGCAGACAGTAACCGAGAGCGAAACCTCCGGCGACAAGCCACAGCACATTCCAGTTGATTTCCTTGATCTCCTCCTTGCCGAAAAGACCTGTAGCGGTAAACACGGCAAGCGGAACGAAAGCGACGATGTTGGAATTTATCTTTGTAAGCTGCTCGGTAGCCCAGAGAAGGATCGTAGCGAAGAACGTGATCCAGACGACATAAGTCCTCCAGTCCTTCTTCTTGTCACTCTTAGGGATCTCGAGCTTGAGCTCCTTAGTCTTGAACGGGAAAAGGTACCTGAGCAAGAACCAGGCGATTATGATCATGATAAGCACATAAGGGATCATGTGGATACACCAGTCTCCGAATGAGACATCGAATCCGGCCTGTTCCAGAGCGCCCTTTGCAGTCGCATTAGGAGGGGTTCCGATAGGAGTTCCGATACCTCCGAGGTTGGCGGCGACCGGAATCGAAAGCGCGAGACCGACCTTACCCTTATCGTCTGCCGGGAGCTTTGAGAGCACCGGAGCGAGAAGCGAAAGCATCATGGCAGCGGTAGCGGTGTTGCTCATGAACATGGAGAAGATCGAAATCATCACGAGGAAGCCCAGAAGCACAACCTTAGGCTTGGTTCCGAAAAGCTTGAGCAGAGCCCTGGCGAGGGTCACGTCAAGACCATACTTCTCGGCCATTATGGCGAGAACGAAACCGCCGAGGAAGAGCATCACGACAGGGTCGGCCATCGAGGCCATGATCCTGCTGTAGGTTACTAGCTGGCCATACTGAGGATCGCAGAAGAACCCGAGTCCCTTATTGGATACCGTCAGCAAAGCAATAGTGATAACAAGCAGCGATGTAGTCCAGTTCGGAATGATCTCGAAGATCCACATAAGCGCAGCGAAAACGAAGAGAGCGATTACACGCTGCTGGACTACGGTAAGGCCGTCAATTCCGAAGAAATTGACAGGCACAGCCCAAAGGAAAATTGTGATGAGCAGAACAAGAGGAAGCCATACACAATACTTCACATTGAATTTATTATTTGCCATTATTGAGTAAATTATATTGATTTTCACTAATGTCAAAGCAACCTCCAAATTTAACGACAATTTAGCTATTTACCAATAATAAAGGCGGCTAAATCAATAGCCGCCTTACACAAAAACTCTATGTAAAATTACTAGATTGTACCTTGCTCAAGCATTGCCTGCGCAACCTTCATGAAGCCCGCGATATTGGCACCCTTGACATAGTCCACATGACCGTCAGGCTGGGTTCCGAATTTCACGCACTGTTCATGTATACTCTCCATGATGAAATGCAGTTTCTCATCGACTTCCCTGGCAGACCAGCTGATATGGCTGGCATTCTGGGTCATCTCGAGACCTGATGTAGCAACACCTCCGGCATTGACAGCCTTACCCGGAGCAAAGAGCACTCCATTGTTCTGGAAATAATGGATAGCGCCCGGCTGGCAGCCCATGTTGGAAACCTCGCAGCAGCACCAGCAGCCATTTGCCTTAAGTTCCTTGGCATCCTCCTCTGAAAGCTCATTCTGGAAGGCGCAAGGGAGAGCGATATCTACCGGTATAGACCATGACTTCTTGCCAGGTATGAACTTGGCCTTGTCAGGGAACTTGGTTGCCATATCCTCGACCATGTTGCGGTTGGACGCACGCATGACGAGCATATAGTCTATCATCTCCTTGGTAATCCCTTCAGGAATATGGCAGACACCGTCCGGGCCAGAAATAGCGACTACTTTGGCACCGAGCTGGGTAGCCTTTGTGGCAGCGCCCCAAGCCACGTTACCGAAGCCGGACAAAGCGATCTTCTTGCCCTCGATAGTCTTCCCTGCCTTATGGAGAAGATGCTGGGTAAAATATAGCGCACCGAAACCGGTTGCCTCAGGACGGAGGATAGAGCCTCCCCATGTAGCGCCCTTTCCGGTAAGCACGCCGGTATTATACTGACGGGCCAGTTTCTTGTACATTCCGTAGAGATATCCGATCTCACGGCCGCCCACGCCGACATCGCCGGCAGGGATATCCTGGTCAGGTCCTATGCAGTTCCAGAGCTCGAGCATGAAGGCCTGGCAGAAACGCATTATTTCAGCGTCAGACTTGCCGACCGGATCGAAATCCGAGCCACCCTTTGCTCCACCCATAGGAAGAGTCGTAAGGGCATTCTTGAAGGTCTGCTCAAAACCGAGGAATTTAAGCATTGAAGGGGTAACAGCCCTGTGGAAACGGAGACCTCCCTTATAAGGGCCGATCGCGCTGTTGAACTGGATACGGTATCCGGTGTTGGTCTGCACCTCACCGTTGTCGTCGATCCACGTAACCCTGAAAGAGAAGATACGGTCCGGTTCGACGATTCTCTCGACAATCTTGGCAGCCTCGAATTCCGGATGCTGATTATAGACTTCTTCTATTGACTCAAGTACTTCCTGGACAGCCTGAAGGTATTCCTTTTCACCTGGATATTTGGTCTGTAGCCTGGCCATTATGTCTTGTGTTCTCATGATAAAATAGCGTTTTAGTATTATTTTACTTTAAATATCTAAGCAAATTCAATATTTGTGGTACAAATCTAATAATAAAAACGGAATATTACTATTAATCCGTAAGAAAAATCAATACGGTTTCCTTAAAACAAAAAGACGGTGACCGGGGACCCCCGGACACCGTCTCTGTAAAAGTCGAACGCCGTATTACTGCTTGTTGCTCTGGGCAGCCTGGAGTTCAGCCTGAAGTGTCTCGAGAGTCCTGCCTTCAGGAATACCGAGAGCCTTGCGGGCCTCCTTGGTGAGGTCAGTCACAACTGCGTCATTAGCGAAGATGAACTGGGATGCATCGAATACGAAAGCATAGCCGCCATCTTTAGCGAGCTTCTCTACGGCCTTCATGGCTTTCTCCTGGATAGGAGCCATAAGCTCGTTCTGCTTTGCAGCAAGTTCCTGCTGAACTGACTGCTGGAACTCCTGAAGACGAGTCTGGATATCATTAAGCTCTTTCTCTTTGCTCTGCTTGATAGCTGCAGTCCAGGTATCAGCCTTCTGCTGGTACTGAGTATATTTTGTCTGGAACTCATCGTACATGCCCTGGAAGGTTTCTTCAGCTTCCTTCTGCGTTGCATCGATAGTAGCTCTTGCCTGGTCAGATTCCGGCATAAGCATTACGAGTTCATTGAAGTTCACGTGAGCGAACTTGAGATCCTGCGCAGAAGCAGAGAGAGTAAGAATTGCCGCAACGGCAATCAGAATAATCTTTTTCATATTAAATTAAATTACTTGTTTTCCGATTGATGATATTATATCCTCTCAAAGATTGTACCATTCTAGAATTCCTGACCGATAATGAAGTGGAACTGGCTTCCTCCGTTGACAGGGTCGTCGAAACCGTAGCCCCAGTCGATACCGAGCAGACCGATCATCGAAAGGAAGATTCTGGCGCCGACACCGGCAGACCTCTTGATCTGGAACGGATTGAAGTTCTTTATGTCAGACCAGCAGTTACCGCCCTCGAGGAATGCGAGCACGAATACCTGGGACTGAGGCTGGAGAATGATAGGATAACGGAGCTCGACAGTAAACTTGTCATAGACGTTACCTGCGTTAGAGTAGCTGTTTGAATTGTACTTGGTGAGAGCCGTAGGAGTAAGAGAGTAGTTCTCGTAACCACGGAGCGAAATCACGTCAGTACCATAGTTGTTGTATCCGGACATACCGTCACCGCCGACGAGGAAGCCCTCGAAAGGAGAATAACCCCAATTGCGGTTGTAGAAACCGAGATAACCGAACTGGGCTCTTGTCCTAAGCACGAGGTCGCCCCAGAGCTTCTTATAGACATCAGCCTTGAAAGTCCATTTGTGGTACTCGATCCATTTATATCTGTCCTTAGCGCTCCAATTGTCGTAATTGATATCCCTCCAGCTTGAGACCTTGGTAGGGTTGCCGTTCGCATCAAGGACACCTTTATCCCTTCTTCTCAGCAGCGAGAACGGAGGAGTAAGCTGTACGGAGAACGAAATGTCGGAACCGGACCTAGGATAAATCTGCTGGTCGGTCGACGTACGCGAAAGTCCGAGAGTATAACTGATATTATGGGCCACGCCGTCGTCAAAGATGAAGCCGCTGGAGTACCAGTTGTTGAGCTTGTAAGTCTGCCAGCTGAGCTGGTTGTAGAGCACGAAGTAGTTGTCCGGCCATTTAAGACGGTTACCGAGACCTGCCGAGAATCCGTAGACCTCCATCTGGCGGTCATGGCTGAGAATATTCCATGCAAGATAAGAGTTCGTCTGTCTTGTATAGTAGGCTGAAAGGCTGAGAGAAGTAGGCTTCTTTCCGAAAAGCCAAGGCTCGCTGAAGCTTGCGGAGACCGCTGTATAATATGTACCGCTGGTCTGGAATCGGATCGAGAGATTCTGCGCGTCTCCGAGAGGGACAGGTCTCCATGCGCCGCCTTCCATCATTCGTCTTGTGGAGAAGTTGTTGAAACTCAGTCCGACAGTACCGACAAAGGTTCTTCCGCCCCAGCCACCGGAGAGTTCGACCTGCGAAGAAGGTTTTTCAGTCACATTGTAGACAAGGTCGACTGTGCTGCTGGTGGCGTTCGGAATCATTGAATAGCCCTTGCTCGGGTCCATGATAGACTCCGGATCGAACTGACCGAGAGATGCGATCTCACGGATGGACCTCTCGAAGTCGGTCTGGGTGAACAGATAACCCGGACGGGTAAATATCTGACGGCGTACCACCTTCTCGTTGGTAAGGTCGTTACCGTTGATCACGATATTGTTGAGAGTAGCCTGCTTTCCTTCCACGATTCTCATCTCGACATCGACCGAATCACCCTCGATATTGAGCTCGACCGGCTGGACCTGGACAAAAAGGTAACCGTTATCCCTGTAAAGCTTGGATACATCGATGTCGCCCTGCTTTCCGCCGCCGGTAAGACGCTTCTGCATCGTCACCATGTCATATACATTGCCCTTGTCGACCTGGAGAATGGAATTGAGCGCATCCGCAGAATACACGGAGTTGCCGGTCCACGTCACATTCCTGAAGTAGTAACGCTGGCCTTCGTCAATCTTTATGTCGATAGCGAGTCGGTTGGAATCCACATAATAAAGGGAGTCTCCTATGATTCTGGCATCCCTGTATCCGGCCTCGTTGAAGGCTGTGATAAGGTTGCGCTTGTCATTGGCATACTCCTTGGCATTGAATTTCTTGCTCTTGAAGAAGTTGTAGAACTTACGGCTCTTGGTCTTCTTCATGGACTTGGCAAGCTTGTAGTCCGAGAGATTCTCGTTGCCGATGAAGTTGATGTCGCGTATCTTGACCTTGGAGCCTTTATTTATGGCGAAGTTCACACGGATGGCATTCTTCACGACGGTATCCTTTGCCACGCGGACATCGACCTTGGCATTCATGAAGCCCTTTTCGTCGTAATATCTCTTTATTATGCCGATCGAAGTCTTCTCGATATATTCAGAGAACTCACCGCCTCTCCTGAGGTTCAGACGCTCCTGAAGATCCTTGCGCTCGCCGCTCTTTATGCCTGAGAAAGACCAGCGGGAGACACGCGGACGCTCCTTGAGAGCGATGCGGAGATAGACACTGTCCTTGGCTGCGGATAAAGAATCTGCATATACGGCAACGTCTTCGAAATATCTCTGGAGCCAGAGTCTCGATACTACGGAAGAAATATCATCGCCAGGGATGGTAATCTCCATTCCCTTCCGGAGACCGGAAACCTGGATGATCTGGTTCGAACTGTGCGTAACGTTACCTTCTACCGTAACTCCTCCGATAATATATTTATGAGGGTTTGCATAATCTATATCCACACCGCCCTGGTTCTGCGCATAAGAAGCGGCAGAAACGAAAAGCAATGCAGACAGCCCCAATATCTTTCTAAATCTCATATTCTACAAATAATCCGCAAATATAATTGTTTTATTTCACTTTTCCATAACGCCTGTCCCTGCCGGCAAAGTCTTCAAGGGCAGCCCTGTACTCCTCCTTCCCGAAGTCAGGCCAGAGCACATCGGTAAAATAAAATTCCGAGTAAGCTCCCTGCCACAGCAGAAAGTTACTCAGACGCTGCTCCCCTGACGTACGTATAATAAGGTCAGGATCCGGGAGTCCGGCAGTGACGAGATAATCGTCAAATGCCGAAAGTTCCATATTCCGGACCTTTTCCAGGCCTTCCGGCCCGGATGCCGCCTCTTCGGCAATCCGTTTTGCAGCCTGCAGGATATCCCACTTGCCGCTATAGCTGATGAATAAGATCAGGGTAAGATTCTTGTTGTCCTTCGTACTCTCCATGGCCTGGTCGATAGCCTCGTTCATGGCCTTGCCCAGACGCGCGCGATTACCGAGCACGACAAAGCGGACCCCGTTACGCATGAAGTTTTCGAATTCTCTGGAGATAGATTCCATCATAAGGTTCATCAGATAGCCGACCTCTTCGTCCGGACGGCCCCAGTTCTCTTCCGAAAAGGCATAAAGGGAGAGATACCTGACGCCCTGCGCAACCGACTCCTCGGTCACGGCGCGTATGCTGTCGACCCCATGAAGATGCCCGAAAACACGCTCCTTTCCTCTTTCTTTCGCCCACCGGCCGTTACCGTCCATTATCATGGAGACGTGCACAGGTATTCGTTTAGCTGAAGATTCCATTCTATCCATTATTTCTCATATCCTCGCCCCAGAACAATCTGCTCGTAAGACCTTTTACGAAATCCGACGTGGCGAGCCGTATCCGCTTAAGCGAAAACTGTGCCATTGATATGTCGACATGCCAGGACGGATCGATATCGAAACTGCGGTTGTCCATGGTCATGCGGACCTTGTCGTCCCGGCTCTGGAGAGATATCCCGATCTTGGAGTGGTCAGGGATGACCAGCGGCCGGACATTGAGGTTGTGCGGACAGATCGGAGCTATGATCAGGACCTTAGTGTCAGGAAGACAGATCGGGCCGCCGACGCTGAGGGAATAAGCGGTCGAGCCGGAGCTGGTCGCAAGCAGAAGGCCGTCGGCCCAATAGGTAGGCAGGGCCTCCCCGTTGAGGGTGACGTCAATTCCGAGGACGCTGGATCCGATACGGTGGAACGAGACTTCGTTGAGGGCATATGGAAGAAGACCGATTTCTTTGCGGGCATTGACGCCCTTGACCGTCGCATTCAGCATGGTCCTGTACTCGACGGAGAATTCGCCGGCGAGGAGAGCATCGACGACGTCTTCCGGCCGGTTCTCCGAAAGGAAGCCGAGGCGTCCGAAGTTGACGCCGAGGATAGGGATTCCGACGTCGGCGACAGTCTGGGCCGCATTCAGGAAAGTGCCGTCTCCCCCGGCGCTCAGCACAAGATCGGTCTCCGGCCGGATGTCCGCCTTCGTGCCGATTTCATAGACCTCATACGAGGCGTCTTCGAGCTGGGATATAAGCTTCCCGAACTTTGGATCCTTCCTCAGTTCCTCCTTTCTGATGTACAGTCCGATTCTCATGTCTTCATTATCCAATTAACTGCCAAAAATAACATTTTATTTGCAGATTCCCCATATTTATATTTATTTTTGTCTTGATTAAAAAGCATGACAATGACTAGACTGAGTGTTAACATCAACAAAATCGCGACCATCCGCAACGCGCGTGGCGGCAACATGCCGGACGTCGAGAAAGCGGCAGTGGATTGCGAGAGTTTCGGAGCGGAAGGAATAACCGTCCACCCACGTCCGGACGAGAGACATATCCGATACTCAGACGTACGTCTCATACGCCCACTCATCAAGACTGAATTCAACATCGAAGGCAACCCTATTCCTTCGTTCATAGACCTGGTATGCGAGGTCGTGCCGGATCAGGTGACCCTCGTGCCGGACGCCCACGACGCAATCACGTCCAACGCCGGGTGGAATACCATAGCCAACAGGGACTTCCTCACCGAAGTCTGCGGCATCTTCAAGAGCAAAGGAATACGCACGTCGATATTCATTGACCCGGACCCGAAGATGGCCGAAGGCGCCGTCCGCTGCGGGGCCGACAGGGTCGAACTGTACACCGCCGCCTATGCCGAGGACTATCCTCATGGTCCCGAAGCCGCGATCTCGAGATTCCTGGAGACGGCGAAGGTCGCCAGGGAATGCGGGCTGGGGCTGAACGCCGGCCATGATCTCAACCTCGAGAATCTGGAGTTCTTCGTGCGCACGATTCCGTGGACAGACGAAGTCTCGATCGGCCATGCAATAATCTGTGACGCGCTTTATATGGGTCTGGAGAAAACAATCAAGGCATATCTGTCGAAGATTAAGATTTTTTAGTAACTTTGCATCCTACGTCGCATAGACAAACACTGAAAATATAAATCAACAATCAATAAAATGAAAAATACTCCTTTAATTCTGAGCGTCATCGCTCTCGTGGCTGTTGCCGCCCTTGGTATCATCCAGCTTACTTCAAACAAGAGCAATAACGCTCCGGCAGCGGCTGGAGAAGCTTCAGTTGCAGCTCCGGGATCTATCGTATATTTCAACCTCGACAGGGTCCTCAAAGAGTACGATATGGCCAACGACCTCAGCTCCGTAGTGGAGACCAAGGTGCAGAGCATCCAGGAAGAGGTTAACCGCAGAGGCAACAAGCTCCAGAAAGATATCAATGCTTTCCAGGACAAGATCAACAAGGGAACTATCACCAGCGCTTCTGCAGCAGTGCAGCAGGACAAGCTCCAGCAGCAGAATAACGAGTTCCAGAATTACGCAGCCCAGAAGCAGCAGGAAATCGCTGAGGAGCAGCAGGTTATGATGAACCAGATCGGCGACGCCATCAAGTCTTTCCTCGACAAATTCAACGAGGACAAGAAATATGGCATGATTATTTCAACACAGGGCGATATCCTTCCTGCTCCGGTTGTGACAGGAGACGCTTCCCTCGATATCACTGACGAGATTATCGCCGGACTCAACGAGGAATATGTAAAGAATAAGAACAAAGCCGAATAAGGCATGCTGAAATTATTGAAAATAACAGTCCTGCTGGGCATGGCGGTCTCCCTTTCCGGAGGTCTCTATGCCCAGACTTATACTCAGACTCCGGTAACCATCTCTAAAGACAAGACAAGGGTCGGAGGAAAGATATATTATTCCCATGTCGTACAGGATAAGCAGACCCTCTACTCTATCTGCAAGGCCTATGGAGTGACCATAGACGAGGTTTGCGAGGCTAATCCTGAACTCGACCTGAAGAATAACGGGACCAAGAAAAATACAATAATTCTCATTCCGGTGAGACAGGACGCCGAGACTGTCAAAGTAGCTGTGCCGGCAGCCGCTCCTGCGCCTGAAGAAGACGTACAGGACGGATATATCATCCACACCGTAAAGTGGTATGAGGATATCAACGATATCAGCAAGAAATACGGCATTTCCGTTGAAAGGATAATGCAGGTGAACGGCCTCGAAAAGAAGAAACTCAAGAGACGCCAGAAAATCCGCATCCCTGTAAACGACATCGACGGGGCTCTTCTTTCCCCGTCAGGTAATTCGACAAAGAAGGATTCCTCTCTTATCGATAACCACGCCGCAGGCGAAAAAGAAGAAAGCGAGGAAGATTATTCCTTTGCCAGAAAGCGTGATCTCAACGCAGTTATCATAATGCTTCTTACCGCAGGACGACCTGCGGGGAGCAATAACATGGACTTCTATTGCGGAGCTCTGCTCGCCATAGAAGACCTCGCCAACGCTGGAATAAGCACCGAGCTCAGCGTCTATGACGTTGTCCAGGGCAAGGTCCCAGTAACCAGGGAAAGACTCGAAGAGGCTGACGTGGTCATCGGTCCTATCACCGCAAAAGACCTTGCTACGACTCTCGAGATTGCCGGTAACAAGACTACCGTAGTCTCCCCTCTCGACCACAAGGCAGCCTCCCTTACCGAAGGACACAAGAACTTTGTCCAGGCTCCGGCCACCTATAACCGCCAGTACGCGGATCTCATCGACTGGATCGACTACGACAAGCGCCGCGGAGACAAGGTGATCGTCATCTCGGAATCGGACGGGAAGGAATGCGAACTCTCCAGACTTATGGATGAGTCCAAGATAGAGCATACCGACTACTCCTATAACATCCTTTCCAGCCGCAGGGTTATAAGCGACCTTACCGGAATGATGACTTCCGATGGAGTCAACAGGATCCTCATCTCGTCAGAGAACGAGGCCTTCGTCAACGATGTCGTCCGCAACCTCAACCTGATGGTGCACAACAAGCACAACGTGGCTCTCTACAGCCCTGCCAGGATAAGGTCTTACGACAATATCGACGTGGAGAATCTCCATAATGTCAACCTTCATGCTTCTTCGTCATATCTTATCGACTATGACGATCCTAAGGTCAAGGCATTCCTTCTCAAATACAGGGCTCTCTTCAACGCCGAGCCTACGCAGTTCGCATTCCAGGGATATGACGTGACCAGATACTTCCTTGGAGCGGCCGCCGAATACGGCAGTCACTGGCGCAAGAAACTTCCTAAGATCCAGCTGCAGAGGATGCTCCAGGCTGATTTCAGATTCCGCGAATCCGGAGACGGATATATCAATCAGGGCGTCAGGAGAGTTGTCTACGGCCCGGATTTCTCAGTAAAGATAGTAAAGTAAACTCTACGCTTCAGAAAGAAGCGCCTTGGCATTCTCCCGTGCCTGGGTGGTAATCTGTGCGCCGCTCAGCATCCTGGCGATCTCCAGCACGCGGTCTTCGCCGCTGATTTTGGAGATTCCGGTGGCTGTACGCCCGCCTTCCGAAGATTTGCTCACAAGATAATGGGCCTCGCCCTTGGCAGCCACCTGCGGCAGATGAGTGATCGCGAAGACCTGCATGTCTTTTCCCATCCCGCAGATCATCGAGCCCATCTTGTCGGCGACGCTGCCGGAGACACCGGTATCGATTTCG
>Ga0256407_10008218_pt1 | contig 15410 bp, 10 predicted proteins | sample RumenRJG_04DNA_FD_193489 | JGI IMG/M metagenome (GOLD analysis project Ga0256407, IMG submission 193489) | Bovine rumen microbial communities from Lethbridge, Alberta, Canada - RJG_04 | ecosystem: Host-associated > Mammals > Digestive system > Stomach > Rumen | place: Canada: Alberta...
TAAAAATTCTTGGGGTGATGATTGGGGAGAAAATGGATATTTTAGACTTATTAGAGGAGAACAGGCTTGTGGTATTAATTTTTATACTTTGACTGCTGAGGCTGAAGTTATTAAGGAAGTTGAGGAATAAATTTTATTTTTTTTTTTTGTTGTATTTTTTTTTTTTTGTGTTTTTTTTGGATTTTTTTAATTCTTTTTTATATTTTATTAGGAATTTAATAAATTGTTTAAAATTAATTTTTATATTTATTTAATTATTTTGTTTTTGAATAATTTAATAAAATAAAGTAATCATATTTATAATTTGACATAAAATTATATTTTCCTTTTTTTTAATAAATTATACATACACATGAACAAGTTGAATTTTCTTTATTTATTTTTTTTTTTTTTTTTTTTTTTTTTTTTTTTTCTTTTTTTTTTTTTTTTTTTTTTTTTTTTTTTTTTTTTTTTTTTTTTTTTTTTTTTTTTTTTTTTTTATTTATTTTTTTTTTTATTTAATTTAAAATTTAAATTTTTTTTTTTTTAATAAATTATAAAATATAATTAAAAATTTTAATTTTTTTTTTTTATTTTTTTTTTTTTTTTTCTTTTTTTATTTATTCCATTTTTATTTTCTTTTTCAATTTCGTTATTTTTATTTTCTTTTTTTTCTTCTTCTTCATTATTATCATATTTTTCATCTTCATCTTTATTATTTTTTTCTTTTTCTTCATCTTCTTTTTCTTTTAATTTTCTTTCACTTTCTTTTTGTGTTTCACTATTTTCCTCTTTAATTTCATCATTAATATTATTTTCATCATTTTTTATTTCTTCATTATTATTTAATAAATTATAATTTGTTTCTTCTCTTTTCAATTTTAATTTTGAACTAGCTTTTTTATAAATTTTAATGATTGAATTATGAATATCAAGATTTGTTGATTCATCAAATAATTTTAATGGCGTTATATTTAATTGACTTCTTCTTCTTTTTTTAAAATCATTTCTGCTTAAGTAAATTTTTCTAATCAAATTTTGTTTTTTATATAACATTTGATCTTCATTATCTCTTCTTATAAAATCATTTGATTCATCACTTAAAGTTGCAAATTGGCTTATATTAATATATAATGTTTTTTCAAGGTTTATTTTTGTTTTTTCTTTTATTTCAGGATTTACAATAGAAATATCAATTGTATTTTGAATTGAAATATTAGAATTATGTCTTTTTGGTGAAAATATTAAATTTTGAGTTACTGAACGATAAAATGAAGAATTTATTGGTGAGCCAATTGATAATTTAGACATTATTTATTTTTTTTTATTTTTTCTTAAAAAAATTTTCAATTTCCTTCAATTAAATAATATTAGAAATCAAATATTTTTATAATCATATTTTTAATTATTATATATTTAATTATTATATATTTAATTATTATATATTTAATAAGGATTATATAAATACATTTTCTAAATATATTTTTATTCTTAAAAATGTCTTTCTCAAATGAAAATAATAAAAGATTTTTATTGATAAAAAAAATCATAAATCAAAGAGAAAATTCAATTTTATTAATTCAAAACTTTTGGAAAAGTAAATAACATTATATAAAATTAAATAGCCTATAAATTTAGTTTTGAAATTAAAAAATTTCAATTATATAAGCAAATTTTAATCAAAAGAATAAATGCTCAAAAAACACTTTCTTTTTATATAAAAAATTATTTATATAGAATCAAAGTATTAAAATTAATTCAAAAATTAAAATTATATTATTCAATAATTCCTTCAATACAAAATACTAAAGATATTAAAATATCAATTAAATTAGGAAAAGAGCAAGAAAAAATGTATCATTTAAAATATTGTCAAATTAGAAAACAATTTGTATTCGATATTCCAAGGAATTTAATTAAAAAATTTTGTTATAAATTCTTTTTTGTGATTAATGGAGTTAAAACAATTGATCAAAATTATCATTTCATTCGAGTTAAGAATGATTATGTAAATATAATTAATTTTAAAAAAATTCAAGATAAAGAATATTATTTAGAAAATGAATATGATAAAGAAATTGAAGAATATTTTTGTTCAAATTTATCATCTGAAACAACTTCAAAGACAAGTAGAAGTTCTATAAATAGTTTAGAATATTCACAAAAAATAAATCATGATTTTGAAAATATATTAGATTTAGGATTAAGGAAATTTAATTATCAAAAGAAAAATATAAATTATCCAATTAAATCTATTTTAAAATGTAGGAATTATAGAAGAAAAAAATCAATTAACAAAGTAACTTTTGGAAATATTGATTTTTTAATATAAAGTAAAATTTGTAATATTATTTGGTAAGTAATTCTGATGTAAAATATTTAAAATCTGACAGTTTAAGAAATTCCAACTAAATAAAGGCCGAATGGTTACTTTTTTAAAATATATGAATATTAATTTGTTAAATAATTACTTCTAATTCATTTAGCCTTTATCAGTTGGATAAATATTTAATTTTTAATATATCTAATTAATTTATTCATTTTTTAATATAATAAACTTACTAAAATTTTTATTTTATTTAATGGATAATACAAAGAATGAATTTAATTTTAAAGTATTAAAAATTAATAATTATTTTAGTTTCAAGTATTAGGATGGGATAAAAAACAAACAAACAATAAAGATGTTGTTTATTTTTCAATATTTATTAACAGTGATTTTGCTAATAAAAATTGGGAAGTAATAAAATCTCAATATTTAATTAATGATTATATAAATGGATTAATTAATGAACAATTATTAAGTAATTTACCTATTCCTCCTTTATTATATAATAATGAAAGTTATTTAAATTCTTATTTATCAATCTTTGATAAATATTTACATATAATCTGTGAAAAAGAACATATTTTAAACTCAAAATTAACTATACAATTTTTTGAATTAGAACATTTGATAAATAATATTGATAATTATTTACCAATTAAAAAAATTGATTTTAAATCTTTATCTAAAAATTTTCCTAATATAATTGACTTTTTATATGATTTAGAAAATAATATTTTATTCATTGCATCAAATAGAGAAAATATTTCTTTTTTTAGTTCAATTTTTTCTAATACTTCTAAATATTTAAGTGAATTAATGATATGTATTTGCTATAAAAATGAAAAATATGAATATCAAATTAAGATAATAAAAAATATTCAATTAGAGGAAAGGATAACAAAATTAAAGTTTGTTTCTAATAAAAGCAATCATAATTTGAATATAATTTTTATTTCTTTTGAAGATGGTACACTTAATATTTATAATTTATATAAAGATTTAAATTTTGAATTTATTGGAAAAATTCAAATACATGATAAAAAAATACTAGATTTTGGTATTGATATTAATAGTGGATATATTTATTCAATTGCAGAAAATGAAAAAAAAATTGTGATAAGTGAATTTAATTATCAAACAATTATTTCAGTTATCAAAATTAATTTTTATCCTAATTCTTTTCATTTTGATTCTTTCAATCATAAAATTATTATTTCAGATAAAGAAGGTTCATTATATATTTACCAAATTGTTAATTTAATTAATTTAATTTTATTACAAGCAATATATTCTGAAAATAAAAAACCTATAAATTATATTAATTTAATAAAAGAAAGAAATTTTTTATTTACAACTATTTTAAATAAAATAATTTTTTATGATTTTATTGAAACAGAAAATTTTCAATTTACTATAAATAAAAGATTTGAATTATTTTCTTTAGACAAAAATACAACAATAACAAATATTCAATTTAGAAGCTATAAAAGTGAAATTATAATATCAACAAATAATGGTAATATAGAATTTTGGTCTCATAATTTAAATTATCCAAATATAAAAATTAAAACTCAATTTAAATCAATATCAAAAATGTATTATAATGAAAAAGATAATATATTGATAATTCTAGGAGATAATAAATATATTTCAATTTATGAACTTCCAAATTATTATCCTAGTGATTTAATAAGAGAAGATAAAACAAAAAATGATTTTTCAATAATAGAAAATTTAACTCAAAATAAAGATAAAATATCTTTATTAAAAGAAGCTCTTTCAAGATTATCTTTTGGAACAATATCAACTAGTGAAGACACTCAAAAAAATGATCAAAGTATAATAAACAATTTTGACTCTATTATTTCAGATGATAAAATCGAAGATGATGATAATAGTAGTCTAGATGGATGGGAATTATTTGAAACTGAACAACAAGTTAATGATGAAGAAATAAATTATTTTGATACTAAGTCATGTAAATTTTAATATTTGTTTTATTTATTTAAAAAAAGCTTTATATATATATTGAAATTGAAATTTAATAAGTAAATTAAGTTTAGAAAATTATTTTTAAATCTTTTTTTAGATTTGTGATTTAAATTTGATTTCTAATTTTATATTTATTTTTTTGATTCTTTTAAATTTTCTATTTCTTGTTTTAAAGTTGTTATTTCCTTTTCCAATAAAATCCTCTTTGTTGTTTCTTTTTTTGAAATATTTATATATTTCCAAAAATTATTTTGTAAACATTCAATTTTATTATGTTCTAAATAATCTTTATAATTAAATGAATTAAAACAATAATAATACATTTCTAAATTTATTTTACATTCATTAATTAAATGTTTAATTAAATCCTCTCTACTTTTTCAAATTCCACAATATTTACAAACAACTTTTTCAATTTTACATTTTTCTTGATGTATTTTAAAATTAATTTTTTCAATATTTTCATTACAATATTTACATAACATAGTTTTTAATGCACAATCCTTAATATGAACTTCAATGTTTTGTTTTGTATCAATAAATTCATCCATCAAAACAACATATATAAAGACTTTTTTCACAATTCAAAATATGATTTTCAAAATTATGAATATTTAAAGTTTCCCCACATTTATTAGGACATATTAATTCAATTAAATCTAGCATTTTTTTTACATTTATATCAATTGGTTTTAGATTCAATATTTTTTTACAATTTGGACAATTTTGCATATTTTTAATACAATTTTTACAATACATTTGACCACAATCTTGACATGCAATAGGATTTCTTATTATTCCATTACTTATTATACATTTTAATATAGCCTCAAATTTTGTTTCTTTTTTGATTAAATCAAATGGAAATCCTTTACTTATTTTTTCCCAATCTTTATATTTATAAAATTCATCTAAATTAAGAGTATATTTTTTTTTTGCTTCTGTAAATCTTTTATCTGTTTCTTTATCTCTTTCTTCTATATATTTTGAGTAAATTACTTCACCCCATTCAATAAAAGTTTCTTCTTTATATACTTCATAATTAATAATTTTTTTCATCAACTGATATAATACACATATATTTTGATCTAATATTTCTACATTTTTTTCTTCAATATATATGGTCTTACCTACATTTTTACAAATTAATTTTATTTTATGGATATTATTTTTAATTGTTGATAATATTAAAACAATGTCTTTTTGATTTGTGATTATGTTATTTAATTCGTCAAAAGTTTCAATTATTATAAAATCTTTTAGAGATGATCGATTAATATTTTGACATTTATTTATAATTAGAGATTTTTGAGTTTGATTTTGAAATATTATTATATTTTCAAACTCACTTATATTTAATATTTCAGCAATAATATTATAACATTTATAAACTATATCTTCTTTATTATTTGATGTTAAAGCAATCAAATTTATTCTTGTTGCTAATATAATAATTTGTTTTAGAGAATTATTATTATTTATTTTTTTCTATTATTTTATTTTCATCATCATAGTTTTCAATAATTTTATAAATTGAGAAATAGTTCTAATTATTTTTAAAATATCTAATAATTGTTCTAAAGGTATTTTATTGGATATGATTTTTAAAATATTTGATAAGGTTGTACTGATTATTATTTTTTTTTCTTCTTCTGCTTGATATTGATTTAATAATATATCGAATAATTTTTTCTCATAACAACCATCTGAGTTTGTCAAAAATATATAATTTAATGTAGAGTATATAAGGTCTAAATGAAGTTGTAATTGATTTTCTTTATTATTATCATATTAATATAATTAATAAAATAAGAAAATTGTTGTTCTAATGAAATATTAGTATAATTTTCATTTTTTACTCTATAAAAAAAACTTCTTGATTTAAATTCTATATTAAAATAAAAAAAATTTTTTTTCCAAAGTATTCAAAGAAAGTTTAACTCGATATAATTCAGCAAAACCTTCTTTTAATTCTATTTCTGCATTTAAATTTTTTAATGATTTAATAAATAATAATGCATTATCATTATTTTGTTCTTTTAATTGAATTATTTTTTCAATGTTAAATTTTTTTTTATTTTAGTTATTGGAGCTTTATTTGATAGAATTTGTTTTTTTATTGTAATAATGAAAATTATTTTATTTTCTATTAAAATAATTTTATAAATTTAAAATATTTAAAAATAAGTTAGGATGCAATTTAAATAAAATTTTAGTAATATTATAATAATTCATATGATTACACTTAATAACTAAATATATGAATTCAATTTATGAAAATAAAAAATAAAAAATAATAATTTGAATAAAGTATATATTATAAAATTGAAAATTATATTTCATTAAAATGAGAAAAATTTAAATATAATGATAAATAATTTTTTTATAAAATTTTTTTAATTATTTAACTCAACAATTTATATATATATATTGTTAAAAATAATTGAAATAATATATTTTCCAATAAAAATAATAAATACATTATTACATAAAATTACTTATTAATAAAGAAAAATTATTACAACTTTTTTAAAATAAAATAAAAAATCATTTCATTTTTTTTTATTTGGAAAAATTTGATTTAAAGCATACATTGATAATGGTTTATCAAAAAAACCATCAGCCGCACATTCACTTATATTAACATTTTGAGAACTTTGTAAATAAACTTTAATATCATTCATTTCTAGAATATTTTTTATTAATTTACAAGTGATAAAACCATTTAAAAAAGGCATATTCATATCCATAATTATAAAATTAATTGGAGTTCCTTTAATTAAGAAACTATATACAAAATTTAAGCATTCAATTCCATTTTCCACATAATAAATATCTGGAATATTTTCATTAACTTTCTCAAAATATTTAATTATTAATTTCCTTATTGATAATACTGAAAAATTATCATCATCACATATTAAAATTTTTATATTAGATTTTGAATTAATATTTAAAAGATTTTTATTATATTTTGAATTTGTTATTTCACTTTGTGACATACTTCTTAAAATTTTTTTACCAACATTTGAATTTAATAAAGTTTTAACTAATCTAATATTATTTTTTTTAGCAATATTCTCATTTTTACTACTTGCTTTACAATCATATTTATTATTTCCATAAGAATCTGTTCTTATCTGTAAATTTGAATTATTATTTAAAAAAAGAGTATTTGTTGTTTTAACTGTGTGAAATAATTTATTTTTAAAATTTAATTTATGAGAGTTTTTTGCTAAATCATCATAACTTTGATCATCAATCATAACATCTTCTTCATCAATAAACATTGAACTATGTTTATCTATTTTAAAAAAAGGATTTAAATCTTTTTGACCTGAATTAATTTCATTCATTATTATCTTTAAACCTTCAGTTAAATAATTTGAAGGATCAATTATATTTTCATCTTTAATATCAAACCAAAATTGAGTTCCTTTTCCTCTTTCTGATGAAAATTTTATTTCACTTCCATTTGATGATAATATCTCTTTACATATAAATAAACCTAAACCAGATCCATTTTTATTTAAATATTTATCATTTTCTAGCATAAAATATGGTTGGAATATTTTTTCCATTACCTTTTCATTAAATCCTATTCCTGTATCCATTATTTTTATTCTTAGTTTTTGATTTATTTTTTCAACAGATAATTCTATAAAACCTTTCATTGTAAATTTATATGAATTTGAAATTAAATTTATTACTACTTGTTTTAATTTCAATTCTGATATTGACTTTATTTTTTTATCTATGGAAACATTGTTAATATTAAATTTAATATCAATATTTTTTTTTTCAAATTTTGCTCTTGATTGAAATATTTGTATACAAAATTTTAAGGCATCAACTAAGTTAAATTCTTCATATAATCTATTTTCATTAAAATCTTTAATAGATTTAAATTTACCATCATTTTTACTAATTTCAGTAATTTCATAAATTAAATTCATTCCAAAATCACAAAGTGATTTTAAAAAATTAAAAGATGAATCATAATCAATATTTTTATTAATTATATTGTTTTTATTTCCAATTGATATATCATCTTTATTTTGAATAAAAGATGAAATAGTTAAAAATACATTTTTTAATTCATGAGCAGATTTAGCTAAATATAATGATTTTATTTTAAATTCATTTTCAATATCAATTGTATTATTTACTTGATTTTTTATTGAATGTTTCTTAGAAATTGTTTTTCTAAATTCAAAACCAAGAAATGAAGACATTTTTAGAAACAATTATTAAAAAAAATATATAAAATTATTTTTAATATATGATAAACAATTTGGAAAATAATTCTGAATATGAAGTAAATGAGATAAATACAATAATAAAAAGAAAAAAAAGTGTAAATTACGAAGAAGAAAATGAATGTGAGCAATTAATTAAAATTCATCAAAACAATAAAGAATGTTCATTAATGATAGAAGGATATCATATTAATAAAAAAAAATTTTATTTTTGTGTATGTGATCCAGATTGTCAAAATCCATTATGTTATGGTTGTTTAAATAAATGTCATTTTAATCATTGGAAAAAATTAAATAAAACAATAGAAAATTTATTAACTGATATAAGAAATTGTGTTTGTAATTGTGGATTAAAAAATCATTTTGTAAATGAATTGGAATATAATTCAAATTTTATATATGAAGAACAATGTCAATTTTTAGAATGGTCTATTACAACTAAGAATTATTATTATTATGAAGATGAAAATAATCCTGATGAAGTTTTATGTATGCTTTGTTATTATATTAAAGGAAATCCAAGTGGTTTTATTAAAAAATCAGATGAGTTACTTTGTAGAAGATTAAAATGTTGTAATAAATATCCTGATTATTTGTCAATTTTTAAAACTATTAAAAGTGTTGTTTCTGTTGTTCCTTTTTTTTTTGAAAAATTTTCTGAAATTCAATTTTTAAATATGATTATGAAAAGTTTTACAAGTTTTGAAAATGGGTTTCATAAAATTAATATTACTTTGAATATTTTAAAAGATTTAATTTTAACAAAGAATAAACCAAAAATTGATTTTAACTATTTTGTTAATAATACTCCTTTTATTAAAGCAATTGAAAATATAAGTCAAATATTAGATATTTGCCATTCTAATTATTATGCTTATCAAATTATTGATTTTTCAACTTTTATTTTTCCAATATTAAAAAAAAAATTTGATTTCAAATCACAAAGTACTATTTGGATTTTAAAAAAATATTTATTTGATTTATATCATAAATTAAATTTTAGAAAAGATTATGAAAAACTTCCTATATTATCTACATATGATATAATAAATTTAAATCCTTTTCAAAGAATAATGTATCGAAATTATATTAATATATTTCCTGAATTTGATGAAAAATATTTTAAATTAAATGATGAAGGTAATAATTATATTGATAATATATTATTAATAATAGAAAAATATAATAAGATAAAATATAAAGATGAAAATGCATATGAAATTATAAGAAAATTATATGCCGAATGTAAAATTATCATTAGACATAATAAATTTTCATATGAGCAAAATTTAAAATTTTTTTCATTAATTGATGATATAATTTTAGATGTTATAGAATCAAAAAATATCTCATCTTTAAGAATTGGATATGAAGAAATGAGAATGTTAAGTCAAATGATAAAATGTATTTTATTCACAGCATATAATTATAATGATGATATGTTAATTCAATATTTAAATAATGAAATTCCACCTCAAAAAGTTTGTTTTTTTCATTCAAAAAATGAAATTGCAAAAAAGATATATCGAAATTGTTCACATATTTTATTAATTTGCAAAAATCTTCATGAAAGTTATGTAGTGAATAAAAAAGCAGAAATTGATATTACAAATGAAATCGATGAATTAAATGCAAATGAAATTGAAAAAATATCTACAACTTTAAGAAATAAAATAAATAAATTAGAGAATAAAATTATTTATATTTCTAATGAAATAATTTCATTAACTTTAAATAATCCTGATGCTTATATGTTTGGTTTGGAAAAAATATTAAAAGGAGAAAAGAAAATTTATTTAAATTATATTAATAATATTTTTAGTGAAAAAGAAAATACAATATATGATGAAATGAAAGAAATGTGTATTCACTTAGAAGATATTTATTATCAATATTTTTTATTTGAAATTACTGCTGATGAAGTTGAAGAAGAAGTTATAGAAAAAATAGATGAATTTTTTCGAATAATTAATAAATTTGATTTTGTTCCTCCTTTTGATTTGTTAAATGAAGAAAGAAAAAGTTCAGTAAAAATTAGACCATCACTTTTTAAAAATTTAATAGAAAAAATGAAAAAAAATAATAAAGAAAATCAAGTTCATAATGATAATGATATTAAATATTTAATAAATAAAATTCCTTTAGTTTTTATTTTAAATAAATCATTAGAAATAATATTAAAAGGTAATTCATCAAATCAAAACCATACAAAATATATTAATAGATTATTAAAATTTTATGGATATTTTTTAGATAATAATTCAGACAATTGCATTATGTTTTTAAATTCAAAAATGTTAAGGACAATAAAAATAATTAATATAGAATATATTCCAGGATTTATAAATTTACTTCATTATATTACTAATATTTTAAAAAAAAATGATGCTTATTTTTCCCATATTAAAGATTTAATGAGGGTTTTAGATGAATTAGTTAAAAAAGTTTCAGGAAAAACTAAATATATTAGTTCTTTTGAAAAAATATTAAAAATAATTCATAGATTATCAAAATTTAAATATCTTCATCAAGATCAAGCAATTAATAGAATCAGAAAAACTATAAAAACTATGTTTTTTCAAATTGATTTATTCAAAAAATTTAAAGATACATTTTTAATACCTCATTTAATTGATATTGATGAAAATACAAATAAATATAATAATAAGACTCTCGCTGAATTATTTCAAGAAAGTGCTGTTTTTGAAGGATATTATATAGAAGATATTACAAATCTTTTTACAAAATATTTAAAAATTATTAATTTTTTATTTGACGGAAATTCAACTCTAAATGAAATTGAATTTTTAAATAAAATATTTGAACAATCTCAAATTCCTCAAATCTTAAGAGAAATAAGTTTATATTTACCGCTGAGAATAGAAATAATTAAATTTTATAGAATTACTTATATTGATGTTATAATACAATCATCAAAAATAAATGACTATATATCTTTAATTGCTCATGATGTTAAAGTAAATGAAGTAGATTTGGACTTTTCAAATTTTATTTTTTTCCAAAGTTTACTTTTAGTAAAAGATAAAGAACTTGATTTACATATAGATTGTAATTTATTAAATTATGAATTACAAAATTTTAGTGAGATTATCCAAAAATCTGATGGAATTGATAAAAATTATATTTTAAAATATTTTGAAGAAAGTATTGTTTTACCATTATATGTATTTATTAATAAATATATTTCAATAATTTATAATTTAGATGGTAATGAATATATTAAATTATATGAAATAATATTTAATTTTTTAGAAACTAAAAAATATATTATTGAAGAAGGATTAAAATTTGAAAAAAAGATTGAAGAATCTATTAAAACAGAAAATAATATTTTTAAAACTTTTGTTTTTGCAAATAATAAAAATAAATTTTCCTTATTAATGAAAAAAATTAATAAAGATGATTTAAAAGAATTAAATAATGATTTATTAAAATTACAAGATCCATTGAAAATAGAAATATTGAATTATTTATCTTTATATAATTATTTTCAAAAACATGTGAATACATTTGTGGAAATAGAAGGATTAAAAGATTTACAAGATAAATATAAAAAAGGTGGAAAAAATTTATTAATTGAAGAAATGAAGGAAAAAATAGAAGAATTAAAAAATAAAGGAGAAATAACAAATGAATTCTCTGAAAAAGTATATATGGCAATTTTAAAATATGAAAATAGTAAATTAAATTATTTTGAAAGTTCTCTTAGTCAAAATTTATCAGAAAAAAATATTACATTTAATATTTCATATAGAGCAATATTATTAAGACAAATGTTTTATTTGATTAATAATGAAAATTTATATTTAAAATATAAGAAACAAAATTTATGGCATATTTTTCGTCTTTTACAATTTGATACTGCAGGAACACAAGATGATCTTTATAAATTAAGAAAAGTTGAAGTTGAAAAAAATAAAAAAAAATTTTATGAAAATATTATAAATAATATGAATAATATTAATAATCGTAATATGAATAATATTTATAATAATAATAATAGTATTGATAATATAAATAGTGATAATAGTCCCAGTAATATAATTAGTCAAGATAAGAATAAAACAAATGATTCATTTATGGAAATTTTCAATAAAAATAATAATCATAGTAGTTCAAGTTTAATTTCTGTAAAAATGAATGAAAAAAGAATGATTGAAAATAGTAATACAAGTTTAATAATTGTACAAAACCCGGATAATAGTAATGAATATTTAATAAAAGCAAATTTAATAAATATTCATTATTTTATAAATTTATTTTTTGAAAATTTCCTTTCAATTATTTTTCAAAGATGTAACCCTAGTCCTTATTTAAAATATGATGATTATATTATTGCATTTACAATAATAAAAATATTAAAATATTTATGTGAAGAACATAATATAAATTTCCAAACTTTATTTTTTAAAAATATTTTAATTGAAATAAAAGATGAAAGATTAAATGTTTTTGATTTAATGATGTCAGTATTAGATAAAATTTTATTAATTACAAAATGGAAAGAAGTAAATTTTGAAACAAATGAAAGTTTAATTACATATTATTATGATATATTCTTTTGTATAATGGAATTTTCTATTGAAATGATTCAAGGAACATCAAAAGAAAATTTATTGCTAATATTAAATAATGCAAATAAAAGAGATGAAAAATCATATTTTATTAGATTTTTATTATCAGCAAAAAATATTTTAAAAAATAATTTAAACAATAGTGAAACTATATATAAAGTAAGATTAGATATTATGAATTTCATAACAGCATTTATTGAAGAAAGAAATACACCAATTCAATTAATTTCTTTAATAGAAAATATTTTTAATCCTATAATGATATTTGATTCAATTGTAGCAACATTAAAAAAATTATATTTGAGATTAAATTGTAAAAATGAAAAATTTTATAACGAATTTGAATTTGATAATGAAAAATCTGATTTATTTATTAATAATTATTTTTCTGATAGTGAATTTAGTAAAAATATAGAATTTGAATTAGCAAATAGAATGTATTATTATGCAAAGCAATTAGTATTTTTTGATAATAAAGATGTCATTAAAATTATTGAAGCACAAAAAAAATATACTCCTAAAAGAATAATAGAATTAAAAAAAAAAAGAGATAATAATGAAAATGATTTATTGGAAGATTCAGAAAGTGTTTTTGTTGAATCTAGATTTTATCAACATTATTTTGCAGTTAAATTTTTTGAAGCAATAACAAGAGAAATTTGGATTAAAGGAAGTGATAAAAAACATACTAAAGTTTTATTTACTTTAGATCCTTCTGTTTTTTTTTTAAGTGAAAATACAAAATTTGAATTTATAAAGAATGTTCCAAGAGATAGTAGGTCATCTAAATTATTTACATTATTAGAATATACTGAATATTTTATTATGGAAATAAATCAAAATAAAAAAAAAATTAATAAAAATTTTTTAATAAAATTACTTGGAATAATCAATTTAAGTTATGTTGATTTTTTCATTTTTATTATAACTGCATTTATTAATATAATGATTTTTTATTTTTCTGATGATAGTGATAAAATTGATCAATCTCATAGATTATGGAAAATTGTTTTTCCAGTTTCTATAATTCAATTTTGGATTGTTGTTGTGTCTATTGTTTTTTGGTTTATAACAAAATTTAAATTATATTATTTAATAGAAAAAAAAAAATATTTTCATAAATATCATTTAAAAAAAGAAATTCCTTTAACATTTTGGAATCAATTATATATAATTTTCATTAAAACAATATTTTCAAAAAGAGAAATAATGGATTTTACATGGGATTTAATTTTTAATACATTAGGATTAATTAATCCATATTTTTTATTTGTATATTCAATTCAATTATTAAAAATTGTAAATATATCATCAACATTACAAAATATAACAAAGGCAATAATAATGAGATATTATCAATTTATAACTTTAATTATATTTTTAATAATAGAAATATATATTTTTTCAACAATTGCATTTTTTCTTTTTTCAAAAGATTATATTAAAACTTTAGAAGAGAATCAAGAAAATGCATGTGGTTCCTTATTTTATTGTTTTTTAACTCATATTGAATTTGGTTTAAGAACAGATGGTGGAATAGGAGAATTTATTAAAAAAACTTCTTTTCTTGATAAACCAAGTTATTTTATGGGAATGTTTTTTTTTCAATTTCTTTTTTATTTATTAACTATTGTTATAATGTTAAATTTTGTAGGTGGAAGTGTTATTGATACTTTTGCAGAATTAAGAGAAAAATCACAAGAAGATTTAAATGATATGGAAAATGTTTGTTTTATTTGTAATGGAACTAGAAATGATATTGAAAAAAAAGGTGAAGTTTTTGAAGAACATATTAAAAATGTTCATTCTGTTTGGACTTATTTAGATTATATCATTGGATTAAGTTTTGTTGATCCTCAAGAAACTAATGCTATCAATTCTTATGTTATTGAACAATTAAATGAAAAGAAAATCTCTTGGTTTCCTTCTTTTGTTGAAAATGATGATAATCATGATAATGATAATAATAATGAATTAAATGAAGATGAGGAAAATGAGAAATAAATTTTTTTTGATGATTTTATAAATATTTATATATAATTATAAAAATATTTCAATAATATTAATAATTGACTAATGAATTATTGATTGCTTGAAATATATTTTTTAAATTTTTATTATTTATTGTATTATATTATTTTATTTTAATTTATTTTATTAATATTATTTAATTTGATTTATATTGGATTATCTATTAAATATATTTTTATTAATATTTAAATTTAAAATTTTTGGGGATTGGGGATTGGGGATTGG
>Ga0256407_10008220_pt1 | contig 15409 bp, 8 predicted proteins | sample RumenRJG_04DNA_FD_193489 | JGI IMG/M metagenome (GOLD analysis project Ga0256407, IMG submission 193489) | Bovine rumen microbial communities from Lethbridge, Alberta, Canada - RJG_04 | ecosystem: Host-associated > Mammals > Digestive system > Stomach > Rumen | place: Canada: Alberta | collected...
CGGTCGCTGCTCTTGTAATCATGATAAGTATTGCGCTCAACTATGATTCTGGAAAGTTTTTTCAGTTCCCCGAACGCATCCATTACCAGGTCAGTGCCTGTCTTGAATTTTTTCCGGACAGATTGTATAGTCTCTTCAAAATTACGGCAGGTTTTTTCCCAGATATTATTGATGTCGGACTCTTTTTCCAGCATACGCGCATGGATTATTTTCAGGGCACCGAATGCTTCTTCCACCTGACCCTTCAATATCTTTTCATCCCGCAGCGCCCGTTCCAGCTTGCGGAAGGCGGATTCGAATACCCCCTGTTCCACCATTGTCCCGATTCTTTCGGTGCAGAATTGATGAAAAGTAACCGACATGACATCCAGCGGATCAAGAATAATGCCTTTTTGGGCGGCAGTTTTCTCAAAATCCGGATCGTCCCACATTTCGTGGGAAAAGCTGTCCAGAACAATCCCTTCCTCACCACAGTCATAGATACAGATATGGAGTTTTTCGGCCTTATTACGCTGGTCGTTGTCGCCCGCAAATGCATAGTCCCGGAACCTGGGTCCGCTGTTATTATATCCCTCCGTCATCATGAAGCTCATCCATCTGTGATGTTCCAGATAGATCAGCCGTCCTATTTTCCTGATCGAATCCGGGTTCTCCGAATTCAGGATCATATTCCAGTACTCACGCGCGGCTTTTTCACCCCGGGATTTAATGCCCAATGAGGCGAGTTTGTATGGTATAGAAAGTACACTGCACAGAGAGGAATGAATATTGTAGGGATCTGCCCTGAAGGCCTTCCAGATCTCTTCTTTCCTCGCGTGTTCATGCCACTCGCGCATATAGTATTTGTGCAGCAAAAGGGCCTTGCGGTTGATGCCCTTCTGATAATTCTTCTCCTCGAGCCCCCCGGCAGAACTGACGCAAAAAGGAAACAACTCTATTTCCTCATAGGGGACTGAAGATTTCGTCAGATTGGATCCGTCTCCGGCTACATTGAGATATCCATCCCCGTCTTCATTCGGATATCCGTCTCCGGCTTCATTCAGGCATCCGTCTCCGCTTTCATTCAGGCATCCGTCTCCGCTTCCATTCAGGCATCCGTCTCCGCTTCCATTCAGGCATCCGTCTCCGTCTTCATACAGATATCCGATAAAGCTTCTCCGCTGCCGGGAATGCATATATTCCGCAGTCTGTTCGGCTTTTGCAGGGTTGGTGGCGATATTGCTGCTCACCGACAGAATCCAGGAAATGTCTCCCTGATTCTCCATTTTGGAAATCAGCTGTTCAGGCTCTGTCTCTCCATCCCATTCATAAAACCTGACCTCCGCAAAGGGTAGGCTGGTCACTTTCTCATTCAAATGATAAGGCTGTCCTGTTTTGCTGTCCCTGCAAGGCTCATCTTCCAGGAACAGGGAACAGGCTTTTTTTAGTAAGGGCCATTTTTCAGTATACCAGAGCAGTTTTTCCTCAGCGTCTTTGCGCGCAAGGCGGATCACAAGCTTTGTATCCAGCATCTGCGCACAGGAGAGAATGTTCATAAAAAAATCATCTGCCATGGGGTGATCTCCCATTAAGAGGGCATCCATCACCTGTTCATTCTCTCCATTGAGTCTGCAGTAATCACAGAGGGGAAAGCGGTCCATCACATAAGCCGCCTGTACTCTTCCGTTCACATGGTCATAGGACACTTGTCTCAGCTCAGTGGAAATATCCGTGCGTCCTGACTCGATCATCCTGTGCACTCCTTTGTTCATTGACAGGCATGCAGTTTTTCAGACCGCAGCATCTGCATCTGTTCACCACAGGCTCGTAAAGGCCTCCCTGACAGCTTCCCAGTTTCCTCTTCCGCCGGCATAGTCTCTGATCGTATTCTTCAGAGAATTGATCCAGGATGAGTAGTTTCCGTACTTATAATACTGTCTGACAGGCTCAATCCCCTGTTCCTTCTCGTGGCTGAGAGTTTTCATAAAGATATCGTCAGGGGCTTTCGCCCTTTTGTAGGGAATCTGAAAGCCCATATCCTTTGTCATGATACGGAGACCTTCCTCTGAAGTGACGAGCCACTGCAAAAACTGGAGTGTTGCCTCTATATCATCCTCTTTTGCATACTTGTTCACGCACCAGAAATAAGTAAAAGTCTCATTGATTCCCTGATTCTCTTCTCCGGGCATTCCCATATAGAGAGGAATAACAGCTGCTTCATAGTCCAGGACGCTTCTCAGGACATCTGTATTCCATGAACCGTCCTGATGAAATACAGCTTTCCCTAAAAGAAATTCCTCCTGTGCGTCTTTGAGGGTCCGGGCAGATGCTTCACCCCGCAGTATTGTGGCATTATCGAGATACAGATCGATATAGTCCCGCAGACCGTCCGTATAGGTTCCCCGCAGGGTCATCCCTACATTAAAATCGTTATCTTTCAGCTCATAATAAAGGGGCACATCAGCCGCATGTTCAGCGAAACGATAATCACCGGAAACGCCCGGGCTGACAGAAGGGGCTGTAAAAGCGGAGAAGCCCAGTTCCTTTTTCCGTGCAGTGATATCTTCTGCCACACGTTTCAGATCGGAAAACGATTGGATATCAGAGATTTGATAGCCTGCCTTCTCGAGAAGCCGGGTGTTGACCGCCAGACCATAGGCCTCCACAATGCAGGCCAGTCCGTAGATTTTTCCGTTTGCCCCTTTCAGAGTATAGGTCTCGTCCTCAAGTTCCTGCGCAGCGGCAGTCCCGCCCAGTTCAAGGCATTCAAAGCCGTATTGTTCAAAGTCATTCAGCCCCCCGAGCATAAACAGTGTCGGGTCGTATTCAGTCCCTGTCAGCTTTTCCTGCAATGTGTCCGAATAATTGCCCTTTTCAGGCGTTTCGACCGTCACTTTGATTCCGCTCTCCTGATGGAATCTGGAGGCAAGCTGCTCAAATTCCAGCTCCTTGTCCTCTTTTTTGTTCAGGATCCTGACAGTACCCCGGGTATTATAGTCGATCTGAACCGGCTCCCCGCCCTGCCCGGAATCAGGCTGGACTGCTTCCTCTTCGTCAGATGGTTCTGTCTCCGGGTGGTCTATAAGATCTATTTCTGTATATCCCGGCTCCGGATCATCAGTGTCTGAATCTTCCCCGGAATCGGAATCTGTGTTTTCGTCTTCGGCAGAAGAATCTGACTCAGGAACCACAACAGCGGTACTGTCCGATGAGTCAGTGCTGTCCGTGCCTGAATTCTGATGCCTGAGTTTTATAATCAGACCCGCTGCCAGTATGACAAGGGCCGCAATTACTACTGCAGCCACCACCTTTTTTAAAGTACTGCCCTGATCTGGTTCCTGATTTCCGGAATCATCCGGGCCTCCATATCGCACCGGAGGTACAGGCGGTACAGGAGCAGCCGGCTTTACGGGCTGTGAAGAGGCCGCAGACTGCGTTGACGGCGTATGTTGTCCGGGCTGTGAAGGCGGAGCAGACCGCGATAACTGCCCATGCTGGCCGGACTGCTCATGCTGTCCGGGCTTCGAAGAGGCCGCAGAACGCGTTGACGGCGTATTCTGACCTGACTGTACAGGGGAAGCAGAACGCGTTGACGGCATATTCTGACCTGACTGTACAGGGGAAGCAGACAGCGTTGACGGCGTATTCTGACCTGACTGTACAGGGGAAGCTGACCGCGATAATCGCTCATACTGTCCGGGCTGCGAAGAGGCCGCAGACCGCGTTGATGGTTCATGCCGGCCGGACTCTACAGGGGCTGCAGACCGCGTCGACGGTTTATGCCGGCCGGACTGTACATTCTTTCCGGGCTGTGAAGGGGAAGCAGACTGTCCGGGCTGTCTGTCCTTTCCGGTCGAATGTCGGGCCCCTGTTATATATCTGATGATCGAGATCATGGCCCACAGGGCGCCTTCCCTGTCCTGCCATGCCTCATAGCGCTGTACATTTGACAGATAAAATGCAAAATCTTCTCTGAGAGGACTGTTATCAATACAGAAGGGCAGTATGACTTTTCCCGCGTTGATGGCCTGATCCAGTTCCCTGGGCACCCATTTAGACTGCTGCGCCTTCTGAGAGAGAATCAGGACAAAGGCCTTGCATTCCTTGATCGCCCGGGGAATCTGCATTGCATAGTTTGACCCTCCCGGTATGGAAGCCGGAGCCATCCAGCAGGGTATGCCGGAGGCTTCAAGCCGGTCCTTTACCCATTTTGCTTCTGAAAATTCTTCTGCTTTGTAACTGATAAAAATATACGGAAGCATCTCACTCTACCTGTCATCTTTCGTTTTTTCCGTAACATGTGTTCACAGGACGGCGGCCTGCCCTGAGGATTGCGCCATTCCCGCACCATAAAGATTTTCACATAGTCCGGCTTCAAATGCAAGCCGATTCAGGGCTTACCGGGCATCACTTTCAGACCCACATTCAGGTTCCGCCCCTGTATCACAGGGATACTCGCGCCGGTCTGCGGGCGGGCTGCGGTGTATGTCATTCGAGATACTTCATGAGGTCAGTGTCATATTCCTTATAGTCATATTTTTTATAGTCCTTTCTGTGGGCAGCGCTCACCCGGTCCAGACGGTCATATCCGGCGGGCGCAGGCCGCCGTGTCAGCAGATCTTCAGGAATATCTTTTCTTTCCATTCCTCTTTCCACGAGACAGGGATGGAGCTTCAAAGATACGTCTTTAAAGGAAGGGCTGCCGGACTCACAGCTTTTATGATAGTATCTTTCAAACTGCAGCTCGGAAGGGCAGCAGAATCCCTGTGCCCGCATAAACGCGTTCCACCTTCGGTGCTCGGTCCAGGCCAGAATCTCGTCCTCTTCTTTTGAGACCGCATAGGGACTCCTGACCGTAAGCCTTTCTTTGTCTGTCAGGCCGGGATGAAAACCCTCCACAATGCCGAGCGCGAACAGCTTATAGGGATAATGAACTGACCTGGCCAGGTTTGCCCAGTAATTGTATTCATCTTTCTGCCTCTCTCTCTGATCCCGGGCACTGTAAAGAGCCGCGTCTTCTTCCGCGGCTTTTCCGAAATCATTCATCAGAATATTCCTGCAGCTGTAACGGGAATAAAGCCGGGCAAAAGGTATCACATAGGGTTCTGTTTCCTCCGGATCATCCTGTCTGATCAGACCGGCCAGATCATCGTCGTAAATAACCGGGGCGATCACCCTGTGTCCTCTGCAGCTGCTGTCTTCGGCTTCCGCCAGACTACGCCTGACCAAATGCATCCTGATTCTTTCAGTGGTTTCCAGATTGATTTCATCTTCTCCAAGGCAGATCACGAAATAGTCTGTCCTGTCCAGCACTTCATCAGGCAAGTCTGACAAGGAGGAGGCATCCTCCACATTTCTGAAATTCACGACACAATAGGGCGGGTTTTCGGGCGCCTCGGGATCAAAAGGATCAACAGCAAGAATCATTGACTTTTCCTGCTTTTGGCCGATCCTGTCTCCGGGACAGGTTTTTGTCAGGCCAGGATCCCTTTTTTCTTCTGCAGGAGAGGATTCCTCTTTGCAGCTGTCCAGCAATTCCCCGCAGCTGTCTTTCAGCCTCTTTTTCATCGCTTCAGCATCCCGGGCCAGGACATCGATATGGAGCTGAGTCCCGTATATCTGGCCGCACCAGCAGACTGCCCTGAAGACTTCCTCTGAAAACAACCCGGCTCCCAGAATTGTCACATACAGATCCCGGGGCGGAGAAGCAGATAATCCGGATTTTTCTGTACCCGGCAGCAGGGGCAGGAAGAGGGGCACATCCGACATCAGGTTAATGGCCGTGTTCATATAGTCTCTGATGGGACGCACCAGAACAGTTTTGGAAATATCGTCCCCGTTTTTTTTGCAGGCGCGCCATACCAGTTCAGTCTCATGATCGGTTTTGAGAAAAATATAGATTCTCGATGCAGGGGTTCCGGCGTCTGCTGAAGAAGGCCACAGCCATCTGCCATGTTCGTCCCTGTCCAGAAGATGTGCAAAGGCAGTAACATTATTCTGTGTTTCAGAGTCAATCAGAAAATAGGAGACACTTTTCGAATACCGGAAAGACAGATGCAGAAGGTCTGTTTTGATGCAGATAGCGGATATTTCTTTGGCGCGCTCGAACAGTTCCATCCTGGGTTCCGATGTCAGGTCCGGATAGGCGTCTGTAAAGATCAGTACCGGCGGCCTTTTCAGATGTGACAGACCGGGAATGCTCCTGTATTTATGATCTCTGACCAGATCTTCGGCCAGAGTAATGGACCGGTCGTTCAGTTCCGAGAAGACAAACTTGTGATCGAAAGCCGCCATCCACACCTTCAAACGCGGAAAGATTCCCGCCAGGATTTCCAGCAGCATGGCTCCCCCCAGTATGGGAGCACAGATGTTCAGAATGGAAATGATCATTCCGTAGGCAGCCGCCCCGGCGTGCAGTCCCGCCTCCTCAAACAAAGCCTTTCCCACGTTTGTATACAGCGTGTAGTCCTCGTCCAGGCTGAAGGTCTGAAGAGTATGGATCAGGCTGTCCGAAATGATTTCCCAGAAGGAAAAATCATTTCCCAGCTTCTCTGCCCCGAAGATTCCCACGCCCAGTCTGAAGGCAAAGATCAATACAAGCACATAACAGGTGAGCTTGAAATTTCTCTTTGAACGCTGACTCAGGACGATCCAGATTGCGGGAAGGATCAGGATCAGTAGGGATATAGCACAGGCTGCAGCCGTAATAACCATGTCACGGAACTCCTCTCGTTTTCAGGATCAGTTTTTCAGAATCAGTTTTTCAGGAAAAGTTTTTCAGGATCAGTTTTTCAGGATCCGTTATGTGCTCGCAAAAGACAAGAGTCGGTCCTGCTTTCAGACAACGTTTTAATAATATCCGAACAAATGACCTCTTTCCAGACGGTCGTCTATCCTGTTGTCCACCACAACAGACCCGCACACCGCTCCCAGACAGCAGAGTATGCCGATGATCATAATGATTATTGACCCGGTCTGCTCAAATATTCCGGGGATATTCAGAAAATAGTAGACATACATCAAAAAGATTTCAATCGCGAGAAATTTCACGGAAGAGGATATCAAAACTCTGACGAGCACCCAGAGAAAAAACATCAGTATGCCGGTATGGATCACAAAAAACAGAATCACCAGCATGGCCAGAATCAGTCCGATTGACAGCAGGGTTTTAAGGGCCGGCACACCGCTCAGTAAACTATATATTTTCTTAAGGATAAAAGTCTGGGCAAGCCCCACTGCGAGCGCAGTCACAAACAGATTTGTCAGGACATGCATAACCTGCGTAAACAGTCTCTCTGCTGCAGATATTCTCAAATGCTTTCCAATATAAAACATCTGCTCCGTACATTTACACACAAGCGGAAAGAGACACAGGTACAGAAGAAGTGTGACGGTTCCCTCCAGCCATCCTGAAGCGACGGATGACGCGGACGCGGGCTTGAGGGAACTGCCGGTCATTCTCTCGACCACAGTCCAGCAAAAATCATAAAAAGGAAAATCAATACTCTCCAGCACAGGAAACAGAAACCCTGCCTTCAGGACGATCATCACCGTCAATATCTCAATTGCCAGTACAAAAAGATTGATCAGCATTTTTCTTCCTCCCTTTTATAATGCTCATTGAAAGATTTCAACTACCATTATACTGGTCTCTTCCTGCTGTTTTTTTTTCTCAGTGAGATAAACCCCCGCTTACAAATCTTACCTTCATGATGCCGTCATACTCTTCCGGAAAAAGGAAAAGAGTGTCTCCCGATGCGTCCGCCGCGGCAAAAGGTTCCCTGATCAGGGTATGGCACAGCCAGCGGCCGGCCGGGTCAGCCACATGGATCGTTCTGAAAACGTAGTCCACCAGCCAGATGTATTTTTCCGTCCTTATGATCTGCGGTGGAGCCGTATATTCCGGGTTGTTCACCTTCTCTGGCCGGAAAGACCTGAATACAGGGGCGAAAATCAAGGTGAGCAGCCTGAATCCTGTACTACCAGCCTTTGTGTCGAAAGTGTTGACAGCGAGATCCTCCAGGGTCTCAAACTTATGCCTGTGCGGAATCCATCTCCACATATGGCCGGTAAAATCATCCGATAATGCCTTTGTGACAGGACTGGCAGCTTCTTTCTCCTTTTCCTTTTTCCAGACCGGCCTTGCATCCGTCAGGTCCAGCGACCTTCGGATTCCGCCTGACCGGATGACGATGCTGTTCCCTCCGTCACCGGCGGAAAAGGGTCTCTCGGAAATATCTTTGGAATAAATGGGTTCCACTTCGGAGGAAAGAATTTCCCCTCCTGTCTTCAGGTCAAAAACCCTTACCACAGCTATGTCATTGTAATAATAATAGGCCGCGTACCACTGCCGGGCGGCAGACATACAAAACAGGATAGGATCCGGACTGCCGTCCGCCGGCCGGCCGGGCGGCAGATAAGGGACGTCTCCCTTTTTGCGGGGGCTGAAGACGATGGCGAAGTTGAAGTCCTTCCGTCTTTTATAGGCCTTCAATTCCTTCTGAAACTCTTTTTCAGATCCTTTCAGCACAGGCATGGCAAAAGATCCCCGGTCTGTGATCGGGTGAAAGATCACCGTATTCATCCCCGTTCGGATCAATATGCTCCTGCCGTCATCGCTGTAAAAAACACCGGATATAAAGTGGGCATGGATCGTTTCCCTCACCATTTCCGAATCGAGGTCAACCAGATCGATCTGTTCCCTGTCCTTTACAATGGCAGCCTGTCCGCCATGTAGAAAATAGGTGATCTCCAGGGAGAGGGGGTAATAAAGATATTTTTTGCGGACGCCCCCTAAGGAGGAGTGATATCTGACCAGTCGGTCGTTGCGCTCTCCCGCCGCATCCTCTTCCTCCACGGGTCCGGCCATCCTGCAGACCTCTTCCTTATCTGAAAACAGATTCAAAAGTGTCGTGCAGTCTTCCTCCCTTTTCAGCAGCAGCTTGTCCCCTGCGCCTCCGGGTGTTTTTACATATTGAAAGGTCAGACGCTTTTTGTATCTGCGCAGGATCAGGGTGTCGCCTTTCCAGTACAGGCAGTCCGCGTTTTGTATCAGCATGGGAAAACTGGCCGAAGAATACCTTCTCCTGATCCAGTCATAAATCCTTATACTGCCCCTGTCCATAACAGCCATGATCCCGTCTCCCCGCAGAGCCATCGGAGACCGGGCACACTGTGGAATATGGATCACGGCGTCATTACGCGACAGGCCGTCTGCCCGGCCGCCTGCGATCGGGGTTTTTCCGCCCGTCCCATACCTTCCCTGCATTCCGGTTTTTGACAGAACTCCGCCATCAATCGGGGCTTTTTCTTCCGTCTCAAACCATCCCTGCATCCCGGTTTTTGACAGAACATCTTGATCGCTCAGGCCGCACTGTACACAGAGAGGCAGAAAGCTGTCGCAAAAGCTGGTCAGCAGCATCTCATAATTTTTCAACAGTGCCAGCACCATCTGGATTTTTTCAGAACTGTATCCCTCCTTCTCTGCTTTTTCAAGTCTGTTCAGCAGCTGGTCATACCTGTCCAGACGAATCATGGCGTCGAGATTATACATGTTCTCCAGCAGGATCCTGACCTGACCGGTATTGTTGAGATAAAGCAGGACCGGCAGCAGCTCATCCGCCCTCCTGCGGTTGACGATCACGCTGCCTGCCTGGACGGAGGTATAGACGTCCTGTTCCATCCAGTAGTCCCTGAAGTTTTCCGCCACCGGGACAGAACCCGCCGCAGCCACTGCCGCATCTCTGATCACACCGTGACGGAACCGGATCAGCATATTTTCATGATCCGGGTAAGCTCCCAGATAATCCTGAAGCTGAAAGAACATTCTCGCCCAGAAGACGTTGACAACATGCTCTCTGTTTTTGATCTTCCAGAAAGTGTTGTGCAGAAGCTCTGTGTTCAGATCGCTTCCGCGATTCATTTCCCTCAGGAGAAGTTCGACCAGTTCCCCCTCGCTCAACCCCCTTGTACTGAGGGCGATATAGGCCAGGACATGTCGGTAAAGTCCTGATACCTGCGTGCCCATATGACGTTTCAGAGTATTTTTCACCAGTGAAAAAGTATCACCGGGCATAGTCTCATACTCCCCGGGAAGGCCTTCCTCCTCCGTATAAGCCCTGACATTTCTCAGAGACGCGGCAAGCTGACGCAGATAAAGCGGCGTGGCTGTTTCCGGCATTTTTTCCTGAAGGCATTCCTTCTGAAAAGCAGTCAGTGTGCGGCCGTATCCCTCAAGCATTTCGAACAGGACGGTCCGGCATTCAGCCCGGCCGACAGGATTAAGCGACATCATGGGAGGACGGTACTGCAGATCCAGATTGGACAGTGCGCTTTCATCGACACAGCTCACCAGAAGGACCGCGCCCCGGGGCAGGCGCAGGGAGAAAAGACTCTCCTCCAGGGTTTTGAAATCCGTGAGCAGCTCCGCGCAGTCCACAACCATTGTGACCTCTGCATCCTTTGAGAGCTGCTCCATCTGCCGTTCGAACCATCCGACACAGCTCTCCTGCGGATCGCGGGTAACAATTCCGTTCAAAAGTCCCTTCATCAGCAGGGACTCTGCCAGAAACCGGAGAGCAGACTCCACGGTGCTTCTCCCTCCCTGCAGTTCGGCAAATACTCCCAGGCAGGTGTCGGGGTTCTTGCGGACAAAATATTTGAGAAGTGTGGATTTTCCGCTCCCCTGTTCTCCTCTGATCACCGCAGCCCGTCCTTTGTTCTGCCCGGCAAAGTTTTCCAGCTGACTCAGCCTGCCTGCCATCTCGATATACTCTTCTTCCGCCTGAGCCAGAGCTTCCTCAAGTTCCCTGTACTCACGCTGAAAAGCTGTCTCCTCTTTTTCCTCTTTGAGCACCTTATTGATTTGTTTTTGCACGATAGGGATCAGAAACTGCCGCGCATCCTCAGCCACATGCCCTTCCCTGATCGGGATCCATCGGGGTCTGTCCCTGCCGCTCATGGCTTTTTTCAAACGACGATTCAGATTATGCGCATTGAAAGCAGAGTCCATGCTGTCTTCGGTTTCCGCCATATCAGCATCTGCCTTTCTTTCTTCTGCCGGTTCTGCTTCTGCCGGTTTTACATCTGCCTTATCTGCTTCTGTCTGTTCTGCTTCTGCCAGTTCAGAGTCTTTCTTTTCATCTTCTGCCTGTTCAGTTTTTGTTTCCCGAATCATGACCAGCGTGTGCTCCCGGGCACCTTCCTGTGAAAAAAAGCCAAGGCTGATCTCCTGTTCAGTGAGAGATCCCCCGAAAGCAACCCTCATGGAGTACTGATCCGGCAGAACCTTGCGGGCAGCCGGAAAGAGAACGCCGCAGATCTTTTTTTCAACATCCTGGTCAAAAACCTCTTTTTCCTGATTTCCCGCCTCATACTGCAGGATCATGGATTCCGACAGGTCGTTTAAATCCTTTCTATACCATTTGCCAAGATATTCCAGACCATCAGGATTGGTCTTTTCAAGTTCCTCCCGGACCCGGGACCAGCAGGCTTTGGAAATAGAGGCCGGAGCCGGGATCCATCCGTAATAATCGTCCGAGAGCACAATAAAGTTGGGGGCGGGTGAATACTTTATACAGCGGCGGATTTCCTCAAAACAGATATCTGCGACCTGGTGCTGTCTCCCTTCGTTTTCAGTGATTCCCCATCTGAGATCGATCGCCCGAAAAGAAAAACCGTTTTTTCTGCACAGTTCCTGTATTTCCGGAAATACTTCCCCGACAAGAGTATCTCTGACTCCCTCAAATCTGGTAAAGGTCGAACTGATAAAGACTCTGATCATCTTACGCATTATCATTGTCTCCCTTGCCGCGTTCCCGCCAATTCTGCCACTCACTGCCCTTTTTCACATGATAGGCCCTTATTTTGAGATACAGACGGTAAAGGGGGCGTATAGTCAAAATAGCTGCCTGTACACCGACCACCATGAAAAGCAGCCACATGACACTGTCTGCCACGCTCCCCGTAAGACTGTTGATCTCAGGGAAAACACTGCCTCTGATTACATATGACAGAAGACATCCGTACACAACTGACAATATAAGCACAGCTGCTATTCCGGCTATACTCTCTTTTCTACCAAGATCCCCGGGCAGTTTCATTGAGGTCCCCCCTTGCCTGACATGTTGCTGTCACAAATCCCTGATGTTAACCACGAACAACTTATTCAATGGTGCTTTTACGCGCTATTCTGATAAACACTGATATTCCTCATCTCAGTTCCAGAAAGATGGACATAGAAGGATCATTCAGCAGATACTGCATACTCTTATAGGGAGCTCCTGCCCCGGTGATCAATTCCCAGAAAGGATCCCCCTGATCCAGTTCCGTGACCATATCTGTATAAGCCTCTTCATTGTCAAAAGCGAACACCATGGTCTTTTTTCCCACGGACACAGATTTGCTGATATAATCCTCGCCTTCCTCCACAGTGTGAAACATGGTCCCTTCTCTTTTGTAGCAGATATATCTGTCATCTGTACAGGCCGGATACTCAATATAAAGATCCTCTGCATCGTCCTCACAACAGGGATAATAGTTAATGGTGTGGTCCTTTAGAAGGCTTTTATCCAGCGAGCAAAGATAATCGTAACAAATGAGACCATCCGTCCATGGTTCCATGTCTGAAAAAAAGGTATCTCCCCATGTGACATCCACCCAGAAGGAAGTACCATCTATAAAAACCATGTTCCAGACATGACTATCCGGTTCTTTGTCCTTGGGACTCTGGCACATCCCGAATACCACAATACAATCGATTCCGGCTTTGTCACACAATAGCTTAAAGGCCCTGGAATACCCGGCACAGACAGAACGGTGATCCAACAGGGCACTTGAGGCAATCTGGTCGTTGGACGCATGTTGGTAATCGACCGTTTGGATCAGATATTCATAAAACCACTTGATTGTCTCATACTCATTGTCCGAGGTCTCCTCAGGAATCTGTCTGATCACGGAATCCGCGGTGGAATCCAGTCTGCTGATCATTGCTTCAGCATCTTCCGGAACAGAGAATTCCATGATGTTCACCTTCCCGGAATCATCATAGTGATATGAATATCCGCCCTGAAGCCAATAGTACTCGGGATGATCAAACTCTGCAGCACAGTAGACATGCTGTGCCTGCTCTTCCGAATCAAGGTCGACTGTAACAGAACCTTCCAGCTTTTCAGAGGCCTGGATGAGTACTTCATAAGCCTTTTTTTCTTTCTCATTCAGAAAGTCATAATAATAGCCATGATCGGTAAAAGACTCCGCATCCTGCGCAGTCTCTTTCCCGGCTGCTGCGGACTGAGATTCCTCTTTCCCGGCTGCTGTGGCCTGGGGATTCTCTTTTGCGGCAGGTGCTGCCTGCTGAGCTTCTACGCTTTCTTTCTGGCCGGCTGCGGTTTTCTCTGCGGGATCTTCACCGATGGACTGGTCATCTCCGGGTTTTGGATCGTCCTCACCGGAATCGCCTGGTGTTTTAATCCCGTCACCCTCTTTTCCGGTGGCTGCAGGCTTCCCTTCCTGAGAAGCCCGGTCAGGAGCTCCTGATCCTCTGCCTGAAAAAGTAAATACGGCAAAAACGGCAATACACACTAAGACTGCCGCCGCCAGAATCACCAGCGCGATTCTGCCAATGGAAGGACTGCGCCGGGGGCTGCCGCCGAATCCCTGCAGCCCGTCCGCAGGCCCATATCCGCTTCCTCCGAAGCTTCCGAAACCGTCCTGCGGGCCGCTGTTTCCTCCGCCTCCATAGTTTCCGAAGTTTCCGAAACCATCCTGAGGGCCGCTGTTCCCTCCGCCTCCATAGTTTCCGAGGTTTCCGAAACCATCCTGAGGGCCGCTGTTCCCTCCGCCTCCATAGTTTCCGAGGTTTCCGAAACCATCCTGCGGGTCGCTGTTTCCTCCGCCTCCATAATTTCCGAAGTTTCCGAAACCATCCTGAGGACCAGTGTTCCCTCCGTCTCCATAGTTTCCGTAGTTTCCGAAACCGTCCTGCGGGCCGCTTCCCCCGAAATTTCCGAAGCCGTATTCATAGTTCTGTGAATTGCCCTTCTTCTTTCTCATATCCGTCAAATCCTTAGTCTCTGATGGCAGTCGCGGCAGCCACCCGGTATCATGTTATGCAGGCGTGAAAATATCCTGAATCAAATGCCTGTCCGAAAACAAGCCTTTCTTTCCAGCTGTCTCAGGATATTATTTCGCGAATTGCCGAAAAGGGATAATAAGAAATATGGTGTACATTCGGAAAAAATGCAAAAACACTCTCTGCATCTTCTAAAATAATACCTTTTTTTCTGCACAGAATAATCAATATGATCACGAGTTGGATCACAATAAGAGCCAATAACAATGTGACTCCTTTGGACAAGCCTGACCGTTCCTCCTCAACTGACAATTGAGGCGATTCCGGCGATTCCGGCGAAACAGAATCAGGCTGTCCCGGACCGGTCTTTACCGATTCAGAAAACTTTTCCGCATCAGTTCCGGATTTGGAAAACGAATCCTGAAGATGAGAAGCCCCCGGCTCTGATGTCGGTTCCTGAGGATGGGAATCCTCCGGATCAGTTGAAGGATCCTGAGGATAGAAATCCCCCATGCCTTTAAGCGAATCCTGCAGATGAGAATCTGACGGGTCAGTAAATGTTTTCGGCGGATGCTTATCCCACGGAAGATTCAGAGAAGCCCGATACTCCATATTTTTTCTCATCCACTCATTCCACTCTTCCTGAGAAACCGTGACAAGGGGAGCAGACTGGGAAGCTGTCCAATTATAATCCGGCTGAAAATTAGTTTCAGGGATAGAATTAGCAGGCATATCTGTGGAAAATGGTTTTTTCTCCGAATTTTGATTCATATCCCAGACCTCCCAAATGAGTTTTTTCAAATAACCTTAAAGAGCCCGGGGTTGTAGTATTGTCTCACAACCCCGGGCTGTCATGCCTTGCAAACAGTCAAGTGTCTGACCGGACTCATCTGCTTCTTTAAATGCAGTTTAATGTTAATGCAGTATCAACTCTTTTTACCGCCAAACAATCCCGAAAAGATGGAACGCTTTGAAGGATTAACCTGCTTTCCTGATTTGATTCTCTCATTCAGACTGATATTACTCATCATCCAGCCATTCCATGTATTCTGATCAATTGTGACTTCCTTCTTGGGTGCTGCAGCCGGTCCGCTGCTTACTTCCTCATGACTTGTGGTCGAAGCTGCTCTCTGCCCTGTCATACGGCTCTGCGGATCGTCCTGATAAGAATCATTCTGCCTGACGGAATTGGTCCCTGCTCCCCCCCGGGGATCCGCGCCGAAGGGCGGTCCTCCCTGAGGAGTCTGACCCTGCGCCCGTCCGTCTTGAGGGGTGGTGTTAAAGGGCATTCCGCCCTGTGGATCTGCATTGAAGGGCTTTTCTTCCTGGGGACCTGCGCCGAAAGGTGCTCCCCCCTGA
>Ga0256407_10008222_pt1 | contig 15407 bp, 9 predicted proteins | sample RumenRJG_04DNA_FD_193489 | JGI IMG/M metagenome (GOLD analysis project Ga0256407, IMG submission 193489) | Bovine rumen microbial communities from Lethbridge, Alberta, Canada - RJG_04 | ecosystem: Host-associated > Mammals > Digestive system > Stomach > Rumen | place: Canada: Alberta | collected...
GGAGGTACGATGGAATTCCAAAATAACAAACCAATTTATCTGCAGGTCATCGACGATATCAAGTCGAAGATCCTGTCAGGAGAGATAAGGCCGGGTGACAAGCTTCCGTCATCCAGAGAGCTGGCTGAACTTTACGAGGTGAATCCTAACACTGCATCGAGGATCTATTCAGAGATGGAGAGAGAGGGGATAGCCTATACCAGAAGAGGCATAGGCACCTTTGTTTCCGAATCCGCCGAGCAGTTCGATTCTATTCGTGAAGAGACAGTCATCGAGGAGACGAGAAGCTACGTCAGGAAACTGAAGGCGCTTGGCCTGAGTGATAAGGAGATCCTGGGCCTTATCGAGGCCTTCCTCAAGGAAGGCTGATCCCGGGACACATATTCTGCATTGAAGAAAGGAAGATACAATGGAGCTTGTTTGCCGGAATCTCACGAAGAGATATCTTACAAAGACAGCAGTAGATAACTTTAACCTGACTCTTAACGACGGGCATATATATGCACTGCTTGGCCCGAACGGATCAGGAAAGTCCACCCTGATGAAGATGATAGCAGGACTTACGAACCCGACCGGAGGATACGTGGATCTGAACGGTGAGAATGTGGGCTGGAGGACTAAGGCGGATATCGTCTACACGCCGACAGAGCCTTTTTTCTTCGGGTATATGACCATAGGAGATGTGGCGGAGTATTACGGAGACTTTTTTAAGGACTTTGACAGAAGAGTATTTACAGAACTGCTTAGGGAGATGGAGCTTGGCGAGTCCATGAAGACCAGAAAGCTTTCATCAGGCATGCTTGCGAAGGTGAAGATCGCGGTGACCATGGCCAGACGCGCGAAGGTAATACTGCTGGACGAGCCTTTTAACGGGATAGACCTGATCGCGAGAGACTACATCTCGAAGCTGCTCATCCGTTACGCTCCGGAAGACGGAGCGGTCGTGATCTCGAGCCACATGGTGGAGGAGATAGAGAAGATGATCGATGTGGCAGTCTTCATGAGGCATGGCAGGCTGGAGCTTGTCTCCGATGTAGAGAAGCTCAGAGCCGAAGAGAATATTTCGCTGGCTGACAAGTACCGCCAGCTTTACAGCAAGGAGGCATGATATGCTTAAGATGATGAAATATGAAGCACGTAAAAACAGGGGAATCTACCTTATTATGGCAGGGATTCTTCTCGTACTCGAGGCGGCTTACCTGCTGCTTGTACACTCCCACCTCTCCGTGGCAGCAGTGGTGGCTGTGATAATGGTAATAGCAGGATATGTCACTATGTTCATGGTACTCGGGAACGGAGTAGCGATGTTTAAGCGTGACCTGAGGGATAAGACCGGATACATGGTGTATATGACCCCGGTTCCGCCTTCACTTATAGTCCTCGGCAAGATTCTGGTGGTATTCATATCAGGCACGGTGCTTTTTTCGGCATATATGCTTCTTGCCTACCTGGATATCAGGATATTTGCTGACGTATATTCCGCACAGGCTCCTCTGTCTGCGGCGAGCGCATATCTTTCACAGATTATAAAGAATCTGTCAGGTACCGACACTCTGATAAGTCTCCTCCACCTGCTTGCCTGTATTCTGGTGGTGGCTTTCGTCATCCTCTGCACAGCCTACTTTTCAGTGGCGCTCGGAAGTACAGTCTTACGCGGCAAAAAAGGAGAGAAGTTTTTGTCTTTTGTGATCTGTATTGCCCTTCTTGTGGTATTTATGAGAATCATTTCGCTTATATCGGGAGATATGTCAGGTTTTAATATGGATTTCACGGACGCAGGATTTCGCTTCAGCTTCAGCGGACACCTGTACAGGGAGATCCTGAGCTATATCTTCGGTATAGCAGCCGGAACAGGAATGTTATTCGCTACATCCTATCTTCTCGAGAACAAAATAGATCTCTGATCCATTCTGGGATCCTGGCTGAACTGGGCTTTGTGACAAGCGGATCAGGACAGTGGCACCTCTTTTTTTATATGGCATGTTCTGCTAAAATATGTTCGATCAAAAAATGTACGAGATGATGGAGTACAGTTTTTAAAGGAAGAATGAGGAAAAAATGCTGAATATCGTATTACATCAACCTGAGATCCCTTTTAACACCGGAGCTATAGGGAGAACCTGCGTCGCGACCGGATCAGCGCTGCACCTGATATACCCGCTTGGATTTATCATAAACGACATCTATATAAGGGTTACCCAATCTCTGGCAGAGTGGTGTAGCTCTGTATCATCAGGGCCGGGTTATTTATCTTCTTTATGATAAGCTCGCCGACCTGTGAACCCATGTCATACACATTTATATCTACGACGTCCGGACGTGGGTCGAGAATATCAGTGTAAGGGTAGATGTCAAAGGTGAGGAAAACGATTTCCTTAGGAACATCAATCCCTGATTCTTTTAAAACGCGGGCAGCACCGACGGCCAGGGTATTATTTTCACAAACGATGGCGGCAGGACGGCTTTTGCGCTTCAGAAAGCGGACAGTAGCATTGTAACCCTCCTGCCAGGTGGATCCAGTGTAAACTATATCTTCAGGCTGTAATTTATGTCCATGATGCAGCATGAAATTGCGAAAACCTTTTTCACGTTCGTGAGAAATAAAATCAGTCTTTCGCCCACTGATAAAGACTGCCGGTACAGCATTTTTTCTTAGGAGATACTCTGCGGCATGTTCACCGGCAAGCATATGGTTTGTATCAACCCAGCAGAGCCTGTTGTCAAAATCTGGATGTCCGATGACTATATGTGGAAAATTCCTGCTAATTATCAGATCGGTGACCTCCTGATTTATCACCGAGCCGTGGATCACGATCCCATCGGCACTTTTCTGGTCTATGATGCTTTTTATTGTCTCTCTGGGATGCTCCTCATCTGATATATCCATAAGAGACATCGTGTAGCCCTCTCTGGCAAGAGAAGTGAAAACACCACACATGATGTCAAACATATGCGGGTTTGAATAAGCTTCGCTCTTTCGCATCTCTGTCAGATAGATCACATTTCTCGTACTTCCTCTCGCAAAATTGACGGCACGGGAGTTCGGGGTATAATTCAGCTTTTGAGCAGCTTTACGTACCCGATTGGCCGTCTCATCTGAAATGGTAGTCCAGTTATTCATTACTTTCGAGACTGTAGAGACCGAGACTCCAGCCTCTTTTGCTACATCATTTATAGTGACTTTTCCCATCCTTTTTTCCTTTCAAGGCGCTCAGTAAATGTGCACAAAAAACTATTTATAGTATAGCGCTTTCTTTACAAAAATGAAATACTTGATCCTAAAAATATTGACTGAAGCTGTGTTTATAGCCTATAATCGCGATTGTCAGTTGAAAAAGCTGATGAGAAATATAGGAAAATTTTCATAGATGGAGGAAATCAGAATGAAAAAGAAAATCCTGAGTATGCTTCTTGCAGCATCAATGGTTGCAACTCTTGGAGCATGCGGAAGTAACACAGACAAGGCCAGCAAGACAGACAAGGCTTCATCAGCAGAGAAGAAAGCAGATGATCCGGTGCAGACACTGATAAAGAACACCAAAGGAACTGTAGATCTCACGGTATGGTGTTCTGAAACTGAGCAGTATCAGAATGCGATGAAGGAGATTGTAGACAGCTTCAAGCAGAAGTATTCAGATGTGGACTTTAACATCACGATTGGATCGGAGTCTGAAGCAAACTGCAAGGATGACGTCTTAAAGGATGTGCAGGAAGCTGCGGACATTTTCATATTCCCGGATGATCAGCTTAAGGGGCTTGTAGAAGCAGGTGCACTTCAGAGTGTAGATGCGACATACACTTACGACCCGAGGGAAACTAATTCAGAAATGACAGTAGATGCAGCAAGTATGAATGGAAAACTTTACGCATACCCGCTTACATCTTCAAATGGATACTTCCTGTTTTACGACAAGAATGTTTTCTCAGAGGATGATGTAAAGACGATGGACGGTATGCTTGAAAAGGCAGCAGAAAAAGGGAAAACTGTTGGAATGGAAGTCAGCGGAGCATGGTACCTGTACAGCTTTTTTAAGGGCGCAGGGCTTGACCTGGATATGAACGATGATGGAACAAATTCCTGCAACTGGAATGCAACTGATACCAAATACAAAGGAACTGATGTCGCAAAAGCCATAACTGAACTTTGCAAGAACAAGGCATTTAAGAACTGCGTAAATGAGGATGCCCAGGCTGATGCTCTTAATGGAAAAATGGCTGCTGATGTAAATGGAACATGGGCAACTGATGCTTTCAAGAAGGCTTACGGCGACGGCTTCGCAGCAGCCAAGCTCCCGACATATACTGTAAATGGCGATCAGGTTCAGATGGCTTCTTTCCGCGGGTATAAATTCGTCGGAGTAAATGCTTATTCAAAGCAGACTGGATGGGCTATGCTGCTGGCAGAGTACATAACGAGTCAGGAGAACCAGACAAAGATATATGAGGCAACTGGTGAGGGACCGGCAAATACAGAAGCTCTGAAATCAGCTTCATCACCAGCTCTTGATGCACTTGATGCTCAGTCACAGTACGCATACTTACAGCGTGTCGGAAATGAGTACTGGACACCAGCGGCTTCTCTGGGACAGAATCTTGTCGAAGGCAAGTACAGTGATGCACAGAAACTCCTGGATGATGCTGTTAAGGGTATCACTAAAAAAGCAAGCTAAGGATCTGATATGAACTTATGCGCGATCAACCATACACCGATTTCAAAGGACGCATATATTAGCGGTCCGGGAAAACTTACTATACGGATAAGGGCAGAAAGAAATGATATCACTGGATGCAGGCTCTGGTATGGTGACAGAGTCTGCGTGAAAAATCCTATCGAAGTATTTCCTCTGGAAATGGAACAGATTGCATCGGACCAGTTATTCGATTATTTTGAAGCCGATATAGAAACTGAGTTTACCAGGATCTGCTATTACTTTGAACTCATGGATAAAAATGGACGGAAAATTTTCTACAGCGAGTATGGGTTCTCTGAAAAAATGACTTGCAGCAGAACTCAGTACTTCCAGTATCCGTTTTTGCATCATGATGATGCAATAGTCATGCCGGAGTGGACGAAGAGTATGGTCATGTATCATATCTTTCCAGACAGCTTTGCATCAGGTAAAAGGCAGATAGACAGAATTGGGAAAACTTTCCTGTCAGAAGACGGAAAAGAAATCGTGACCAGAAACGGTGGAACGCTCAGAGGCATTATCGAAAATCTGGATTATATAAAGAGCCTTCATGTGAACTGCCTGTATCTGAATCCTGTTTTTGAGGCAGCTTCATATCATAAATACGATACCATCGATTATAAGAAGGTAGACCCGTGCTTTGGGACAATGGATGATCTGAAAGAACTGGTTCAGCTATGTCACGAAAATCATATCCGTGTGATTCTGGATGGAGTTTTTAACCACTGTGGGAGCAGGTTCGCACCGTTTCAGGATGTACTTAAAAATGGCCGGAGCTCACGCTTTTTTAAATGGTTCTATCGGGTGGAGACTCCGGTCAGATATGAGGAAAATCCGAATTATGAGACATATGCCTATGTGAAGGAAATGCCGAAGCTCGACACTTCAAATCCGGAGGTACAGAAGTATTTCTGCGATGTAGGAAGGTTCTGGATAAGAGAGACCGATATCGATGGCTGGAGACTCGATGTAGCAAACGAGATCAACCACGATTTCTGGCGGGCTTTCAGAAAGGCGGTAAAAAAGGAAAAGCCTGATGCCTTTCTGATCGGAGAGATATGGGAAGATTCGACAGTCTGGCTCCGCGGTGACCAGTTTGATTCTACGATGAATTATAGCTTCTGCTATAACTGTAGAGAATTTTTTGCAGAGAAATCGATCACGGTTTCTGAATTCGATGAGAAAATGCAGCACATGTATCTGCGATACCCTGAGATGGTGTCACAGGTGCAGATGAATTTCTTAGATACTCACGATGTACCAAGATTTTTAAGCTACTGCAAAGGTAACAAGAGAAAGCTCAGGCTCGCTGTATTCTATATGATGACGGCCATGGGAATCCCATCGGTGTTCTATGGAGATGAGATGGGCTGTGAAGGTGTGACTGAAGCCGAGTACCGGATGCCAATGCCGTGGCAGGACGGCGACTATGACCTGAAAAGCTATTATGCGAGGCTCATGGAGGTCCGTAATGCGGAACCTGCCCTGCAGTCGGGAAAATACAGAACTGTTTACTGCGACAATGTCTCTGGCATATACGCATTCCTGCGAAAAAAAGATGATGATGAAATCCTTGTGATCCTGAATAATTCTGACAGAGAATCCTCCTTCTCTCTGCCAGAAGAATTTCAGAACAGGCAGTGGAAAGACCTCATCACCGGAGAGAGTTTTAGTGTAACTACTATAGCTGGTTACACTGGAAAAATCCTTAAAACAATCTGACAAACTTTTTCTTCATGCACAGCCCCGGAAGGGGCTGTTTTTTCATTCATCTCTGCCCTTATGCAAATTTTTCTTTTATATACCTCTAAAGCAGGAGAGTACATAAAAGACTGGAATGCAGTCACAATATAAGAACGAAGGGAGGAGGCCGGCTTACACATTTTACTCGGATTGATTTTAGTATATATGATCCGAGTATAATTGACACGGGTTTAAAGACTGCTATAGTGTTTTCGAGGTGAAGACACTATGGCTTTTTTTGACAGAGGATGATAAGGGATATATATTCTATGAAGTAAAATTCAGAAAAAATCCCTTGTCTTCAGAGAGAGTGGACAAAGAAATTGCCCAGGTAAATGGCTGCGGACTGGACTGCTACAGGTATGGATTTATATCAAGGTCAGGATTTGCACAGGAATTATATGACAGGGATGATCTGATACTTATATCATTGGAGCAGATGTACAAGTGATAGCGCAACCATAATCTTAATCATGTACTAAAGGTACATGGATGGAAGGCTGATAAAGCATATTTGACATAAAACGAGGTTTTAACAGCATACGACACCTGGTGACAGGCACCGTTAAGCGCGAACCGTGCTTTTAAATCACGTCAAGATCGAGTTTGTGAAGTAGTGTGACAAGAAACAGTAAAAAGATTATAATGGTTCATATATTGGAAAATAAGAGAGGATACATCATCAGATGAACAAACAGCAGCTTGCAGCAAAGATCTGGGAATCTGCGAACCGTATGCGGTCGAAGATAGAGGCAAATGAGTACAAGGACTATATACTCGGATTCATTTTTTATAAGTATCTGTCGGATCAGGAGCACAGGTGGCTCAAGAGCCAGGACTATTCGGAAGATGACATAAAGCAGTACGTGAATGAGGACGATGCAGAGACCGTATCCAATGCACAGCAGAGCCTGGGGTATTTCATAGCTTATAAGGATATGTTCTCGACATGGATCGGCGTGGGGTCGGACTTCACCGTAGACAATGTCAGGACCGCCTTGTCTTCTTTTGCACGCCTGATATCGCCATCGCACAAGAAGGTATTCGAAGGCATATTCAATACTCTTGAGACCGGCTTAAGCAAGCTTGGAAGTGATACGAAGACGCAGACCAAGGCCGTGAGCGACCTCATCCATCTGATTGATGAGATACCGATGGATGGAAAGAGTGATTATGATGTGCTGGGATTCATCTATGAATATCTGATCAGCCAGTTCGCTGCAAACGCAGGGAAGAAGGCAGGAGAATTCTATACCCCACATGAGGTGTCAGTGCTGATGTCGGAGATCATAGCCTATCATCTGAAGGGACGTGATGAGATAAAGATATATGATCCCACATCCGGTTCCGGTTCGCTCCTCATCAATATCGGTCACGCAATCGCAAAGTACATGGATGATCCGAACCGTATCAGATACTATGCACAGGAACTGAAGGCAAATACATATAACCTCACCAGAATGAACCTCGTCATGAGGGGAATCCTTCCGGACAATATCGTCACTAGGAATGGCGATACCCTCGAGGAGGACTGGCCATATTTCGATGATTCAGATCCTACGGGAACCTATGAGCCGTTGTATGTGGATGCCGTGGTATCGAATCCGCCATATTCGCAGCGATGGGATCCGACTGAAAAGGAAAATGATCTACGTTATTCCAGATACGGTCTGGCTCCGAAGTCAAAGGCAGACTACGCTTTTCTGCTTCACGACCTCTATCATCTGAAGCCGGACGGAATCATGACTATCGTACTTCCGCACGGAGTGCTGTTCCGTGGCGGTGAAGAGGGTGAGATCAGGAAGAATCTCATAGAGCAGAACAATATAGATGCGATAATCGGACTGCCTGCAAATATTTTCTTCGGGACAGGCATACCTACTATCATCATTGTACTCCGACAGAAGCGTGAGAATACCGATGTACTGATTGTCGATGCATCGAAGGGCTTCACAAAGGAAGGAAAGAATAATAAGCTTAGAGCCTGCGATATAAGAAAAATCACGGATACAGTCACGAAGCGTCTCGAGATACCGAAGTATTCGAAGCGCGTGAGCCGTGACGAGATAAGGGCGAATGATTACAATCTGAACATCCCCCGCTATGTGGATTCTTCAGAAAGTGCCGAGAGTTGGGATATCTATGCGTCCATGTTCGGCGGGATTCCGGAGACAGAGCTTGCTTCACTGGATAAATACTGGAAGGCATTTCCGACTCTGAAGGATGACCTTTTCGAGACCGATGGGAAGTATGCGAAGGTACAGGCCGCTGATGTCAAGACAGCAATCAAGGATAATGCGGACGTTTTGGAATTCATGTCGGCATACAGGGGTCGTTTCGCTGATTTCGGAGAAAAGTTATCATCCGAACTTATCGATAATGCAGAGACCCTTTCGATAGTGAAGACTGAGGATGAGATCACGACAGATATTTTCAGCAGATTCGATGATGACAGTCTGGTGGACAAATACGTGGCATACGAGATTTTCAATTCAGCTTATACGGACATCTCAGGGGACCTGGAGCTGATCCAGGCAGAGGGGATGGCTTCTGTAAAGGTGGTCGATCCGCTTATGGACGAGAAGAAAAAGGGCGACAAGATAATTGAAGTCCAGAATGGATGGAAGGGGCATATTCTGCCATTTGATCTCGTGCAGAGGCAGCTGCTGTCAGGTGATCTCTCAGCAATTGATGCGAAAAAAGACCGCCTGTCGGAAATTCCATCAGAGTACGATACAATCATCGAAAGCCTCTCAGAGGATGACAAGGAGACGATCTCCGATGCTCTGAACGATACGAATGATGAGTTTGTCACGAAGAATATCCCGGCAATGATAAAGACCCTGAAGGCTGATGATCCTTCATCTCCGCTCATTGCAGAGCTTCAGAAGGCTGAGAAACTGAACAAGGAAGAGAAGAGTCTGAAGTCAGAGGTGAAGAAGGATTCTGAGGCGCTGGTTCTGAAGACGAAGGAGACCATCGAGAATCTGAGTGATGCAGAAGTAAAGACACTTCTCCAGAAAAAATGGATTGCCCCAATCGTTGATGGAATTGAGGCGTTGCCGAATGCCCTGATCGATGCGCTTGCAAAGAAGGTCACAGAGCTGTCATCCAAGTATTCAGACACCTACCAGGACATCGAGAACGAGATCCATGACACAGAGAAGTCACTGTCGGAGATGATGTCGGAGCTCACAGGATCGCTCGAAGATATAGAGGGAATAGAAGAGTTCAGAAAGATGCTTGGATGACCATGGGTTATCCGTTTGCCTATCAGGTCATGGGATTATAAAGCGCGGCCTGGCATATTCGCCAGAACGCGGGAAGCTGTGTTTCCAGCTGCCAAGGTTCGCAGAGTTTGTAGAGATGAATGATTAGACTATTAAGGAAGGGATTCATATGAACGAAAGGAAAGCACCGGAAATAAGATTCAAGGGGTTCACGGATGATTGGGAACAGCGTAAGGTTGGTGACACTTGCAAAATAAATGGACGAATTGGATTTCGTGGCTACACCGAAAAAGATATTATTTCCAAGGAAGCAGGTGGCGTTCTTACTTTTAGTCCTACGAACATAGTTGATAATAAACTTACAATGGATTGCAAGAACACTTATATCACAAGGGAAAAGTATGATGAATCTCCCGAAATCATGATTAAGAATGGGGACATATTGTTTGTGAAAACAGGTTCAACATTAGGTAAAAGTGCCTTGGTTACTGGGCTTGATGAGGATGCATCTATAAATCCCCAGATTGTTGTTATGAGAGTTGAAGAAGGAACGGAGGCATTCTTTTCCAATGTGCTCACCACGCAAGATGTATTAAAGCAAGTTACCGCAGTAAGAATTGGCGGAGCTGTTCCGACAATGACCGAAACAGAACTTAAGAATTTTGTTTATTATGAACCAACATCAAAAGCTGAAAAAAATAAAATCGGTGAGTATTTTTCTAACCTCGACAACCTTATCACCCTTCATCAGCGTAAGCATAAAAAACTGCTTTCTGTAAAAAAATCGATGCTCGAAAAAATGTTCCCTCAAAATGGTGCTAAGGTTCCAGAAATTCGATTTGAAGGATTTACTGACGATTGGGAACAGCGTAAGTTCGACGAATGGGGGACTTTTTATTATGGACATAGTTGTCCAAAGTGGTCTGTAACAGAAGATGCAACAACTCCTTGTATCAGATATGGAGAGTTATATACAAAATTTGGAACTAAAATTGACAAGGTTTATTCGTACACAAACATGCCTCCAGAAAAGCTTCGCTTTAGTACGGGGAAAGAAGTTTTAATTCCACGAGTTGGTGAAGATCCATGGGATTATAATCACTGTACATGGCTTTCTTTAAAGGATGTAGCGATTGGAGAAATGATTTCTGTATTTAATACGGATCAAGATCCGCTTTTCTCAGCTACAATGTTTAATGCCACATTGCAAAAAGAATTTGCTGTAAGAGTTGAAGGTGGAAGTGTTACAAACTTGTATTTTGAAAAGCTTAGAAATATAGACGTTTCATACCCTTCATTGCCAGAGCAGAAAAAGATTGCAGCATTTTTCGAGAACCTCGACAACCTTATCACCCTTCATCAGAGTAAGCTGGAAAAATTAAGGCTAATAAAAAAATCTATGCTTGAGCAGATGTTTGTATAGTATTTTATAGTTCTGATGAGGTTTGTTAGTGACAGCAAATCCATTTCACATTCTCTCAGGGTAAGAGTAAGTGTAAGATGGCTTTGCTGAATCTTGATGGATTATGCTGGGCAAAAAGCAACGGGAGAAACAATAAAACATCTTAATCAGAATATCCTTGTAGACTTTCCTGTTGTGATGCCAAAGAAGTCTGAACAAGAAAAAATAGGGCAGTATTTTGAAGGCATTGACACCCTTATTACTCTTCATCAGCGGAAGTAGAGGATATTAGAATTGAGGAAAAAATGATTGGATTTGATAAAGAAGCGGATTTTGAGGCAGCCCTTATCGCTGCACTCCAGAGTAATGGATGGGAAAAAGAGGTCATCCATCATCCGACTGAGCAGCAGCTGATAGACAACTGGGCGCAGATCCTTTTTGAGAACAACCAGGATATCGACAGGCTCGACCACAAGCCTCTCGTGAAGGAGGAGATGGATCAGCTCATAGAGCAGATAAAGGAGCTTCGCACGCCGCTGGCACTCAATGGTTTCATCAATGGAAAGACAGTGGCTATTATGCGAAAGAATCCCGATGATAAGCTGCATTATGGCAAGGAAGTGAGTCTGAAGATCTACGACAGGATGGAGATTGCAGCCGGGCAGAGCAGATATCAGATAGTGGAGCAGCCAATTTTCCCAAGACACGACAAGGTTCTTCAGGACAGGCGAGGGGATCTGATGCTTCTGATCAACGGTATGCCTGTATTTCATATAGAGCTTAAGAAGAGCGGAGTGCCGGTACAGGAGGCATGCAACCAGATCGAGAAGTATGCGCATGAGGGAGTCTTTACAGGACTCTTTTCTCTGGTGCAGGTATTCTTCGCGATGAATCCTGAGGAGACTCTGTATTTCGCGAATCCTGGGCCGGATGGCAGATTCAATCCTGACTTTTATTTTCACTGGGCTGATTTCAATAATGAACCGATAAATGACTGGAGGCGCATTGCATCATCTGTCCTGTCAATACCAATGGCGCACGAGATGATTGGTTTCTATACTGTGGCCGACGATTCTGACGGCGTGCTCAAGGTCATGAGAAGCTACCAGTGCTACGCGGCTGATAAGATAGCGGACGGAGTTGCAAAGAATGACTGGAAGGACGGGCGGCAGCTCGGCGGATACGTCTGGCACACCACCGGCTCAGGCAAGACCATGACTTCGTTCAAGTCGGCTCAGCTCATTGCGAATTCTAAGGATGCTGATAAGGTTGTGTTCCTGATGGACAGGGTGGAGCTCGGCACGCAGTCACTCAAGGAGTACCGTGCCTTTGCGGACAATGCCGACAATGTGCAGGAGACTGAGGACACAATCACTCTTATCAGCAAGCTGAAAAGCATAGATCCGAAGGATACCCTGATCGTTTCTTCTATCCAGAAGATGAGCAATATCCGTGAGGATGCCGAGGGGAAAATGCGCGCAAAAGACTTGGAGAATATCAAAGCGAAGCGTATCGTTTTCATTATAGATGAGTGCCACAGATCGACATTCGGCGAGATGCTTACTACGATAAAGGCTACATTTCCAAATGCACTTTTCTTCGGGTTCACAGGAACTCCTGTTTTTGAAGAAAATGAGAAGGCAATGAATACTACTGCAGATATCTTCGGAGATGAACTTCACAGATATAGTATTGCAGACGGCATCAGAGACAAAAATGTGCTGGGATTCAATCCTGCGATGGTCATGGTATATCGTGATAAGGATGTACGTCAGCAGGTCGCAATTCGTGAAGCTGGCGGCGGATCACTGGAAGAGATCCTTGCAGATCCGGCCAGCTCTGACAGATACTATCATTTTATCAATGATGTCCCTATGGTTGGCGAGAAAAAAGAAGACGGGAAGTATGTGAAGGGGATAGAGGACTATTTTCCAAAGGAGCAGTATGAGTCAGATGAGTTTCAGACTGCTGTGGTGGAGGACATCGTAGAGAACTGGCTTACCATGAGCCGGAATAATAAGTTCCATGCGATATTTGCGACGAGCAGCATTCCTGAGGCTATCCGCTATTACAGGAAGTTCAGAGAGATGGCACCGGACCTGAAGGTAACAGGGCTTTTCGACCCGACAATCGATAATGAGGGTGGGAAGAAGTCTCTCGACAAGGAAGACGGTCTGAAGGAGATGATCGAAGATTACAATTCTCTGTATGGTCAGAACTTCGATATTGGGGGATATGCTAGATTTAAAAAGGACGTGTCCGCAAGACTTGCACACAAGAAGCCTTACGAGCGAATTAAGCCTGAAAAGCAGCTTGACCTGCTGATTGTCGTGAATCAGATGCTTACAGGTTTTGATTCTAAATGGATTAATACGCTCTATCTTGACAAGGTGCTCGTATATCAGAATCTGATACAGGCTTTCTCACGGACGAACCGTCTTTTCAATATCAATGAGAAGCCATTTGGCTCCATCAGATATTACCGCTATCCTCATACGATGAAGAGAAATATCGAAGAAGCAGTGAAGCTGTATTCGGGTGATAAGCCTAGAGGACTTTTTGCGGATCATCTGCCTGACAACATCCGTCACATGAATGAGAAGGGTCAGGATATGATCGATATCTTTACCCATGCAGGAATTCCTGATCTCGACAGGCTGCCGGAGGATATTGCCGCGAGGGCGAAGTTTGCGAAGCTGTTCAGGGAGTTCTCTACATACCTGCAGGCTGCACAGATTCAGGGATTCACCTGGGATAAGAAGTCCTATCCTCTGACCGTGGATGATGATGAGAAATCTGGTACGATTGAGATGCTCATAGACGAGAAGACCTATGCTATCCTGAACCAGCGATACAGAGAGCTGCGGAAGTCCGGCCCTGGTCCTGATGGTGATGGAGATGTGCCTTTTATCATTGATCCGTATCTGACTGATCAGAACACAGGGATTATAGACAATGATTACATGAATTCACGCTTCGATAAGTGGATGAAGCAGCTGAATCAGGACGGTGTGTCAGAAGAAGAGAGGAATGACACTCTTGAAGAGCTGCACAAGTCTTTTGCCTTCCTGTCGCAGGTGGATCAGAAATTTGCAAATCTTTTCCTGCATGATGTACAGACTGGCGATGCTAAGCTGCATGAGGGATGGATGCTTTCCGACTATATCGCATCATACAAGCACGACCGCAAGAGTGACCAGATCAGGAGACTGGGTAGATACTTAGGGCTTTCAGAGGAAAAACTGACAGAACTTTTGAATGCGCATGTAACGAAGGACAACATCAATGAATATGGGCGTTTCACAGCTCTTAAAGATACAGTAGTAAAGGAAAAGGCTGCACATTATTTTTCTGAGATAGATGGAAAGACGATGCCTATGTTCCGTGTCAATAACCGTGTGAACGAATTCCTGATGGACTTCATTCTGTCAGGAGGCAAGGATGTATCAGAACCCGATGACGATAAATGACGGCTCTTCATCATCCCAGAATCAAAACTACCAGTTCCCTTCCATCCCCTGATATGATAGAATACTCTTATAGATGTAAATATGATAAGGAATAAGAAGCCGGAGGGGTTATGGTTATTTTTCTTATTAGTAGTCTTACGGAGTATTATTCTGGAGACGGATACGGGGCAAGGCCTGTATACGAGACAAATGGAATGGCCAGGCGGCTTGGCAGATACTGGAAGAAGGATTCAAGGATTCTTCTGTTTGCGGCCGATCCGGACGATCAGAAGGGAAATGATCTTTACAGAAGAAAGATCGGGGATTCACTAAAGCTTTCCGGTTTTTCTCTTGATGAGATAAGGATCTTTGACAGCAGGACAGAGGAGCCGCTTGAGGCTTTGATGCAGTGGGCTGATGTCTTGTATCTGGCAGGAGGCCATGGGCCAGACGAGAATGCATTTATAGAGAAAGCAGGGCTTAAGGAAGCACTTTACGGTTTTAACGGTATCTTTATAGGTGAGAGTGCCGGAGCTCTAAATGCGGCCGCAGATGTCCTTATGATGCCGGAGCTTGCGGGAGAGGCATCAGACCCGGACTTTTGCTATGAGCTTAAGGGGCTGGGACTTACCAGGCTGAATATCATTCCCCATATACAGTATTATGCCAGGCAGACCTTTGACGGTATGGATCTGATCGAGGATATCCTTATGCCGCGGAGTATAGGGCGCAGGATATATCTGATCACAGACGGCAGCTATTTTTTCATAAATGAAGGAAGAACTTATTTTTTTGGAGAGGGAACTGTACTGGAGGATCAGAGGAAATACAGGCTTTATAGCGGAGAGGTATATACAGGTGGAAAGGGGACTACGAACATGGATCTCAGGCT
>Ga0256407_10008223_pt1 | contig 15404 bp, 13 predicted proteins | sample RumenRJG_04DNA_FD_193489 | JGI IMG/M metagenome (GOLD analysis project Ga0256407, IMG submission 193489) | Bovine rumen microbial communities from Lethbridge, Alberta, Canada - RJG_04 | ecosystem: Host-associated > Mammals > Digestive system > Stomach > Rumen | place: Canada: Alberta...
CAAGAAAGGCTTTGACTATCTTGTCACTATCGTCGGTGAGGATTTTGGCGCTGAGGAAGGATTAGGCTGTATCTATATCCTTGAGAACACCAAGACCCATGAGCGTTGTTCGGTGAAGATGCTGGCCAGGACTCAGGTTTGTGGTGACGGCATGTCTTCCAATGGTACTGGCGAGACTGACGGTCAGCTGATGGCCTATATTCCTACCGTTTCAAACATCTGGCGTGTTGCTGACCTGCTGGAGCGTGAGGTATACGACTTCTATGGCATTGTGTTCCTCGGTCATCCTGATATGCGCCGTCTGTTCCTGCGCTCAGACTTTAAGGGCTATCCCTTCCGCAAGGACTGGAAGTTCAACGATGAGTACACACTGGAGGACGATGTGGAACCGGACTATGGTCTGGAGTATTATCTGGATAAGGATGGTAACCTGCAGTCCAAGCAGAATCGCCTCTTCGGCGCTGACGATTATGTGATTAACATTGGTCCTCAGCACCCGGCCACCCACGGTGTGCTCCGCTTGCAGACTGTTCTTGATGGAGAAACGGTCAAGCACATTTATCCGCATTTAGGCTATATCCACCGTGCCATCGAGAAGATGTGGGAGGGTATGACTTATCCGCAAACACTTGCTTTAACAGATCGTCTTAACTATCTGGGAGCCATGCAACATCGCCATGCTTTGGTGGGTGTTATAGAGGAAGGCTTAGGTGTAGAACTTACGGACCGTATCAAGTATATCCGTACCATCATGGACGAGCTTCAGCGTCTCGACTCCCATCTGCTTTTCACCTCGTGTGTGGCTCAGGACCTTGGTGCACTGACAGGTATGCTTTATGGTATGCGTGACCGTGAGCACGTGCTGAACGTGATGGAGGAGACTACCGGTGGACGACTGATTCAGAACTATTATAGAATAGGTGGTTTGCAGGATGATATTGATCCTAACTTTGTCAAGAACTGTAAGGACCTTGTCAAGTACTTGCGTCCGATGATCCAGGAGTATATGGATGTGTTTGGTGATAATGTCATTACCCACAACCGTCTGGAGAACTGTGGCCCGATGGGTCTTGAGGATTGTATCAACTATGCCGTGACAGGTCCTGCCGGACGTGCCTCGGGTTGGAAGAACGACGTTCGCAAGAACCATCCCTACGACATGTATGACAAGGTAGAGTGGGAGCAGTGTACACTCGATACCTGTGATTCTATGGGACGCTATCTTGTTCACATCAACGAGATGTACCAGAGTCTGAACATCATTGAACAACTCATCGACAATATTCCTGAGGGTGATTTCTATGTGAAGCAGAAACCCATCATCAAGGTTCCCGAGGGACAGTGGTACTACTCTGTTGAAGGTGTGGCCGGTGAGTTTGGTGTCTATCTTGACTCTCGTGGCGATAAGAGTCCTTACCGCATGAAGATGCGTCCGATGGGACTTTCGCTGGTTGGTGCCTTCGACCCGATGTTGCGTGGTCAGAAGATTGCCGACCTGATTGCTACCTGTGCTGCTATTGACGTAGTAATTCCTGATATTGACAGATAGTCGAAAGGTATAATATTAAAAAGGTAAAAAAGTAAGATTATGTTCGACTTTTCAATCGTTACACAATGGTTCGACGGTCTCCTGAGAAATACTTTAGGTTTGGGAGATTTTCTGTCGATATTGATTGAGTGCGTGCTGGTGGGCGTAGGTATCCTGGTAGGATATGCGCTGATAGCCATCGTACTGATATTTATGGAGCGTAAGGTCTGTGCCTACTTCCAGTGCCGCTTAGGCCCGATGCGAGTAGGTCCGTGGGGTTTGCTGCAGGTCTTTGCCGATGTGCTGAAGATGCTCATCAAAGAGATTTTCTTTGTCGATCGTGCAGATAAACTCTTGTATGCTGTTGCTCCTCTTCTGGTTATTATCGGCTCTGTAGGTGCTTTCTCGTTCCTGCCATGGAACAATGGTGCCACGGTTCTCGATTTCAATGTGGGTGTGTTCCTGCTCACTGCTATTTCTTCGATTGGCGTGGTAGGTATCTTCCTCGCTGGTTGGGGCTCTAATAACAAGTACTCGGTTGTTTCGGCTATGCGTGGTGCCGTGCAGATGATTTCCTATGAGATGTCGCTCTGCCTGTGCTTGATTACAGCCGTTATCCTGACGGGTACGATGCAGATGAGCGGCATTGTTGAGGCCCAGACTGGACCTTGGAAGTGGCTTATTTTCCAAGGTCATGTTCCTGCCATCATTGCGTTCCTCGTATTCCTGGTCGCAGGTAATGCCGAGGCCAACCGTGGCCCGTTTGACATGGCTGAGGCAGAGAGTGAGTTGACAGCCGGTCACCACACAGAATACTCAGGTATGGGCTTTGGATTCTTCTATTTGGCTGAATTCCTCAATCTGTTTATCATTGCAGGTATCGCTGCTACCGTTTTCTTAGGCGGTTGGGCTCCTGTCAATATTGGTATTGAGGCTTTTGACCAGGTGATGAATTACATCCCTGGCATTGTCTGGTTCATGGGCAAAGCCTTTGCACTGGTTTGGATTCTGATGTGGATCAAGTGGACGTTCCCCCGTCTGCGTATTGACCAGATTCTGAAACTGGAGTGGAAATATCTGATGCCACTGGCTCTCATCAACTTGGTTATCATGACTGTTGTAGTGGCCCTTGGCCTATATATTAAATAAGGTATAGCAATGGAAGATAATAAAACATATTTCGGAGAAATCGGGCATGGCCTGAAGACTTTGGCCATTGGCATGAAGACTACCTGGAAGGAATACTTCAAGGACTTCTTCACCAACAAGTCGACAGAGCAGTATCCCGAGAACCGCAAGACGACACTACATATAGCCAGTCGTCACCGTGGTCGCTTGGTATTCAAGCGTAACGAGGATGGCAGCTATAAGTGTACAGCTTGCACCCTGTGCGAGAAGTCTTGCCCCAATGGAACCATTAAGATTACCAGCCATATGGCTGAGGATCCTGAGACGGGCAAGAAAAAGAAGGTGCTGGACGACTATCAGTACGACCTTGGCGACTGTATGTTCTGCCAACTCTGTACGAATGCCTGCAACTTTGATGCAATCGAGTTTACAAACGATTTTGAGAATGCGGTATTCGACCGCAACAAGTTAGTGCTTCATCTTGACAAGGAGGTCTATAAAGGTGGTTCGCTGCCTAATCTCATTGATGGTGGTGCTTCGCTGACAATAGGTAAGTTTAACACTAAAACGAAGTAAGGACTATGGCAAATATGATTATGTTTTGCATTCTTGCTGTTGTCATACTGGGTTCTGCCATTATGTGTGTGACGACCACGAGAATCATGCGGGCTGCAACATTTATGTTGTTCGTGCTCTTTGGCGTGGCAGGTCTTTACTTCCTGCTCGACTACACGTATCTGGGTGCTGCTCAGATTTCCGTCTATGCCGGTGGTGTGACAATGATTTATGTCTTTGCCATCCAACTGGTGTCTAAACGTACTCTGCAAGGTCTGACTGAGCGTATGAAGGGCAGTCGCGTCCTCTGGGGCGGCCTGCTTTCCGTCATTGGCTGTGCTACGGTTATTCTGGTGCTGCTGAAGAATCAGTTCATGTATGTTGGTAATGTGGTGCCCGATGTGGAGGTGCCAATGAAGAACATCGGCCAGGCTTTGGTAGGTTCTGGCCGCTATGAGTATGTGCTCGCCTTCGAGTTCATCTCACTGTTCTTGTTGGCTTGCATCATCGGTGGCTTGGTTGTTTCACGTAAAGAGGAGGAGAAGTAAGCTATGGTACCTGTAGAATGTTATTTTGTGCTCAGTGCATTGTTGTTCTTCATTGGCGTCTTCGGCTTCATCACACGTCGCAACCTGATTGCCATGCTGATTTCGGTGGAGCTTATCCTCAACGCCGTTGACATTAATTTTGCCGCTTTCAATCGTCTGCTTTTCCCCGGCTCTATGGAGGGTATGTTCATGACACTCTTCTCCATTGGTGTCTCGGCTGCAGAGTCGGCAGTGGCTATTGCAATTATCATCAATGTCTACCGCAACTTCAAGAGCGATAGCGTTGACAGTATTAAGAATATGAAATGGTAAATCGTTATGGAAACAGTTTATAGTTATTCATTTCTGATCCTTCTGCTGCCTGCACTGTCATTTGTGATTCTTGCGCTGGCTGGTATGAAGATGTCGCATAAGACAGCAGGTCTTATCGGCACAACTTCGTTGGGACTGGTTACCGTACTGTCTTATATGACGGCCTTCAGCTATTTCACTGCCGACCGTCTATCCAATGGGACCTTCCCGACACTTGTTCCCTATAACTTCACTTGGCTGCCGCTGGGCAACCTTCACTTTGATATGGGTATCCTGTTGGATCCTATTTCGGTGATGATGCTCATCGTCATTAGCACGGTGTCGTTTATGGTTCATGTTTATTCGTTTGGCTACATGCATGGTGAGAAGGGCTTCCAGCGTTACTACGCATTCCTGTCGCTGTTTACCATGTCCATGCTCGGACTGGTGCTGGCCACGAATATCTTCCAGATGTACACCTTCTGGGAGTTGGTGGGTGTCAGCTCTTATCTGCTGATTGGATTCTACTATCCGTTGAAGCCGGCCATTGCAGCCTCAAAGAAGGCTTTCATCGTGACCCGCTTTGCCGATATGTTCTTCTTGATTGGTATTCTGCTCTTTGGCTACTATACCGATTCGTTCAGCTTCTCGTTTGCTGGCGATATCGTGATGGGCGAGGGCACTACACCTTTCATTGCCGGCAATGCTGCCAAGGCTATGGCCGCTGGAGCATTCATCCTGCCTACCGCCCTGGTGCTGATGTTCATCGGTGGTGCTGGTAAGAGTGCTATGTTCCCGTTGCACATCTGGCTGCCCGATGCCATGGAAGGTCCTACACCTGTGTCTGCACTGATTCATGCTGCAACCATGGTGGTAGCTGGTGTATTCCAGATAGCGCGTATGTTCCCCCTCTGGGTTGAGTACGCTCAGCCTCAGATGTCGATTGTAGTATGGGTGGGTGTCTTCACCGCTTTTTATGCTGCTGCCGTGGCCTGTGCCCAGAGCGACATCAAGCGAGTGCTGGCCTTCTCGACCATTTCGCAGATTGCCTTTATGATGGTAGCCCTCGGTGTCTCACTGCCGGGTCATCACGGTGTACTCGACAATCACGCACAGCTTGGTTTTATGGCTGGTATGTTCCACCTGTTCACTCATGCTATGTTCAAGGCTTGCTTGTTCTTGGGTGCAGGTTGTATTATCCATGCTGTACATTCTAATGAGATGGCTCTGATGGGTGGCTTACGCAAGTATATGCCTATCACGCACATCACGTTCTTGATTAGCTGTCTGGCTATTGCTGGTATTCCTTTCTTCTCGGGCTTCAGCTCGAAGGATGAGATTATCACAGCCTGCTTTGCCTACAGTCCAGTGGTTGGTTGGATTATGACGGGTATTGCCGCTATGACCGCCTTCTACATGTTCCGTCTGTACTATGGCATTTTCTGGGGAACGGAAAATAAAGAGGCTCACGAGCATCATACTCCCCATGAGGCTCCTGCAACGATGACCATTCCTTTGATTGTGCTCTGTGTCATCACTTGTGGTGTTGGTATCTATACGACCATTGCTGGTTTTGCAGGGTGGGGTGGTAGTTTCGGTCAGTTCGTTTCTGCTGAAGGTACGAACTACACTATCCACTTTGACATGCAGATTGCCACAACCTCGACAATTATAGCCATTTTGAGCATTTGTCTGGCTACCTATATTTATAAAGGTGAGAGCCAGCCTATTGCTGATCGGCTGTATAAGACATTCCCGAAGTTGCATCGTGCTGCCTACAAGCGTTTCTACCAAGATGAGATTTGGCAGTATGTTACCCATCGCGTCATTTTCCGTTGCGTTTCTACGCCTATTGCCTGGTTCGACCGTCACGTCGTTGATGGTACCTTCAATTTCATGGCTTGGGGTGCCAATGAAGCTGGTGAGTCCCTGCGTCCTTGGCAAAGTGGCGATGTCCGTCAATATGCTGTATGGTTCCTCACGGGTACTGTGGCATTAACGCTTGTGTTGCTTGCAATTTAGTGTCGTAATAACGATTAACGAAATAACGAAACAATGAGTATATTAACATTATTCGTAGTAATCCCCGCCTTGATGCTCCTCGGCCTTTGGTTGGCTAAGAGCCTTAATCAGGTGCGTGGTGTGATGGTGGTTGGCGCCTCGTGTCTGCTGGCCCTGTCCGTATGGCTGACCATCTACTTTGTTCAGCAGCGTGCAGCAGGTAATACTGACGTGATGCTGTTGACGGCTTCTACTCCTTGGTTTAAGCCATTAAATATTGCTTATTCGGTGGGTGTAGATGGTATTTCTGTCGTCATGTTGCTCCTGTCGAGTATCATCGTCTTCACAGGTACTTTCGCCTCTTGGCAGCTGAAACCTATGACCAAGGAATACTTCCTTTGGTTCACCCTGCTATCTACAGGTGTATATGGCTTCTTCATCTGTACTGATATGTTCACCATGTTCATGTTCTATGAGGTAGCACTGATTCCCATGTACCTTTTGATTGGTGTCTGGGGCTCTGGCAACAAGGAATATGCTGCCATGAAACTGACTCTGATGCTGATGGGAGGCTCGGCCCTGCTGATTATCGGTATTTTGGGTATTTATTACTTCAGCGGGGCAACGACCATGAATGTCAACGAGATTGCCGCTATGCACAATATTCCTGTGGAGACTCAGAAGGTATTCTTCCCCTTCATCTTCATCGGATTTGGTGTGCTGGGTGCCTTGTTCCCCTTCCATACATGGTCTCCTGACGGTCATGCTTCGGCCCCCACGGCAGTGTCTATGCTTCACGCTGGTGTGCTGATGAAACTGGGAGGTTATGGCTGTTTCCGCGTGGCTATGTATCTGTTGCCGGACGCAGCCAATGAACTAGCTTGGATCTTCCTGATTCTCACCACCATCTCCGTTGTCTATGGTGCCTTCTCAGCCTGTGTACAAACTGACCTGAAGTACATCAATGCTTATTCGTCAGTGTCACACTGCGGATTGGTTCTCTTTGCCCTGCTGATGATGACAAAGACCTCTTGCACAGGTGCTATTCTGCAGATGTTGTCTCATGGTTTGATGACAGCACTGTTCTTTGCCCTCATCGGTATGATCTATGGTCGTACCCACACTCGTGACATCCGCTATTTGGACGGCCTGATGAAGATTATGCCGTTCCTCGCAGTGGGCTATGTCATTGCCGGTCTGGCCAACCTTGGTCTGCCGGGTTTCTCTGGTTTCATCGCTGAGATGACTATCTTCGTGGGTTCTTTCGAGAATCCAGACCAGTTCCATCGTGTGGCTACCATCATCGCCTGTACTTCCATTGTTGTTACCGCCGTTTATATTCTGCGTGTGGTTGGCAAGATTCTGTATGGCGAGGTGAAGAATCCACACTATCTGGAACTGACCGATGCTACATGGGACGAGCGTGTGGCTGTTATCTGCCTTATCGCTTGTGTTGCAGGTCTCGGCTTGTTCCCCCTTTGGGCTTCGAACGTCATCTCTGATGCCGTAGGACCTATCTTGGCGAATATTATCTAATAAAGAGTTAAGAATTAAGAATGAAGGAAATATGAACTATTCTCAATTTTTAAATATGATTCCAGAGGCCTTCTTGGTGCTCACCTTGATATTGGTATTCTTTGCAGACTTCTGTCTGATGAAGAGTGAGCGCAAGAACTCAGTGCTCAGCAAGATGACAGCAGCGTTGTTGATTTGTCAGATGTTGCTGATGACAACTGTATCTCCTGCAGAAGCCTTCGGCGGTATGTATGTGGCTGGTCAGGCTGCTAATGTAATGAAGATTGTCCTGACTTTGGGAACTCTCATCGTTGTTGTCATGGCTCAGCCGTGGTTGGAAAACGAGGCTCGCAAGTATGCCGGAGAGTTCTATATGCTGGTTGTCAGCACCTTGTTGGGTATGTATATCATGATGTCCAGCGGCAACTTCCTGCTGTTCTTCCTCGGACTCGAGACCGCCTCAGTGCCTATGGCCTGCTTGGTCGCTTTCGATAAGTTCAAAAAGAATTCTGCAGAAGGTGCTGCCAAGTACATCCTGACTGCGACATTCTCCAGTGGTGTCATGCTTTATGGCTTGTCCTTTATCTATGGTAGCGTGGGGACACTCTACTTTGATGACGTGATGCAGCGTGTAGCCTATTTCGCTCAGTACAAGAGCCAGCTGCCGATGCTGTTGATGGGCCTGGTGTTCTTCTTCAGTGGACTGGGCTTCAAGCTCTCGCTGGTGCCCTTCCATTTTTGGACGGCAGACACTTACGAGGGAGCTCCTACACCTGTCACTGGTTATCTGAGTGTCGTTTCTAAAGGTGCAGCAGCCTTTGCGCTGATGACCATTTTGATGAAGGCTTTTGCACCTTTGACAGAATATTGGGAGTACATGCTCTATATTGTCATCGTGCTCAGTATTACCATTGCAAACCTGTTTGCTATTCGTCAGTCAGAGTTGAAGCGCTTCATGGCCTTTTCGTCTATTTCACAGGCAGGCTATATCATGTTGGCAGTTATCGGCTCGTCACAAATGGGCATGGCTGCACTGATGTATTACGTATTGGTTTATGTAGTAGCTAATATGGCGGTTTTCACGGTCATCTCAACAGTGGAGCAGAACAACAATGGTACAACCCTGATGTCAAGCTATGACGGACTATACCAGACTAACCCTAAGTTGGCTTTCCTCATGACACTGGCTCTCTTCTCATTGGCAGGTATCCCTCCGTTTGCAGGTATGTTCTCAAAGTTCTTTGTGTTCATGGCTGCAGCACAGCAGGGTTCGTTCTGGGCTTACTTCGTAGTTTTCATCGCCTTGATCAATACAGTAGTAAGTTTGTACTACTATCTGCTTATTGTAAAAGCTATGTATATCAAACAGACCGATAGTCCTTTGCCTACTTTCAATACTGATAGCAGCACTCGTGTCGCTCTTGCAGTCTGCACGGCAGGCATCGTGCTCTTCGGTATCTGTTCTTGCATCTATGATTACCTCTTCGCAGCTTCTGCCATGTAAGCGTTGATGATAGGATAAAAAATAGTCTCCGATAGCTTTGGTGCTGTCGGAGATTATTTTTTATTGGATGCTTTTGTAAAGTTCTAATAGTTGTGTGGCGGTCTTGCGCCAGGAGAAAAGTTTTGCCCGTTCCAGTCCAACAGTCCGTTTCTCTTGGTAGAAAACTTCGTCCCGTTCCAGTCGCAGCATCATTTGGGTTATCTCGTCACTGTTCTCTGGGTTGATAAGAATGGCATCTGGCCCGCCAATCTCAGGCATCGACGAGGTATTGCTCGTAATAACGGGAACCCCGCAAGCCATTCCCTCTAACAAAGGGATGCCGAAACTCTCGCGTAGCGAAGTGTAGAGAAAGGCAAAGGCGTTATTATATATATAAGGTAGGTCGCTGTTGACGATATATCCCGGCATCACGATGTTGTCACGGATATTTTCAATTCCGTTCCTTTCAATGATGCCGTTCAGATACTCATGGTCAAGGTCGGCCATCAGTAATTTGCGCTTGACAGCTGACTGATTCAGGTATTTGGAGTAAGCCACCAGCGTTCGCTCTGTGTTCTTCTTCGGATCCGTATTGCCAAGAAAGAAGAAATAGCCCGGCTCTGGGATATATTTACGGTAGATACCTTCTGTGTCGTCCACGGGTCTAAACCACTTGTTATATCCATTGTATATCATCGCCATTCGTTCGCGGGGTATGTGCAGCTTCGTGATGATGTTCTCCATCTCGAAGTTCGACACGGTGATGATGCGACGGCACTTGTCTAAGATGCGTGGCACGTCTAACCGCCTATATAACCATCCCATATTCTGGTAGAGTGAGTGGTTCTGTTTGTCACGAGGCTCCAGAAAGATGATGTCGTGTAGGGTCAGCACCAATGGGATGTCGCACCAGATAGGGGCCGTGTTGCTGGTGCAATGCAAGAGTTCTACGCCATATTTCTTGGCCGCCCTTGGCAGTGCCCATTGCTCCCAAAGCGGGTAGGAGGGACAGCTCAGTTCTATCATGTGCACATTCTCCGAACTCTTCACACAACGGTCTTCGTCAGGTTTCACGAATACATAGTACTCGTTCTCCTGGTCTATCTGTTGCAGTTCGCGTATCTCCTGCAACACCACATAGTCCATACCGTGCTTGTTCTTGCGAAATATCCGTTGCGCCTCAATACCAATTTTCATAGTCAGATATTTTTGATTACTTTTGCAGGTATGCCACCAACCAGTGTATGGTTGGGTACATCCTTGGTCACTACAGCCCCGGCAGCCACCACACAGTGACTTCCGATGGTTACTCCTGGCAGGATGACGGCATTGGCACCAATCCAGACATCATCGCCGATGACCACTGGTTTTGTAGATACTCCTTGTTCGTCAATCCGTCTAGATGAGTCCTTGAAGATGTGGTTCAGTGCCGTCACCGTGATGCCCTGTGCCAGATTCACATGGTTACCAATGCACACAGGGCCGATAACGGTACAGTGTATGCCGATGCGAGTATAGTCACCGATGGTCACATCGCCCACCGCGTTGTTGATGCAGCAGTACGATTCCACCAGCCTCTGCCTGCCCAGCCAGAACCGCCGGTAGGGTGGAGTGTCTATCCGCACGCTATGGTATATTTTCGAGCCTCGTCCTCGGTGCTGGTACAGTGGAGCCAATAGGCGGATGTACCATCGTGGTCTGGCATCCCGTTGGTTCATCACGATGTAGTCAAGCCATCGCTTCAATCGGGGGCTGGCTTTCATGTTCTGTCTCAGTGCTTCCTTGTCAAACATGCAACAAATTTACGACTTATTCTTCATTATTCCAAATTTTTTCCGTATTTTTGCAGAATGAAAATATTATTTCTTGTTTATCATGGTTTTGAAGAAGCCAGTGGAATTACAAAGAAAATTCAGGCTCAGATCAAAGGACTTCGCCAGAATGGCCATGAAGTACACGTCTGTTACTATGATTTCTCTGCCACAGGTGACCGTTGTCGTTATGTAGATGGCGTGGTGATTAAAAACTATGGACATGGTTTAATGGCTGGTATCTGGCAGCGTATGGATTATGACTGTGTGCGCGATTATTGTGAGTCCAATGGAATACAGCTCGTTTACGTACGTAGTTTTATGAATGCCTCACCTTTTACGATTCGATTGTTTCGACGGCTGAAACAGATAGCCATTCATACTTTGATGGAGATTCCTACCTTTCCCTACGATAAAGAGTTCGATACATTGCCTATGAAGTATCGTTTTGAGCATATTTTTGACAAGTTTTATCGTAATAAGTTGGCATCGTATCTGGACGCGATAGTTACTTTTTCCGATGAAAAGACCATCTTTGGGCAGCGTACCGTTAATATCAGTAATGGTGTCGACTTTGACAGTATCCCCATCCATCATCCGTCATCCGTCTATCATCCGCAGGCAACCCTTCATTTGATTGGTGTAGCCGAGGTGCATCCGTGGCATGCCTTCGACCGTGTGATGACAGGTATGGGCGAATATAAAGGTAATGTGTCTGTCGTTTTTCATGTCGTCGGTGGTGTACTGCCTGAATACATGGAACATGTTTTTGCTCCAATTATCAAGAAGTATCATTTACAGGATAAGGTAGTCTTTCATGGCAAGTTATTTGGCCAGGCGTTAGACGATGTCTTTAATCAGTGTCAGTTTGCCATTGGCTCGTTAGGTCGTCATCGTTCTGGCATCACCGTCATCAAAACCCTGAAGAATCGTGAATATGCCACCCGTGGCATACCTTTTATCTATAGCGAGCAGGATAGCGACTTCGAACATCAGCCATATATCTTGAAGGCTCCTGCCGACGAATCGCCGATAGACATACAGCAGATTGTTGACTTCATGGCCCGTTTCTCCATGAAACCCGAGGAAATCCGTAAGACCGTCGAGCATCTTACTTGGAAGATTCAGATGCGTCGAGTAGTCGATGCCATTGTAGGATGATGGCATCAATGCTAAAGCGTTGGGCTACCCATAAAGCCTCTTCTGACCTTTTCCTCCAGTCCATCCTTGTCGCTTCATGCATTTGACGTGCCAACTCGTTGACATCGCCATTACTGAAAAAAAGGCAGTTGTCCTGCATAATTTCTTTGCATATAGGCAAGTCTGACGCAACGATGGGCAGTCCGTGTGCCATGGCCTCCATCAGCACCAGTGGCATCCCTTCCCATCGCGAACTCAGCACATACACCTGTGCTTCACTATAATACTTCTGAATGTGGTCGGTAAAAGGATGAATGATAATCCGGTCTTCCAACTGGTATTCCTTAATCATATTTCTATACAATGGCTCTTCCACGCCTTCTCCTACAATATCAAGAGTCCAGTCGTCGTTCTGTTGTGCAAAGATGTGGAAGGCCTCTATCAACAGGTCGAAACCCTTATGCAGCCTCGCAAAGCGTCCTACAGCCAAGAATTTTTTCGAAGTCCCTTGCGACGGTGCCCCGGGGGTTAGTGTCAGCGGATTATAGATAACCTCTGTTCGTATATGATATTTCCTGGCATCGTCATGGCATAGTACTACGGTTGCGTCCAACTTGTCCAGTTGCCACTCATAGTGCTTCTGCAGTTCCGGACCAATATGGTACAAAGAATCTTTCCCAAACAGTGCCTGATACGAATTATGAATCCACCCTATCAGCCTTACTCCCTTTAATGCCTTTCTGCAGGCTGCCAGCCGTACAGCCAACGGAGCATGTACCCCGATGATGACGTCGTAGTCGCCTTCCTTTAGCACTTGGGCCAGTGCATTCCTTTTCTCACAGGGGAACGAGCTGTGGGCATACCAGTCAGATGTCAACCAGGTCTGTGGTAAAAACTTCCTATATAGGTAGCTATAACTCTTACAGCAATATCTCTTCCATTTTGGAATGCCGGGGTATGTAAAAAAACGATATTGTATTGCTGCTTCATTCAACCCGTACAGTGACGTGTCTTTTCTTTCCTCTTTGTCAAAGGTGACAATAGTCACATCGCAGTCTTTAGCCAGTTCCTTGGCTATCACTGCTGTCACTCGCTGTACCCCTCCTATTGAGAAGATAGAGTCCATCAAGAAGCATATCCGTTTCTTCATGCTGCAAAAATACAATAAAATCTTGGTAGCTCCAAAATTATTTGGGTTTTTGTCGTTGAGTCTTAAAAAATAATAAATTATATGCATCTGTATTATACGCATGCGTATTATTTCGTATCTTTGCCATAGATGTATTTCGTAGACCCGCCCTGCTTCCTGAATTGGGGCTGAATATAATATAGAATAATTAATTATGGCATCTCATCCCCTTGTAACCATAGGTATCCCGGTCTATAATGTGGAACCTTATATCGAAAAGTGTCTGTTATCAGTCTTGAATCAGACTTATGACAACTTGGAAATTCTCGTTGTCGACGATTTGGGATCTGATAATTCCATGAAGATAGTTACTGATTTGCAGCAGTCAAATCATCGGGGGCAACAGATAAAAGTAATACACCATGATCAGAATAAAGGATTGGGTGAAGCACGTAATACTGTCATTGATGCAGCAAGTGGGAAATACCTGTGTTTCGTGGACTCAGATGATTATATTGAGCCTAATACGATAGAGTTGTTGTTGACTGAGGCTGCACAATACGACACAGACGTAGTGATGGCTTCTTCCCGTAAGGTGACTTATGACACAGGCGAGGAACAGCCAACTTTTACTTATAAAAAGAAGGAAGTGCTTATAGGAAAAGATGTTTTTGCACATTATTTATGTAAAGACCTACGATGGCATATAGGAATTAATGCATGGAATAACCTGTTTAAGACTGATTTCCTTCGTAAGAATAACTTGCGTTTCGCAGCTCGCAAAGACGAGGATGCTCTCTTCCTTTCCGATTTCTATTCAGAAGTAGAACGGGCGGTACTCCTTCCCGATGTGACTTATAACTATGTCTTACGTCCAGGCTCTATTATGGGTAATCAAGCCCGCAACCAAATTCCGACAGCAGAGATACGCGAACGTTTTAAGACTGATGCAAAAATGACTGAACGTTGTGCACGTCTGCGTGGACGTTCATTCTATGACGTCCATTGTGCCCGGGTTATGAAGCATAAGTTCCGTGCAGCCTGTGTTGCTATACGTCATCGTAAACGCTTTACAGAATCATTGCTGAATAGTGAAATCCGACAGGAACTGAAACATCCTGCTACGTTTGAAGAAATACTAAAATTCAAACGCTACAGGATGTTCCATATATTCTTTTACTCAATTAGTAGGATGCCTTCTTCTCTGACTGTCTTGGCAACCTTCATAGTGGGTAAACTATTGCGATGGATTTGATTCCTATATGGCGTGTTTCTTTTTTCCCAATAATGTGATTGTCATCACAGAGCAGCTGGCAGGCATTTTCCCTATAGCATAAAAAGCAAGGTTCTGAAGCTTGTGCTGTTTAAAATGTAGTATTTCCGTTAAGGATAGAGGATGTTTCATAGCATCTTTCACAATCGCATTAGGGAGTGAGGGTTTTATTCTGTCTCTATTTTTGAGTATACCGCAAATCATGAAAAACATCAGTATCATACCCTTGGTACAGCGAGTCTCAAAGTATGGCTTGTCTTTTAGTTCCAGGCACTTGTTTTTTAGATATGAATAAATACGGATAAACTCCTTCACCTCGTCCAGTTTGATTTCTTTTCGCCCTTGATAGTTAGACAACGAACCATCGCGTATAACATAATAGTAGGTGTAATCAGGAATCAAGACAGCCTTTGTCACCAATGGCACCACAGCTCAACTACCTATCATATCGTCATTAAAGCGGGCTTTTTTAAAATGAATATGGTGCTTATCCAGAAAGTCTTTTCTGAAGAGAATATTCCAGATAAAGTCTCTCAGTGTAGGATGAACACTTTTGTTCGCAAAGTTGGCCAAAGCGTTTTCACCTTCTAAGACAAGATAGGGCTGATTCAAGAAGTCTTGGCCTATGTCAAGGGTTTTCCCTTCTAAGTCAACGGGCAGTACTGATCCGTAAACAGCCTCTGCCTGATGCTCCACAGCCTGTCTGTATAGTTTCTCAATACAGTCTTCAGAGATGTAGTCGTCAGAGTCTACCAACATGATATACTCACCTTGGGCTTCTTCTAAGATCCGGTTTCTGGCAGCCCAGCATCCCATATTGTGTGGCTGTGTGATTATTCTTATATTCTTACCTCGTGGATGCGTGGCTTTTAACTCTTTAATGATATCTATGGATTTGTCAGGTCCAAGATCGTCTACTGCCAAGATCTCTATATCATCAGCAAATGTCTGGTTTAATACGGACAACATACACTTACGGATGTACTTTTCTACACCGTAAAC
>Ga0256407_10008227_pt1 | contig 15399 bp, 9 predicted proteins | sample RumenRJG_04DNA_FD_193489 | JGI IMG/M metagenome (GOLD analysis project Ga0256407, IMG submission 193489) | Bovine rumen microbial communities from Lethbridge, Alberta, Canada - RJG_04 | ecosystem: Host-associated > Mammals > Digestive system > Stomach > Rumen | place: Canada: Alberta | collected...
TAAGCAGCGGTTCCCCTACTGCATCAAAGCTGTCCTTTCGTTCTGTAAGCAGCGCCTCCCCTACTGCATCAAAGCTGTCCTTTCGTTCTGTAAGCAGCGGTTCCACCGCTGCAGAACAATAGTAACAATCGCTGCCTTCAGCCCCCTTTGCCGTACCTTTGCCCCCGGAAACCATCAGCCGGCGATGCTCTTTCCGCTAAAGTATCACTAAATAAAAGGAAAGAATGACATGAAAAGAACCATCGATCTGGGCATGAAGCTCACCGAGAACTTCACCCTTCGCGAATTTGTAGACAGCCCCACGGCCAAGCGCCTCGGCATCGACAACACCCCCAAATGGGACCACGTATTGGCGCTGGCCAACCTCTGTCGCCACGTGTTGCAGCCCCTCCGCGACCATGCCGGACGGCCGCTGCTCATCAACTCCGGCTACCGTTGCGAGCTGTTGAACGAGGCCGTGCATGGCGTGGGACAGTCGCAACACCTCCTCGGCGAGGCTGCCGACATCCACATTGCCTCCATCGCACAAGGGCGCGACTACTACGACTTCATCCTCACCCACTGTCCCTTCGATCAGCTTCTCTTCGAGTACAATCGCTTCGGCGCCGTCTGGATTCACGTCAGCTGCAAGCAGGAGATTGTGAAAAACCGCCGTATGGCATTGCCTAACTATCACGTCAAATAAGCAATCGTTAGTATTATGAGTCAACAACAGACCAAGACCTGCCGCCATTGCGGCCTCACGCTCCCCCTGAGCGAGTTTGAGCAACTGCCCACCGGCACCTATCGCCGTATGTGTCGCCGTTGTAAGTACATCGTCTACGACCGGCCTGCTCGTCAGCGCCGCCGTCAGCTGACAGCCTTTGGCAGTTTGACACACCCCCCTTAGCCCCTTTCAAGTGAACGAAAGCGATAGTTGAAGGGATCGTAATTATCGCTGAAGAATATTGACATTTTTTGGTTTGCTTTTTTCCGCGTTTTCGCGCAAATGCAACGCTTCAGACCGCCTTCATACCGTTTGTCGGGAAGCCTATCGTTGTCAGTTATGGTTCTTGAAGGCGACTTTGATGTTCTTTATGGCGGTCAGTGATAGGAAGTGAGCCCGCGAAACGATATCACTGACCGCATAAGAAGACGCAGATGACCGAGTAAAGTGACGCAAACTACGAGGTAAAGTGACGCAAATCGCAACGTGAAGTGACGCAAATCAGAAAACCCTTTGTGGCAAAACTGCGAGTGATTTCTGTAAACGGCTCATAAACAACGTGTTGCGAAAAATGCTTATTTTTGCCCGTTTTCCGTACGAAAGATTTTTTTTCCGCAAACAACGGAGTTTTGACCCACCTAATTTCGAAGTTTTCTTGACAAATCATCGCTCGCATAGCCGCCTCGCCATCTCGTTCAGCGACAGGCATTGCCCCCTGGTGATGGTGATCCGTTCGTTGTGGTGTTCCCATGGAGCGAGCATCAGCAGCTGTCCACGTGCGCAGGCCTCCATGCGTTGCCCACCCGGTTTCGCCAGGTCAGTGAAGCCGTTCTCTTGTAGCACCACCATCGGGAGGCCTGCTTCAAAGGCTGCCCGCATCACTTTCTTCTCGCCTTTCGAGATGGCCGGCGACACCAGCACCGCTCCTTCACGTCCTGCCTTCAGAAAAAGCTCTACTTGCTGCGCAATCTCCTCATTGGTCAGCCTGCGCGAACACTGAACCTGCCGCAAGCACGGGCGGTTGAGTAGGAAGAGGTTGCCAATCGCCGAGAATGTCATCCCTGCGGCAGTCACATGACGTCGCACGCGAAACAGGTCAGGGTGTTCGCGTTTCATCAGCAGTCGGCGGGGGTTGTCGTGTAGGTATTGTTTCCATCGTTCCAGCTGCCCTTCTTGCGTCAGCAGTCGGTCGTTGTAGCCTCGCTCGAACACAAGCCCCGGCCGCCTGTACTCACCCCGTCTGTCGCGCTTAACAGTGGCGGAGCCACCGTCTACCAAACCCTTTAGCGGCTCTTTTGCTTGCGGTTCTGCCTGCTGTGGCTCTGTGTCTTGCTTTTCTGCCTGCTGCTCTGTGGTATGTTGTTGTGCCTGCTGCTCTGTGGTATGTTGTTTTGTAAGCTGCGGCTCTGCCGCTGCGTTTTGTTCTCCTGTCCGCTGCGGCTTTGCCGCTGCCTCTATCTCCCGGTATGCGCGGTTGCAGCCCGCCTTGAAGCCGTTGATAAGCCGCCCCAGCCCCTCCGGCAGTTCCTCTTTCACGAAGAGGATGCCATGCAGATGATCGGGCATCATCTGCAAGGCCACAACCTCCACCTGCGGATAGTAGCGGGTCACGCCTAAGAACTCCTGCTCTACGCGCTGCCCAAACGCCGACAGCACCATACGCGGCTCTTCCGCCGTGGCCGGCCCTCCATCGCTGCGCCCCACAATCTCTCCAAAGAGTTTCCGTCGTCCCTCCGTGGTGAGCGTCACCATATACATCTGGCGCCGCGTGTAGTCGTGCCACTCGCAGCGTCTTTTCATCGACGGCACCTTCTCCCCGGCGAAGGGGGAGCGTCCTCGCCCACGTTCACCCTGTTCCATGTCTCTTGTCTTGAATACCTTCTCGATTCCATTATTAGAGCCGCAGCTGCGCCATGGGGTGCAGCTGCGGGGATATGATGGGGATTCCTTCAAAGAGGATTATCGGGTGTCGGAGAGACCAGTCACTGAACGGGCGCGGATACCGCCGAAATAATTGATGTAGAAATACAGCCCAACTTGGGTCGTTGGCGTTTCACGGAAGTCACTGGAACCTACGTCTTCGAAATAGAAAGTATAGGTCTTGTCCACTTGAGTAGGCTTACCGTCCTCGTCAAGCAATATGTCATCGTCGTCCATCTGGTAGGCTGGTGAATCAATACTATAGTTATACCAGAATCTCCAATCATCGGCATTGTAGTTCCAGTATTGTTTGGTTGTCGTTTGCCATGCACCATTAGCATAAGTTTCTAAATCGCCATCTACTACCTTTGAGGCATTGTTAGCAGCTGTCGTACTCTTCAGGTTCACACTGAACGAACCATTGCGGGCTGTCAGCGTGTTGTTCATTCCATCGTGGTATGGGCGCAACGTTGATGTTGCCATTTCTACCGTAATGGGATACAGACCTGTGGGATATTCCTTCGGAACCGTGAACGACAGTTTATACAGTGGATAACCGTTGCTGCTATTGCTTCCTGTGGCTGTCAAGTCTGTGATATTTGGATTGAACTCGGTAACAGAATACAAGAAAATCTTTCTCTCCAAACCTTTCTTGGGATGCGAGATGATCAGCTCACCATGTTTGGGTGTCTGGGTGATGTTCACGAAATAGACTCTGACAGTTCCCGTAAAATTACCATCGCTACCAGTCACACTTAGAACTTCTGCTTTCTGTGCAACCGTGTTGTTGGCATCCAATTCCACCCTGAACGAAGCTGTCGTAATGCTGTTCAGTTCAGAGGCATCAGTTGTAGTATAATAGAACGTGAAATCCTTGTAATAATAGTTTACGCCATTTACAGCCGCCTGTCCGTCCAACTCATCATGACTGAGGAACATATAGTGAGTTTGTGGGATGCGCAACTTGCCGCCAGCATAGCTCACCTCCGTCACCCTCTCGTTGATGGCCAGCATCTTGTTGTTTGAGAACTCCTTTGTTGTGATGGCTTCGTCGAGCGTCTCATATCCAAGTTCACGCGGCAGGTTACCAATGGTAAACTGGTAAGTATGATTACGCACAATGACAAACTGTTTCTTCTCGTTGGTCATCAACAAGATGGGATGGTAGTAATACTTGCCTGCCTCATCTGTTTTATAATGTACACGCATGATGATGCGGATGGGGTCTTTGCGCGGATTGTCACGCTTGTTCTCATCCTCGAACACGTACAGCGTATGGTTGGCATTAATGGTGGGGGTGGCATTTGCGTTGAATGCCGGCACCCAGTTAGCTTCGATAAAGGCTTTTGTGGTAGCCACATTGTCGCTCGGTGTGTAGTAGCGTCCACCTCCGTTGCACGGGGTACTCGTAGAGGTCTGATTGAACACTTGCACTCCTTGAACCGTAGTCCATTTTGGTGTGGTTACGGCGATGTTGGAGGGATCGGTGGTCTCGTAATATCCCCAATAAGGATCGCTTGGCAACTTCGACATGTCGACAGGTGCCAGATAGCCTTTGTTCAGGCCATTGACAGCAATCCAGTCGATGGTCGCAATGTCGTTGTTACTCTCTACCTCACCAGGATTATTCTCATCTTCATACATATAAACCTTGTTGATGACAATCTTGGCGCGGTCACGCAGCATGTAGACAACATTCTCTGACATCAGCCACTGTTGCATTTCTCCACTGTTGTTGGCATAGTGGTAGCCCCAGTAGGTCACTTTGTCACTTTTGTTGACGGTCAGTCGCTCGCTTACCTCTTTTAGGATTTCCGTGTCGCGCTTACCGAAGTCAGCTGCCGTGAACACACCTTCCGATGAGTATTGGTCAGCCTCTGTCTCGGCTGTTGGTTTCCACTTTTTGTTGGCGATAAAGTGTACGCAAACTGTCTGCGACGGCACGATGGAGTCGTACACCTCTACAACGGTAGTCTCACCTCCTACAGTGGTGGTCTCTGTGGTTTTTGTGGAGATAACGCCATGGTCTGGGTTCTGCGTTGACTGTGTGGGAGTGATGTCCGCAGCGCCGATGAACAGGTGTGATGAATTAAAGCACAGCAATGTCATGGATTTGACATAGTCCTCGTCGCCTGTCACCACCGAAGAACGTGTATCCTGAAAAGCAGGAAGGTTCACTCGCAGGTTTACAGACATGTCACCACTCGTGTTGTACTCATCGAGATCTTGACTACTTTCGAACCAGTCATCATCGCTGCATGAGCTGAACGCTAATGCCAGCAGTCCAAATGTCAGTATATAATAAATTCTCTTCATAATCGTAGTATTTTAATTATGCTGTTGAGCCAAGCGCTTTAAGTCGTCGTCAGACAGGTCACGAACGCAGCGTACGTACGCATTATTCGCAGAACCATCTGATCCCGTGCTGATATAGGCTGATTTGCCCGTTAATGTCCAGTAATATTGTCCTGACAACACTTCGGTGATGGTTTCTCTAGCACTAATGTTGTTTTGATAATCGATGATTACTTTAATTTCTTCTTCTGTGGGAAGACGCCAACCAACATACTTGGTTCCATCTGTACCAACTTCCATGTAGTGACCACAATGATCTGCTGCTGCTTTTGCTCCATACTTATTCCCATAGTCACTATATAAGGTAGAGTTGTTAAAAGGCGAAACAGCACCAAGTTGTGAGGCAATCATAAATGCTGGTGATACTACATGGTCTTTCGACTGGTAGTCTGCATCCAAATTAGGTTTTCCTAATGCAAAATTATTGCTGGCAGCAGTAATCTGAATGACATACATATGATTATTGGTCAATGAACCATTGTTTGTTGTTACCGTTTTATATCTACCATAACTTTGACGTTGTTCTGTTAAGTAAGCACAACGAGTACCAGTCCATGCTTTTGCTGTAAAACAATTGTCGTCATATGTTTTAGGTCCATTATGTTCGCTCTGATCAGTATCCCACATTACCCAATCTGAAGTAATTTGTGGTATTGGTTCTTGAACTGTCCGTTTGTAACGTCGTGCATAGTAATGGGTTACGTTTTTCTTCTTATAATAGTATTGATATTTGTATTTATTATAGTCATTGTCTGTTGAATAATTTCCTTGGCCATAAATGCCACTATTACGATAATATCTATGTGACCAGAAGTCCCAATTATCTGAAGTTGTAGCTAAAGCTGGTTCAGGATTATAACTTGAAGTATAACCAGCATATCTCGCAGTTTCACCCCAATATCCATTTATTGCATTTGTTTCACTACTTGCATTGGTTCTATCTTCGTTGGTTGTCACATTCTCAAGGAACTCACTTCTTTCAGCCGTTACCGTCTCCAGAACGACCTCAGTTCTAATTTTAGTTGAAGCATAATAGTATTCAGATTCAGAACATTCTACATCATCATAAGCGAAAGTACCATTACCCCATCCATCTTGCTCAGGATTCCAACTATATTGTATAACATCTTTTGTTCCCCATGTATAACTGTTGTATTTTGAAGACCATGCTCCTTCAAAGTTTTGGATATTCTCAATAGGATAATGAACAATTGTTACATCAAAGGTCTGGTCTGTCAGTCCTGACACCATGCTTACGGTGAACTTGATGTACTTCACGGCTTTATTCGCCAATACTGGTGAGTTTACATGAATCAAGCCATTATCAGCATCTATAGTAACTGTGGTTCTGTTGTTACTTGTGGTTGTGACATTACCTGTATAAGCCACACTGCTTGGATTGGAAGAGTAATTCGTTGTTTCCGAGGGGAAGGTTGCATTCAGGTAGGTCTTGGTTCCACTACTATTGTAGAAATACACCTGGGCATTGGTAATCTTGATGCTCTCACCTTTGGTGATGAAATAGTTGATGTCGATTTCACCATTGTTGCCATACAGGTTGGCATTCAGCGGTGACACCATCAAGAAATACGACTTGCTGGTAATCATGTCGTAAACATCCGACTCGTTCTTTACCCATGGCAGTACCTCGTATTGCAGATCAACGCTCTCAAAAGTGTTTTCTGTCGGTGAACTGGCACCCATACCCTTGATATTCGCATTGATATGATAGACATGGTTGCGCTTGATTTCTGTAACTTCAGATTCCTTCACGACAGGAATACGATAGTAGTTAACGGCCATGGCTTGGTTTTTGGGTGTGAAACCAAGGGTTAAGATCGTATAAGGTGCTTCAGCCACCGCATTCGACGTTTCATCCCATGAGAAAGCATAGGTGTACGTAAGGTAATTATATGTTTTGCGAAGATTTGCTGTTTCAGGCGTAGTTTGAATGTCGGTATAAGACACTTCGCGGTCTACACTGGTGATGTTCCAGTGAGTACCCGTAGGAGTCTGCAGATTCCTGTCGTCGCCAGTAAGTTGGTTCGTGGTGCCTTCTCCATAATCCATGCCGAAATCGGTGGTGTTATAAGCAAAGTTAGCATGTTTCCAACGAGGGCTACCAACATTGATTGAATGGTCAGGGTCGTTTATACTGAGTGAATCGAGCGAACGGATGAATTTGTCATCAAAATTCACTGAAACCACAATTTTTGTGGCTGCCCGTCGCATTTCTACGGGTATCACCTGCTTTGCCTGCCCCGCAACAGGCTGCCACTGTTTGGCCACACCGTCCATCATAAAGACTTTATCTGCCTGCTCGTCCCACTGGTCGTTGCCGTAAGGCTTGAAAATCTGGTCGTCGGTGGTATACAAAGCCCGCAAGTCAGCAAGCGTATTGAACACAACATATTCATCCCCATTTTTTTGATGGGTCTGGGGGTTATTCAGTGCGACATACACATCGTACTTTTTGTTCACGTCAAGTCCCTGGTTCTGCCAGTTCTTGGCCAAAAGATGCTCTGCGTTATCAGTGACTTCTCCGTTGTAATGATAGGTCTTAATGATCTGCTCCTGTCCCGTTTCCGTGATAAACACATCTATGTTCTCACCGAGATAGTTCTCATTCAGCTTGGGCACGCCTGGTTCATCTGCACGAGTTGCAGTGAAATCGCCTTCCATCGAAGGCAACGATGGCTCAATAATCAATCCCTGCTCATAGCCATTGTTTCCCATTTCGATAAAGGTATCGTCATCGCTACAGGAAAGAATAAGCACTGATATTGCCCCAAAGGCAAACAACTTGAATATATGCTTGAAGTTATTCATGATTATACTATTTTAATTATTGCCATCTAATAATGTTTGTATCCTCACTATCATAGATGTTGTTATTCACATAGTAGATCCACAACTCGTCATTGGAACCATTACCTGGATAAGTACCAGAGGTAATGGGTATTCGTTCTGAGAAAGTATCAGATGAATGTTTGACAAGGGTTAGACCAGCAAATTGAATTTGCCCGGTACCGATAGCGTCTTTCGGTACAACGCGGAAAAACACAACCTCGTCGTTTGCACCATTGGCTATTTCAATGGTTTCCGAATTTCCAGTTACGTTTCCTTCCTCGTCACAAACCTGGAACCAGAACAGATCGTTGTTCGGTGACAAAGTAGTGGCTTCCTCGCAGGTGATTGTAAGTTTCCACAATGGTGATCGATAATACATGTAATCATTCTGGGTATATGTTCCATCTGATACAGCTACTGCTGCATGCTGCCAGAAATCGTTGGAGTTATAGTCTGTAATGGCTCCGCGCATATCATAAATCTTATACTTGTTGTTCCAACCACCCATCCCATAGAAGCCGAGACAAGTCAAGTTGGCACTGGTATTATGCGTGTAATTCAATGTGCCCCCATCCGTCCAAGGAAGCAATGCAGGCTGAACAAACAGTCCACCGCCAGTAAAATAGCCGTAGATAAACCATTGATGATTACGAACGAAATCTGTTTCGTTTTTTAGGGCAAAGGTTGTCGTGTGATCTACGCCATCGATTGTAAAATGGATGGTTCCCATAATGGTATGTCTGTTTGCATCCTTGGCTGTTTGACCATCTGTTTCACGCAGATAAGTGGTGCAGCACATTGTGACGTTCTGTTGGGGGTTGCTATTTTTCGTAATCTTATCAACATACTGTTGCGCTGTCTCACCCTCAGCCCACATGAAATTGTCTGGAGTTTGTTCTTCGGTCAACTCCTTGATTGTGATTGGTGTCGTCGTGTTATTCATATAGATGAGATTTGTGGTCTCCCGAACCACAGTATTCTCACTGTTTTTGGGTAGGTTGGCCACTGTGACATCGCCAAAGCCTGACGGCTCTTCGACTGGAAAGATGTATTGTGTGGCGGGGAACGATGAGCCGTTGATTTCGATGCTTGTTATTTCCACGCCTTCCATACCGTTGGGCTTCGTAAAATAGAACTGTATCTTCGAGATGGAACGAGTCAACTCTACATCGAACTCATTCCGGTAGAGCAGATTGTTGTTTGGATTCTGAAGAACGATGGATTGATTGGTCGCAATCTGTGACATGGGAAGTCCGTCAGTGGCTCCGTTGCCTACCTCTCGCACAGGATTGATTAATCCAAAGTCGTCATTATTATCAACATGTCCGAAGACTGTATTCTTCAAGATGCCACGTTTAACCATTTCTGCAGGCTGTGTGAGCGATGTAAGACCCGCCGTATTGGCCATTACATAGAAGTCGAGCTTTGCCGTAATGGTTAGGTCTGCATTGACCAAACGGTTCGGAAGAAGCATCTGTACTGTTTGACGAGCTGCGTTCACATCCTGAATATTGTTCAGTTCTGCGTAGCCTACCGGTGTTGCTTCATCGCCCGTTCCTGTTTCGTATGCCCACACACGAACATTATGGAGCGCGTTTTCTGCGGGAGTTGCTGTCACCTTTAAATCGTCATCAGCGCGTGTGTCCAATGTCGTTGGCGCGTAGATATTGATGTTCAGTACGGCTGCCTTGTCCTGTGGGGTATACTCCTCGTCGATAGTATTGCAGGCCGCGAGCGTCAGGAGCGACGCTGTGGCAAGGAGCGGCAGGTATGTTTTACTTAAATTCCACATAATTCTTCTATTTTGGAAAGAAATAATCTATCTTTGGTTCTTTGATTTGGAAAGAAATTGGAATAATTATCAGAAATTATCTTATATCTTGGGTTGTGAATGTTCTTGATTCGTGGTGGGATCAGATGGTGGGTTGCTCGAAGTGGAGTCCGTCTTCCCAGTTCAGCTGTACGCTGACGCCTACCTCGGCATCCACCGTGGTCACCTCGCCGGTGGGTTCCATCTTGAGCTTGATGATCTTGAGGTTGGCGGCCTTCAGCGGCTCATGCACGTAGAGGTCGTTGCGGGTGATGGTGCCGTCGGGCATCCACACGAGGAGCGTCATGCTCCAGTAGCTGCCCACTTTGACATCGGAGGGCGTGACGCGCGTGGCCGTGTCGGGCGAGGGGAACCCCATGCCGTAGTAGCACACCTCTTTGCCCTCGCTGACGGGGAGCAGCTGGGTGCGCACCACTTGAGGCTTGCCGTGGCTGTAGGTGCTGTCGGCGGGCTGGAAGCTGTTGCCCAGTCCCTCGATGTAGGCCTTCATGCCATTGCATTTCACGCCGGTGGTGTCGATGACCACGGCGGCGGCATCGTTGGCCATGTACATGTCGACAATGCCTGTAAGTCTGTCGCCATCCTTGCCCACGAGCACGTTGTGGCGTCCGGTGAAGAAGCCCGTCCGGTGGGAGTCGATGGTGTCGTTCTGTTGGTTCTGTATCTTGGAGCGGCTCATCCATTCGGGTGAGAGCCACTCAGCCACGCCGTTGCCGGCGAGGTTGGCCACCGCCGTGTGGCGGTAGTCGGCCTGCTCCAGGTAGATGGTATAGGAGGCCTGCGTGGCTCCGCCCATGTCCTTCGACTGCTGGAGCAGCCGCGTGCCGTCGTTGAGACGGTCGTAGAATGAGAGGTCGAGGTCATGGCCCTTGTCGTTGAAGTACTGGCGCATGGTCTGCCGCAGCGCGTTGGCCACTGGCTGGTCGCCAGCCTCGCACAGGACGCTGTCGATCTCCGTTTCCATATTCGTGATGAGGCGCATACGATAGAGCAGGTCCACATCCTTACCGCAGTCGCTCAGGTCGTCGTCGATACCGTTGCAGGCGGTCATTGCGGGCACGAGGCCCATGGCACAGCAGGCACAGAGTGCCCAGTATTTCAGGTTTCTCATTCTGGTTGTTTTTTAGATGTTTGGGGAAGGATGCCCGCCGCCCCTTGTTGACGGCGGGCTTCCCTATTAAGCTAAATGCAATAGTCGAGATTTAGAAAATGTGATCGAAGATCAGACCCTGCTGCCACTCGAGGTTCACGCTCAGACCGAACTCGAGCTTCGGGCTGCGGAGGTCGGGAACCACGTTGTAAGCGTTCTGCAGAGAAGTCTCGCCGATGGTGAGGTCGAGCTTCGTGGCGTGATCCTGGAAGAACACCTTGTTGAGCGTTGCAGCATCATAGTTCTTAGCCTTGCTCGGAATGAGCTGTGCAACGAGATAGAACTTGGTGCCAGCGGGGATTACCTGATGGTTGATGCCGTAGAAGTCGTTACCCGTGTTGACGAACTCAACAGCGACGTTGATGGTCTGATCTTTAGCTGTCTCAAGAGCCAGGGTGTACATGGGGGCAGTAGGTGTGCCTACAACGGCAGTACCTGTTACGTTAGCGTCGTAGATGGTCTGCTCAGGAGCATCGTTGGGAGTGAAGTCCCATGTAACCTGCTTCTGTCCACCAATGAGGATACCCGTTATGGTGTAACCGCCAGCGGGAACAGTCACGAAGTTAGCCTCCTTGCCTTCAGCACCGCTGTCCTTCACGGTCTCTGCGCTCACCTTTACGGTAGCATCCAGACGACCTACAGCATACTGAACCTGATCCTGGAGAACAACAGACTTGGTCTGCAGAGTGACAGGAGCCACCTTGTTGGCATACTCGCCCTCGATGACCTGAGCCCACTCTGTGTATTCTTGCTTCTTGAAGTTGTCAGCGTGAGTGGTAGCCTCATCGATGACACCCTTAGAGTTCACAGTGTAGAAGAGCTCAGCGGGCTTGGTGTAAACGTCCATTGTGGGAACTCTCATACCATCGACAGAACCGTCGACGTATGCGAAAGCACCGTCTTTAAATGCCACCTGCACAGCACCATCGGGGATGTTGAGAGTGCGGGGGAAGCCGTCTTCCTTCTCCACAGCCTTGCCGTCAGCAGTCACGAAGCCAGCGTCCACGATGGCACCAGTGATGGTGGTCTCGTCGGCATCACCAGCCTTGACAGCTGCATAGAGGTCTTCCATGAAGGCAGCTACAGAAGCCCAAGAACCAGCCTTGAGGCTCTGGAAAGCTGTGCGAACTTCGTCCCAAGAAGCATCTGCGGGAATTTTAGCATAGACAGCGTTCAGACCGTCGATGATAGCCTGGCCACCTTCGAACGAAGGAGTCTCCACGATGGGTACGAGGTCGAAGTTGATAGCATCAGCAACGGTAGAACCCGACTTCAGGGTGTTCTCTTCGTAAGAAGCCTTGAGCTGGCCTTGGCCACCGTTGTTAACAATTCTACCATAGAAGAGGAAGTCAGATGTTCCCACGGGGATGGTCACGTCGGTGTACACCTTAGCGTTCACGTTCTCAGCGAAGAACTCGTCGAACTGAGCCAGAGCGATGGGGTTGTTCTGGATGGTGGTAGTTGCCGAGATGTCAGAAGAGAAGGGGAAGAGCTGGATGTCCTTCATGCCGCGGAACTGCTGGTTAACCTGTGCGAGGTCAGCGTCCATACGGGTCTTCACACTATTGGTCAGAGAGAGGGCGAAGCGGGTCTTCACTTCCTTCTGATCAATATTCTCGTTTGCCACTTCGTCGTCCGAAGTACAAGCGTTGAATGACAGTGCCATGGCACCGATCATTCCAAATACAAAAAATTTCTTCATACTGTTTTAAATTAAATGAATACTAATATATAAATAAATATTTTATTGATGCTTACTGCAGAGGCACTTCATAAGTGTTTGCCTGCTGCCATGTCAAGTCTACGCTCAGGCCGAGCTCGAGCTTCGGAGCGCGAAGGTCAGGAATCACGTTATAGGCGTTCACCAAGCTACTAATGCTTGCTTTGACCGTGGTGTAGTAGTCCTGCAAGAAAATCTTTGAGACTTGACCGGAAGCAGGATAAGTAACAGTACCTTCACCTTCACCAGGATTCTTCTTGATTTTACCAATCAGGTAGAACTTACATCCGTTGGCAACGATTCCATCACGACCCACGAAGTCTACACCAGAGTTGTTCTTGAACTCAATGGCGAAATTAACCTCATCGTCATCACATTCCAGAACGAGTGTACGCATAGCATCGGCCATCGTAGTGGAGAGGTACTTTGTTGCTGAGGCATAGCCATCAGTAGTCTCTGTGGCAATCTGGTTGTCATAGATGGTCTTTGCAGTAGCTTCACTAATGGGATGGAACTCGAAGTCAACAGCCTTTTGGCCACCAACAAGGATACCCGTTACTTGGAAAGCGTCAGTACCGACAGCAACAGTCTTGTTGACATATTTATTAGCATCATTATCCCACTCCGTTGAGTTATAGGGAAGGTTAGCTGTGGTTGCACCCACCTGCAAGTCAAGGCGTGCAACGGCATACTGAATCTGCTCCTCAATGGCGATAGACTTTGTGTTGATGGCAACTGTTCCCTGATGAGTAGGATACTTACCCAGTAGGCTATTAGTGTCATAAGTAGAACCATTCATGGCATCCCAAGAAGTGGTGGTTGCTGCCGTGTAGTCAGCTGCGTGGGTATTTTCATTATCAACACTGATCTGACTATTTCCGCGATAGTAAAGAGATGCGGGATAGGTGTAATCGGTAAGAGCAGCCACGTTCAACCCCAGGTTAGTGGGAGTGGTCGACACTTCAAACTTGGCTCCACCTTCTGCTTCTGCATTCCATGCGATGATGGCTGCTCCATCAGGAAGATTCAGACTTGCAGGATAGCAGTTTGCCTTGGTCGTCAGGTTACCACCGACAGCATCTTTGAATGTCAGAACGCCGTCTGTGCTAACGCTTTCAACATAGTTGCTATTGGTGATAGCATTCTTGATACCCGTGGCAGTACTGTTGTTCGCATTTTTCAGTTCGTTGTAAAGACGCTGTACCAAAGCCTGAACATTTGCAGAGGCACCAGCCTTCATTGTAATGAAAGCATTGTACATGCCATTGTACATGTTTGCAGCATCCGACCATTTGTACTCAACATTGTCAACTGTATTGGTAGCATTGGCAATACTGGTAAGGTAGTCGCATAAAGTCGTTGCGAGTGTAGGAGTAGATGTCTCGGTATAAATGTTCCTCAACTGGAACTCGATGTCTGCCGGAGTCTGGTCGCTGAGAGTTTTGCTCTTCTTGAAGATGCATCCATTAATCTGATCAATTGTGGCATCGGCTGTTGCTGCTTTCTGCGGTGCACGGCCATAGAACAAGAATGAGCGTGTGCCAATGGGTACTTCCACGTCACGATAGTACTGAGAGTTTGTACCATTGTTATTCAGGGCATTGATGCTGTTGTTCTTGTTGATAGCCGGCGTTGCACCGAGCTGACCAAGAACCAAATTGGCACCCAGACGAACGTCTGTAGATGCGATTTCACCAGCTTTACCAAAAGGAATCAGTTCAATACTGTCAATACCAAGGAAAGTAGGATCTTGACCGACAGCATGATACTGGACACGATTGTCCGACATACGTGTCTTCGGGCTGCCAGGCACTGAAATGTTGAACGATGTCTTCACAACGCCCATTTGTTCGGGCTGCTGTGCGACTTCGTCGTCACTGGAGCATGCGGCCATGCTGAGTGCGATGGCGGCGATGCCAAAATACATAAATTTTTTCATTCTTCTTTTTGTTTAAGAATTAATACTAAAGTTGATTTCAATATTTTCACTGTTGTTAATTCTGTCCGTTTCTTTTACTTTCGTTTTAACATTTTGTTATCCGCGATTTGTAAAGATAAAATCCCGCCATAAGGGACTTAGCTTTCGATTTTTAACTTTTCTTGTTGTTTTATCTTTTATTTCTTATTGTTTTGTTTGTTATTTCTTACGATTTGTTATCGCGACGATTTGTTGTTTTTGCTTGTCCGTTGAGTTGGACAATCTTGTCTTGTACATTATTATATGATACGACGTGGCTCATTTTCGATTTTCGTCTATCTGTCTATCTGTCAAACAAACAGTCTTGATGTCTTACTTTCCGGAGAGGAGGAGTATCTCGTCGAGCTGTTCCTGAGCCTCGCTGACGCCACCGTTGAGGGCCTGCTGCATCAGGGTGCGGGCCTCGTCGTAGCGTTCCTGCATCTTGCGGATGCCACCGAGGACGTAGGCCAGCTGCGGGTCGGTGGGCTTGGCGGGCAGTATCTGCTCGGCCTTAGCGAAGTCGTTCTGTCCTACGGCTGTCTGTGCAGCGAGGAGGACGGCGCGCGGGTTGTTGGGGTTCAGCTCGGCAGCCTTGTAGACGATGGCCTGTCCCTCGGGAGTGTCTAAGCCGGCATCGTTGGCCAGTGCGACGAACTCAGCGAAGGAGAGGTCCTCGGGGTTGGTGCGGTAGACGTCGCGGCTCTCTTCGAGTGTGTAGGGCCGTATGCTGTACTGGATGACGTAGTCGGAGTGGCGCAGTCCGGGATAGACATCGTTGAGGAGCTGCTGGTAGCGCTGCGGGAACTGCCGTTTGATCTGTGCGTCCTTGGCATCGGGATCGATCTGTGAGTCGATGATGCTGAGGATTTCCTGTCGCTCGTCAATCTGGCTCTTGGCCACATGGTCG
>Ga0256407_10008228_pt1 | contig 15399 bp, 17 predicted proteins | sample RumenRJG_04DNA_FD_193489 | JGI IMG/M metagenome (GOLD analysis project Ga0256407, IMG submission 193489) | Bovine rumen microbial communities from Lethbridge, Alberta, Canada - RJG_04 | ecosystem: Host-associated > Mammals > Digestive system > Stomach > Rumen | place: Canada: Alberta...
CATAATTCTTATTTGGGTTTAATCGTTTGACATATTCTTTAATTCCTCTTTGATACGGTAGAGACGCACAGATACGTTCTTGACCGTGATGCCCATGATGGCCGCAATCTCCTCGTAACTCATATTCTCAAGCCAGAGCAGGATGATGGCACGGTCGTACTGTCCCAGCCTTGCAATGCGCTGACGCAACATGTCCATCTGCCGTGAGTTTTGGTTGGTCTCCGTCTCTTCGTAGGGGTTGATGTCCATAGTCAGCGGCACAGTCTTGTGTCGTCGTTTCTTGTGGTCGAGCGAGATGCACACGTTCAGGCTAACGCGATAAATCCAGGAGCGCACGTCGCTACGCCCCTCAAACGAGGGAAGGCTCTTCCAAAGGTTGATAAGCACCTCTTGGAACAAATCGGCCACCTCGTCCTGGTCGTTGGAGAACATGTAGCAGACGGTGTAAATCGTGCCTCGGTTCTTCCTGACCATTTCTTCAAATTCACGTTCTAAATCGTTCATTCTTTCTTGATTCTTAATTCGTCATCTGATAGTAAGTCATACAAAGGAGTCAAAAAACTACAGAATTAGATAACTATTTTACAAAGATAGCTATTTGTACCTATTTAGCTAATAGAAAGACGAAATTTAACGTTTTACAAATTCTTCACTGAGCAGTCGCAATGCTGGATTGTATGTTCAACATACCCCAATAAAACACCAGCGAGACGAACAAACGATTCTTGTTCATCTCGCTGGCATTCAATTGTTAATAGGCTTTAATACTCATCCTCGTTGAAGTTTAAAGCACATACTGAGTACCAACGAGTTACGGTGCTCTGTGCCATTATTGTGCCACTAATTCCAAACATAAAATCTAAGTTTATGCCAAGAGTTTCTTTACAATCTCAGAAATGACTCGGCCATCAGCCTTTCCTGCCAACTGCTTGCTGGCTGTGCCCATAACCATTCCCATCTCCTTCATGCTTGTGGCTCCCACTTCAGCAATAATCTTCTTCACCTCTGCCTCAATCTCCTCTTTGGAAAGTTGTTTCGGCAGGTAACTCTCAAGTACCTCCACCTGTGCCAACTCAGCATCAGCCAAATCCTGACGTCCTGCTTGTGTGTAGGTCGTCGCCGTCTCTTTGCCCTGCTTTGCAAGTTTTGAGATAATCTTCAATGCATCAGCATCAGCCAATGTGTCGTTGGCTCCAGGAGCAGTCTTTGCCTCAAGGAACACTTTCTTAATGTTGCGGAGCGTCTCCAGGCGCACCTTGTCGCGAGCCTTCATTGCGGACTTGATGTCCTCGCTAATCTGATCGAATAAAGTCATAATGCTATTATTTTAACCTTAACATGATGCAAAGATACAGTTTTTTTTCTTAAAATCCCTTTTTACGTAAAGTCTTAGATTTTTTTAGCGATTGCATACGCACGAACCTTAATATAAAATGTAGTAGAATCCGAATTTAATTTCTTTATTTTCGCCATATATATTAAAAGCACATGTTATTTGAACAAATCTTCAAGCGTGATTTGAACTTGTACGCGTCCACTATAATTTCCTGGCTTAATGCCAAAACTGGTAATCATTGTCAGCATCAGAGACTTCCGCGTGTTGGTCTGTCTAAGAAATATTTCCAATTTGTTATCCAAATCCTCTGCTTCAGACTTTGTGATTTCGTAATCCGAGCGTGAAAATTTCATCTCGCAGATATTGACAGTCTGATCAGCGCGATCGATAATCAAGTCAATTTGTGCCCCCTTATGACTATCATCACCTTTACTGCTCCAACAACAAGCCCGGCTCTGAATGCCAGAGATGCCAAGTGCCTGTTTAATCTGTCGGATATGATTTAAGCATAAAATTTCGAAAGCATAACCGCTCCAGGCGCGATACTTCCCGCTATTAAGGGAATTCGTCCAAAAGGTTTCATCCTGATATTTGTTTTCTTTGATATAATGAAAGTGAAACTGCGTAAATGCATCCGTCAGCTGGAAAAGGATATCACGCTTGGTTTCACCGAAGGGGATGTAGCTACGGATGAAGCCACACTTCTCAAGTTCTTCCAGTGTCTTGGTAAACTTCTTGTTGTTGTTTAATCTGCTTTGCTCAATGATTTGCTTGCGGGAAAGTCCTTTACCTTTTTTTGCCAACACAGTGACGATAGTAATATGATCGCCTGCCTTTTTGAAAAGAGAACGGTACAGGTTTTCAAACTCGTTTGTTAGTTCACCGCTTGCAGCGAAAAACAGTCGGTCAATATTTTGGGCGACGCTCTCCTTAGGATTCATCAGCGAATAGTAATAGGCAACACCGCCCATCACCATATAACACTCAGCTATTTCCTTCTCGCGATATCCGAATCCGTAGGCCTTGAAATAGCGACGGCTTTCTTCCAACGTGAATGGAGCGATATAGATTTGGTGAGTTCTCCGATTATGTAGTCCCCCTCTATTATTGATGATATTATCTATCATCCACGAGGTGGCAGAACCGCAAACAATCAACTTAATATCGCTACGTCCGTCAGCCCATCCATTCCAAAATCGTTCAAGAGCAGCAATGAATTTCGAGCGAGTTGTATCCATCCAAGGCAGTTCGTCGATGAAAACAATTTTCCTCCCTTCAGTCAAACTTTCAAGAAAACTCTGAAGTTGATAGAATGCTTCTATCCATGACTTAGGGTGCGTAGCAGATGGCCAAACTCGGAGCAGAGAAAAATAAAAGTTTGACAGCTGGTCGCCCATGTCGGCATTCTCCATACCTGTCATCGAGAAGCAAGCTTGGTTTCCTAGAACTTGACGAATGAGGTATGTCTTTCCCACGCGTCGCCTACCATATACGGCAACAAACTCTGACTTGTCCGTATTCAGATATTCTCGCAAAAGCCTTACTTCCTGCTCTCGGCCTATCAATGTCTGCTTCATATTAGAATCACTTCTTTACTGAAATCTGCTGCAAAGGTAGCAAAAAGAATCTATTTCAGCAAATATAAAGGATGAAAATTGCTCAAATGAAATAAAAAGAAAACGTTTCAGCAACTTTCGTTACATAAAACACCTGCGAGACAAACAAATAGCCTTTGTTTATCTCGCTGATATTTAATTAGATAGATAAAAACCTATTACTTAATACTCATCCTCGTTGAAATGTAGCGACGTTGTTGAGAACCAAGCAGTTGTACTAACCACTTCATTTATTGATCGTTTTATTTGGACTAAATAGTCTGTAAAAGGCAATTCCATATTCATACGAGGTTACTTATTATTTATGCCGCAAAAGTACATATTATCTATCTATCAAATCTCCAAGAAAACTTATCAAAATATACTTCTTCGTCATAAAAGATGATACTCATCTTCTTTTCTCTTTATTAAACCATTAGTCATTCAATATCTTTATAGCCTTCGCAGCGTCCCATTCAGTAATGCCTATCAGAGTATCTGTCAGAACAACATGGTCTTCCTGTTCTGGTAACATGTCATCAAAATCATCAATGATGACATAGTTTGAGACTTTACCTTCATGTCTTGACAACCACTCTTTAATTTCATTCCCTCTACATACTCCTAACTGGAATTCTTCAAGATTTGCATTTAAGAGAATCTCATCACTAACAGTATTAGGAGTTATATCAAGAATATGCCCAGGAAGGTTCCGCATTTTCCACATTTCCCTTAATTTAGGGACTCCATAGAATTTCCAAGAAGAGGAAATCACAATATCTGCACCTGTCTCGTCAATAATATGAGTAAGATTTGCTACAGCTACAGGGTCAAAGGCATAGCCATACTCGTCCTTTGGAGTGTCTTTAGTCATTTTACTATGCCACTCCTTAGTGTTTATTACACCATCTATATCTAAAAATATTACTTTAATCATTCAATTGATGTTTAATTATGTGTATCAACAGTCATTAAGTCAATAAACATTTTCACTCTCGCAAAGTACTCGCGAATCGTTGTCAGATACGCAAGTCTTGACTTGGGGTCTTTAGCTATATATGCCTGAATGTTCTCCACGTCTAATCCCAGATGCTCCGCTTGATAAATGGCCCGCTCATCATGGAACTTCTGCGAGATGATGGTGAAACTCTTAAGGCCATATACCTTGTTGGCATTGATAATAGAGCATATCGTCCTGTAGCCCTTGCCGTCCAGAAAGATTGCACTCGCTGGCACACCACGTGCCACCAACGAATCCCTCATACACTCAGTCTCATTGACACCATCCAGACTATGATCATCACCACTAATCAATATCTTCTCAATCTTCCCTGACTTATACAACTGCTCTGCCGCATCAATGCGATATACGAAAAAGTAGTTCGTAATACGTCCTATCCTCGCTTGCGGAGTTGTTCCCAACAACAGCCCCACCTTATTGTATTTAATGCTGTCGATATCAGAGAACACCTTTCCCTCAGCATTGTTCACCACAATCTGATTGCATATCAGCATCAATGCAAGACATACAACACCCACAACACCAATAGTCCACGCACATATTTTGATTACCTTCTTTTTCATACTTAATTCCCTTTTCTGAGATTTATCAGAATACAACCAATCATAAAACTCATCAACTTCGTTCTCTGAACCAAAATCAATAATTGCGATATGATATTTTATCAAAAAACGAACTATCTTTTTATAGATTATGTCTATCATCTTTTTTATTTTTTATTCGTTTTCGATAACTTCCCCAATCATATTTACAATCATTGCAATGATATTTTTGGGGATTTGGTGGTAGGATACATCCGTAGAAATAAGATTTCTTATCCTTAACAAGAATTTTTCTCCTTTTTGCAGGATACCCATACACTATTTTTGTAACATTTCTGCTTTGACAGTTAGGACAAAAGTCTCCGCGTGAATTATCAAGTTCAAGTGGTGTTTCTGAAATCGAGTATAAACTTTTGTGTCTCTTAATAAACCATGAATTCTCTAAGTAAATAGCCCCAATTATTAAAAATAAAATAAGTATAAGCCACTTCGCGTTCATTAAGGTGTTTATTACTAATGGGTTCCTCAAATCGCCTTGATCTGTTTTCCCTGGAAGGAAAATCAAAAAGAACGCATAAAAGGGGATTAGAACTCTCCATCCCGATTCTTGTCTATCGTGACATCTTCTAATAGTCTGTACTATCCCAAATAATGTGAGAAGGATAGAAATGATAGATCCTAACTCAGAAAAGCCTTCATCAATAGTTGTAAAAATGCAAATCAAAGGGCATAAATATATACCTCCTAATGAAGTAAATAGATCCAATAATAATTCTCCCCAAGTTATACTCATAATTGGATGGCAGACGAGACATCTATTATAGTTACAAAACCAATCAATATAAAAGAAGCCTACCGTCAATATCAATAATGACAAAAAATAATTAAAACGGCCTGTTCTTCCATTGAAATATTCAATCACCTTTTTCATATATTCATTTAAATTTAGGATACCAGTTTGTATTTTCACAATGTTTTTCCCATACTATATCAAAACCAGGATAATTCAGCAATACATTATCAGAAACATTATCTGGCAATACACACTCAGCTTCCTCATGCCCACACATTCCTAAAGCATGATTTTGATTCTTTAGTTGAAGGAGCTTGGTTCGCTTAACCATATTTGTACAATTGTCATAATACCTCTTGATGTCTGAAGGCATGTTTACTGATAACACACCTCTATAATACATCCATTCATTCCAAAACTTCTCTTCCTTTCGAAGAGATTCTTGATAGTTAGCCTTGTTTTCCAAATAATCATCCTTACCAATAGTCTTTATATATGCAGAATACGCATCATTTATCATTTCCTGTGTGAATATAGTCTTGCTAAACCACACTCTCTTCCCTTTTAGATGAAGCAAGAGCTTTTTAAACGATGTCTCACGAAGAAGTACACTCTGTCTAAGTACATCATCAACATACATCGAAGTTGAACTGCCATGATCTTCACAGTCAGCAACATCTCGGACAGCCTTCTGATAATTAAGCCAGATGGTCTTTTCCTTTAGAAGTTCGTTCTTATATTCTGGTAGCACGGTAATTAGTTCCTGAAAGCTTTTCTCTATGGAATTATTATAATTAAGGTACCAATTTCCATGAATCTCATTCAATTCTGCTTGGTCACGATACTCTATTTCGTCACATTCAGATTCCATAGAATCTCCCGCCTCGCAGGTACAATGAGGAACGGTATCAAGTAATATCTTTACTTTTTCCAAATCGGATAAGCTATCCCACACTTCTTCCCAAACAGTACCGCTCATAGAATATTGATGGAGTAATATGTCCAGGATATGCTCAGGTGCATGTCTTTTAAGATATTCCTCCTCTATTGTTTCATTGCTGTATAAGGACAAATCTTCCTGCACTACTAACGAGTCAACCCCAGAAGTGTCCTTAGAATCCGTAAAATGAAATTCCTCATCCATTCCTACTAAAAAAAAGAGGAATGCAAATGTAAATACAATGCCATTAAATATCCCGATTAAGTACGAATTCCTAATTTCTTTCTTCATCTTAATCTTTATTTTTACAAACCGTATCTACAACAACGTCTTGATTTTTATCTTATTATGGCAATGGAACATCTTTTGGAATACTACGTATCTGCTCAATTCCTCTTTGCAGCTCTTCCTCATCAGCATTCCTAAACCATTTTACTGCTTTATCGTATATTTCCAGTTTGGTTCGCATAATCCTGATAGAGTCCTCTAGCTTAGCTATTCTCTGGTCTCGCTTAGCCAACTCAACACCGTATTCATCTTGAGTGTATCCCCTTTTGAAGAGTTTTCCCCATGATACACCTAATATCAATACAACTGCCATTACGATAATGGCTACTAACATTATCTTTTTCATAACTCATAACACAATAGGGCCGATGTGCACTTATTCTTCATCTATTAATCCTTGTAAACCTGTCCGTTTGAAACTTGCAAGGATTTTTCTAATAATCCCCATTTTCTTCCGTTTCTGTTCTCTTTCTTCCTCCTCCTGAAGTAATACCCTCATTTCTTCTTCAGCATCACTTAAATTAGAATAAGGGAATCTGATATCACCCATCAAAGGTTCCTCTTGTTCGTGTATGATATGTTCAATTTCACTCAATTCCTTTCTAGACATTAAAGGGTTATTGGCGCCTCTAAAAGGATCAGATGGTGTGGTAGAATGTCCTGTATCTTCATTAGTGGCATTCATCAGGCTTCCTTTCAGATTATCTCCTTCATCCATTGACTTTATTTGCATTGACTGAATAGCGTCAATGCCAATGTGATCTGTTTCAATAATTGCACCCTTAGCCTCTTTTTCTTTGAGTTTTTCCATAAGTTCTGCCGCCTCTTTCTCACAGAAAGGACAAGTACCAGTACACTCGCCCTCATATGTACATTCTCTAGGCTCATAGGGTATACCATTGGCTTCAGCCATTCTTTTTCTTATTCCCTTAAGGAATTCACATTTATCTTTACCTGCCATAACACTTTACCTTGTCGATAATTATACCTATTATAATCTCATCAAGCCCATTGTCTGGTTTAACACGGAACCATCATCATAATTATCAATTTTATCATTGTCAACTATATAATTAAAAAAGTCGATTCTTGTAATCCCCATCTCTAATAATTCTTTTTTGCTATTCTCCTGATCTAAAGTTGTATTGTGATTAGGAATTAACGGAATCCGACAGACAATATGTTCAGCCATACCTTTCTTAATTAACCATTTCAGATTATCTATTACCTGGTTGTTATTCTTCCGTGTATAGTTCATATAGATTTCCGAATTCATATCTTTAATATCTACGATGTACTCATTTATATATGGCAATAACAGTTTTAAATGCTTTCTTGGAACATTTAGAGAAGTCTCTACAGTAACATTCCATCTCTTTGCACCCAATTCAAGAATATCCTTGATATATTGGCTATTCAGCAAAGGCTCTCCACCCCCAAATGTCACTCCACCTTTAGTAGCAATATAATACAGCTCGTCTTTTCTTAATTCTTCAATCACCTCTTCTGGAAGCATACGCTTTACTTTCTTACTCGTATTATGGCATTCAGAATTTAGACAATATCTACAACTAAGAGGACAACCATAAAATGCAACCAATGCTGTTATTCCATGCCCATCTGTACCCATTCTCAAACGACTGATTCCCAAAATTGAAGTTTGATAGATATAATCTGGCACTATCTTGTAATTTATGGAATTTAAATGATTCACCAGACTTGTTTCGTCATGAAGCAAAACTTCTCTAGGTCTTGCTCCCCATGCTTCACTAACAATTCCTGCATCTTCCAAATCGTCCATAATGTGCTCTGCACAATTATAGCCGATTTGAAATCTTCTTTGGAGCTGTGAGATGGAACATTTTTGCTCTTTGACTATCAAATGAGCGGCATCTTCAAATAGAGAATCTACAAATAATGTTTCAGATTTATTCATATCCGTCTGTTATTTTCATTTGTTTGCAAAGATACTTAATTAGACCTTTGCAAACAAGAAAAAACAGACCGCAAGGCTTGCGGGATTTGAAAATTACTCCCAGATGACCAGATTGCGAGGCAGGATAATCTTCTTTTCCTCGCCTCCCTTACCTATGATATAATAATGGTCCACCAACGAGGCATCAACAAGAGGCAGGAATGCAGCCTTGACACGAGAACACTTCTCATTTATGGAATTAAGCAATGGGTTTGTCACATCTTCAATGCTCTTAAGGACTCTGTCGTTAAGTCCCAAAGGCTTTATCCGATTATAAATGTCAGCTAACTCTCTCCTGTAATCAGGCAACTGCTTAAAGGCGATACCCTCTGGATGGCGAAGATACAGCAGATAGACAGCCTTCGTCATTGGTTCCATCTTCACCTCCTTGTTGTCATAATCAGTTAGGAGTACTGCGCAATCCTTCGTAATAGTAATTCTGCTAAACTTAATCTGATGTTTCAGTTTGTCGTCATGGAATCCCAGACGCCAGATAGTCTTGTCACATCGCTGACCCTCATAGAACTTATACAACACTTCGTTGAAGATGTCATTAGGCGATACCAGATCAAACAGTGTCATACAGGACCTGACTTTCAGTACATCAGGGAACCCCAAAATGTCTTCAGCAGACTTACTGCAATCAAGCAAAGTCTGAGATATCTCACGAAGACGGACACCAAGCACAGGATGTTCCAGATAGGCTTTGGCCTCCTCTTTACTACTGATACCATAGAACTCAGAGTTGTAACTATGCCCTAAGCCTTTTATCTGAGGGAATATATACCAAATCCAATGACCTTGCTTTAGTTCATTCTTGATTTCTCTCAGAGCACCATCATAATCATATTTTTGTGCCTCGATGAATCGCTCTAAGTCATATTTGGTTTCTCCACCTCCAAGCGCATTCACAAAACTCTTTGGCAAACTGACATTCTTCAACTCCAGTGCATCAATGAAGAACTGGGCCATTTCTTCATCATGGTAACCAGCAATTCCACAGCCCACACGAGTAACCAAGAAGAATAAATCTGGATGCTCCTTGGCAAATGTGACAAACCTGCCGACAGCTGCTCTTACCTCTCCGTCTTTACGGATATTCTTACCATAATCCACAGGGATAGCATAACACTGACCTTGCAATCCTTCTGACTGACCCCAGACTGCCCCGAACCGCTTACGTGCTGTTCCTGAAGCTCCACCAGTATGATAGCCAAGTGCGTTACTGCCAAAGACGAATATCTGATTCGGCAACAGACTGTCTATGTAATCGGGTGTGAAACCCATATACTTGTTCTCTTCCATAACTTTACATAATTACAAGTGAATAGTCGTCATGACCAATAAGTCCTTTCTTTCTTAAACTTTCCAGATGGCGTCTAAAATTCCCGGCATTCTTGCAGTTCAGCAATTTACCTATAACGTCTTTTTCAAAGTCGGCTTTCCTAAGTCTCATTGCTGTCTTTATAAAGTTGCTGTCTTTTGTTTGGGCATTGACTGCTTCAAGCAGTTCCACGCGAAATGAGTCTTGATGCGTTACTTCATACATCATTAACAAATAATGTGCAAGGGCATCACTACAGGCAAACACGATACAGTCTTTGTCAAGCTTAAATTTGCCTACTTTGAATCCCTTTTCATCAGTAGAATCCTTGCAATTAATCAAGAAAGGTGGCTTGTTAAAATCCACAATCCGACCAAAAGTATGATGTAATTTACCAGTATTCTTATTATAACAGAAACCGACACTATCACCATAGCTAGCCCATCGCCCATCCTTCCAGATGACAACTAGGGTTGCGAAAGAACCTTCATCATAGAACTTGTTTAGCAACATTCCTCCTTCTTGCTTGGCAACCATCTCACATTCGTTATAGAAGGGTTCCCAAATGCCATCAATCCAGCTATCAAAAGTTGAGTAATCCGTGATGGGTTTCTCTGGTAGATGCTCCACCAGATAATTTGACCATCTATCAGCAAATACGCCGCCACCACCAGCGCCATCAGAAACAGCGATCCATTCCTGCGTGGCTTTGGCGGCATCTTCGTTAACGAGGTTTTCCCCTAATTTTGCTATTGACAATACTCTCATTGGTTCTTACTAATATTTGTTGGCGTTCCAATGTCCATCAACTGAATAAGAGTGGACATGTCCGTATTCATGGCCATAGCCACATGTCTCTTTGAATTTGTTTCCCCTCTAAGACCAGATACCATATCATTATATCTTGAGGGCAAGAGACTTGACATACTATAAAGCCATTCGGCATATTTGTTATCTGTTTCATCCAGCTCTGATTTATCTGTTGGCAACAGGATCTGTTTGTTGGCACCTGGCGTAATATGGATATTCCATAGCAATACGTTACCATCATTGGTAAACATAGCCTTCAATTCGTCAGCAAGCTCCATGTTAACACCACGAGGATTGACTATACCGTTGAACTCACCATCAGTTATGTTGATGATAGTAGGAGGATAGCAGTCTTTGTCATGATGCTCTTCCATCCATTTTTCCAAAAGTTCTCTGGCCATCGTAAAGGCTTTGTTGGCACGTGTATACTTCCCGGCTGCCACAGGCTCTAACCATTGAACTTCCTCTACTTCCTTGACCTGAACTCCTTTTCGTGTTCTAACCTCCTTCCGTGTAATAATCTTCGTATACGGATGGCTCTTTAATTCCTCTGGTGACACAAAATCGCGTCCTTCCAAGGCACCTTTCCATCCATAGGTGGCATCATCGCCATAGCCAATGACAGCAATATCATAATAATGTCGAGTTTCTCCCATCTTGACACATCTCAGAACCAATTCGTTTATTTGGTTGTTTACTATTCTCGCGACAGCTTCGGCCATAGTCATATTCTCACCTCTGAAAGTTGTAGAACGGCTCATAGAAATAGACTGATCTACCAGGAAAATGAAAGCTGTTGGTGTATTCCTTGTAATCTGAGCTGTATATGGAACTTTGACCTGTAACATCTTAGGCTGCGCAGGAATAGGAATGCCAAAATTGCCTATGTTCGTAATATATTTCAGAGGAATGAAATGCTTTACAAGAACTTCTGCCTTGTAGTACATCTTTGCTTCCTCGCTCATATCAAAGTACCTGCGACCCCCAAACAAACCAAAGTGTACGGCTTTCAAGTCATCAAGTGTTCCACCAACATTGGCACCATTCTTCGTCATGTTTCTATCTGCATACAAGGTATCTTCCCATAATGCAGCTTCAATATCAATCTCCAAAACTACAGGGTTGGAGATACGCCCATCATCCATTGCCACATACATCATTGGATGATCAGGAACAAAACTAAGTCTGGCATAGTATTCTAGTCCGTCACGTTGATCAAGCGAACGAGATGTTCCGCTACCACCAGGTTTAGCTATCTGAATGCCCTTATCTTCGCAGTCTTTCCAAGAGTATAGTCCTCCATTTTTAATAATAGACTCTAAATTGTCTCTATCTGTAAAGTGATAGAGTTTATTAATTCTTCCTTCTTTGAGCACTTGCTCAAACTCTTGCCAATTACTCTTCTTCTCCATAACCATTGTCATTATTGATTAAACAGATCTAATTGTAAAACGCTCTCTTTGGTTGTATCATTATTTGATGCCTCCACGTCGTCGTATGGATATATACCTTCAGCGTATGCCTTTATCAAGGATGCGTGCGATAGTGGTTTCTTGGGATTCTCCACGTCAGAATTTGTGTCATAGTCCAATAAAACAATTGTTTTTGTCTTACTGGCTTCTCTCAATCGTTCGATGATGTTGGCCGCCTTATTCTCCAACACCCAACGATAAGTCGGGATATATATAAGCTTCCTAGCTTCGATATAACCTAACAATTCTGTACCATCCACGCCTTTACGATGTCCCAGCGGCTTCCCAAAACGTCGCACTGTTCGTTTGATATTCTTCATCGTGTCGTTTTGGAACATCTGGACGTCAACATCTGCGTCTTCGAACACCTTTAATCCTTGCCAGATAGCTTCCACGCAACTTGCAGTATAACCCTCGCTGAATGGCACTGGGATGCCCCCATGCGGATAGAACGGACTCAGCTTCACCAATCCATCCTTCGCCCCGCTGGTCACATCTGCCAATATCGCATCCGGATATTTCTTCAATATCGTCGCAGGCTTCTTTCGTTTCGATTCAATGACAATCATATCATATTGGTATATATTCGTTGTATAAATCAATTCTCAATGTTTTATTGACTCTGGAATCATTGAGTTTACAAAAGAAATATGTCTATCTTCTTCCTTAAAGAATTCCAAAATCATCATTTTGTTGAGGTATAAAGTATCAGTCTCGAATGTATTGTTGTATTTCCCTTTCTGCCAATTACCTTCAAAAAAGGCTTTGGCAATGGGCCATATTAATTGTTCAATATCATACAATTTCACATTTTGATTAGGGAAAATAGAGGCGCATTGTTCACCAACTGAGAAATGATGCAATGCATGAAAAATGCCACCTACAAAATCATAACAGCCAAGACGTTTCGTAGATTCCTTAATATGACGGAATAGATCTATGCGTAAGATATCATCTAGGAATAATCCATCCTTTTTACATAGTAATAAACAGAATATATCATTTGATAGATAATCTGTAAAAGATTCTTCATCCCCATACCAGCCATGATTTAGAGCTTGAAGGAATAATGCATGGATAACATCTTTTGCATTGCCTGTTCCAAAAAAATCTGATGATTCTTTCAAAGCATGAAGGTAATCACATTCTATTATAGGAATAAATCCCAGAGAATAAATCTGGAATAATTGAAGGTTATCTGACAAGTTCAGTACATAGCAATTGTTTATAGCTGTCTGTACGCAATATGAGTTTTTACTCTCATGTTTTGCAAGATCAATCATCTCCTTTTTGATGATGGGTTTTATTTCGTCATATTCTTCTATAGTTACTAATCTCATATTTTTTTATGCAAAAGTAAAACAATCAAATGTCATATGCAATTATCTAAAAACAACCTTAAGCATTTCTAAAAGCCCTTATTATTCCATCACTCGATAAATATCATCATTACCCTTCCTACATAGTGTGAGTAATAACGCAGTTTTCAAATCAACGACATCGCCAGGTGTTAAAGAACTTTTTTCATAAAGTGGGATATAGGTCTGTCCTCCAGATTTCATGAAAAAACAGACGCTATTTCCATATTGCGAAGGAACAACCTCAGCTCTCTTTACTGCTTCGATTTCATCAATACTAAATAATCTTATATCTTTTACGTTCCACGCATTATCTCCATTTATATTATATACAAGCTCGACTTTTCGATTATTTATCTCCTTATAAACTATTACAGAGGTTGAATTAATCATTCGTCCAACTGAATCAAAAATGAAAGGCGATATATTTTGTAAATCATTGGAGCACACAGCCAACTTATCCCCCCTTCTGATTTCAAAACATACACTATCAATACTATTCTGAGAGATTCCAAAATAGCGCAAAGAAACATAGTCGTATTTATCTGGAAATATCAGTGGATTTGTGTTCTTTTTACATAGACATATTTGAGACATCTTACTTTTTTTTATCTCAACAAAATAACCTTTAGGTGTCCAATACATATTTCCAAACCCATCACACTCAAGAAAGTCGATATATGTTGTTTTTAAGTCATCGCTTTTTAATGACCATTTATTTCCTTTACGGAAAGCCAAATAACTCGTGTCTAAATATGTGTCACAATACATGCGCATTCTTCTGATATCATCATATTCTACTTCATCTTTCGGGTATCTTAGAATATATTTCCCATGTAAATTGTATGAATCCGGATTAAACTTTTCACATGTAAATGATGTGGTTAGAGTTCCGTCTTTATCATATCCATGTATGGTAAATGTGCCATCGGAATTCTTAATAGCAAAATAGCCAATATAATCCTGATAATTATCAAAAAAGTTTTCTCTTATATCTGTCTCATAGCCATCGTAATCAAACCATGTATCATATATAAATGGAATTATTTGCTTTTTAGTAGTACCATCATCTATGACTACTCCCATTTTCCCGTTCTTCTTTATGATCTTGGAATGAGGTTGCCACGAAGCATATTCTTTATCCTCACAAGCTTGGGAATTCTCTGAACAACAGGCTAAACAGATTTCATCTTCATCTACTTGCTCGAGTAGCTTATCTTTATATTCTGGAAGTAGTTTTTCAAACATTTCTATTGTACCTTGCGGTATATAAATAGATATAAGTTTACTACAATTAAAGAAAATATCGCGACCAATTTTGTTAGGAATGCCAGAAAAAGATATTGATATCAAATTATCGCACCACATAAAGGCATTATCCTTTATATTTTCCACACTTTTTGGAATTTGAATTGACAAAAGATTGTTGCAACTTTGAAATGCACACGATCCAACTTCAATAAGAGAGTCTGGTAAACTGACATCTTTCAATTTTTCACAACCACAAAATGCGTCCCCACAAATCACTTTCACATTATTAGAAATAATAATGAAAGAGAGACTTTCACAGTGAGCAAACACATCATATTCTATCTTCGTTATTTTTCGGGGGAGTGTTATGCTGCTTAGACTTTGACAGCCATAAAATGCAGAATCTCCAATTTCAAAAATGCTGTCAGGAAGTGTAAATAAGCTCAAACATTTACAGTTATAAAATATATTAAGCATTGAAAATCAGTTACTTATACGTTAAACGGTAGAAAAGTGGATTGATGGCTTTGGAATGTGCAAAAAATAGGAGCAATTTTAACGTATTTAACTTTTGTTTAGGCTACGAACAATATATATAGTTATCGCCGAAATAGTATACAAGATGCGCACGGACTAGACAAAAAGTGTGAAGAAATCGAAGAAAACCAAAGGTTTTTGCTATTATTTGACTTTT
>Ga0256407_10008230_pt1 | contig 15394 bp, 13 predicted proteins | sample RumenRJG_04DNA_FD_193489 | JGI IMG/M metagenome (GOLD analysis project Ga0256407, IMG submission 193489) | Bovine rumen microbial communities from Lethbridge, Alberta, Canada - RJG_04 | ecosystem: Host-associated > Mammals > Digestive system > Stomach > Rumen | place: Canada: Alberta...
CTTCAACGGTCCACCTGCGGTTTTTCCCTCCTTTTGGTCTGCCCATATCTTCACCTCCTGTCCAAAGCATACCATGAAAAAAGTAGACATGCTCTTTTTGCATGTCTACTTTCATCTTACAGGTTCACTCCCGGCGAGGCCGCTTTGCTTTTTTGTTATTGTACCGTGAACTTGTATCCCAGTCCCCTGACAGTCTGTATGTACTGCGGATCCGAAGGGTCATCCTCTATCTTCTGGCGGAGTCTGTTCACGTAGACCATGATGGCGTTTTCGTCTATGATGGTTTCTCCCCAGATCAGGCTGTAGATCATGTCTTTTGAGAAAATCCTTCCCACGTTGTCGATGAAGAGCTTGACCATTGCGTTCTCCTTAGCCGAAAGAGGGATCTCAACTTCGTCCTTGTAGAAACGAAGAGTGTGAGTGTCGTATCTGAAAGGCCCGACCTCTATTATCGGATTGTCCTCGGATACTGAGCTGCGGCTTCTGCGGACGAGCGCCTTTGCCTTTGCGCCGAGAGTAACCGGGTTGAAAGGCTTGGTAATGTATTCGTCAGCGCCGATGTCCAGTCCGTACAGTGTATCGTAGTCGGCCTTGCGTCCGCTCACGACCATGATAGGAACGTTCTCCCCGCGGCCGCGGAGCTCGTGTATGACCTCGAAGCCGTCCATGCCGTGCATGTTGATGTCAAGAAGAATGAGATCGAAATCATTTTCCTCGACAGCGGCCAGCGCTTCCTCGCCGCTGGCTGTTTCTACTACATCGAAATCGTTGCCTGCCATGACCTTGCCGAGCATTGTGCGTACGGCCTGATCGTCATCTACTACAAGAACAAGATCTTTTGCCATAATAAACTCCTGTTTTACAGATAGAACTTTATCACTATATCTAGTATAATTATAATGAATATGACCAAATATATCAACAAGGAGTGTAGAGACTTTGCAGAAGCCGCAAAAAAAGAACAAAAGCAAAGAGCTGATCGGAATGATTGCCGCCGCGGTACTGATAGCGGCCGGCATACTGATCGTCGCCATGGCGGCGAATAATTTCAGCGATGAGATAGAAAAAAATCAGGACACACAGATCGACATGCTGATTGAAAGCTGTGACCTGAACATAACGGATTCCATCAGTCGTTTCGACAGCCAGATGACCCAGTTCACGGGATCCGGCAAGTTCATGGAAGATGTCGCGGTACACGATGAGGAGGGCGGCGCGGAGCAGCTTAAGAAGCTGATGCAGAATTCCGCGGTAAGCAACTACACTTCCTTTGAAGCCATGTTCCTTGTGGACAACGGTGAAATAGAAATATCCACCATGGAGGGCAAGGACTACTCCATAGGGAAAAAACTAAAGGGCAACATATACAGCTGTACGGACCATTCGGGCAACGGATATCTCGCCCTGCGGTACGACATGGATGACAGGATTTCGTGCTACGCGATAGTGGACATAGAGAGTGTTTACTACATGGCCGTGCGGCGGATCAACGCCGCGTCCGACAGCGTCATGCTTCTTGAAGCAAAGACAGGAACGCTTTATGGACAGAACGATGGGAAGCTCATCACTACATCAGATGTCGAGGCCATAAACAGCGCGGAGGGGCACAATCTGGTTTCCGCGCAGGAAAGCGGCACCAGGGAAATCATCACATATGAAAACAAGCAGGGCGATGCTGAGCGCACGACGAGAGCGATTGCAGTACCTGCGGAAAGTCTCGAGAACGGGATCTTCGCCATTTCAGCATCATCGGATTACGATGTGATAGAAGCGCTGGCAAGAGGCACCACAACAAAACTCATTCTTGGTTTCGTTCTGGTGCTGGCGGGACTTCTCATAGCACTGCAGATATTCCTGAAAGGGCGCCGTGAAATAATTGAGGTCGACAAGGAGCTCGAAGACCTCAAGGAAAAGAACGCCCAGATGGAGGAACTCAACAGAAAGACTCAGGAGCTGGCGCATCACCAGAGGCTGGAGACCATCGGTACTCTAACGTCCAGCATAGCCCATGAGTTCAACAATCTGCTTACTCCGATAATGGGCTACAGTCTGATGACTCTTGAGCAGCTGCCGCAGGATGAAGGCGGTCCGTATGACGACGTTCTGGAAATCTACAATGCTTCAGTTAAGGCCAAGGATATAATCTCGCGCCTGTCTGAGCTTTCGCGTAAGAATACCGAAATGAAATTCCAGACGATCAATCCGGACGAGCTTGTCAACAAAGTTCTCCACGTCACATCACCTGCGCTGCCTAAGAACGTGGACATCTTCAGAAATCTGAACTGTTCGGATAAATACATTGAAGGAAACGAGGTTCAGATTTCCCAGCTCATACTGAACCTTATCATCAACGCGTTCCAGGCTCTCGGTGAGGAAGGCGGCGAGGTTAGAGTCACGACCAAACGCGTCGGCAGCGACATATTGTTCGAGGTCGCCGACAACGGGCCGGGAATAAAGGATGAAATAAAAGAAAAGATTTTCGATCCGTTCTTCACAACAAAGGAATCGGGCGCAGGAACAGGGCTCGGTCTTGCGATCGCGCTTCAGGCAGCGGAGGATCACAAAGGAAGGATGGAAGTTGAATCCGAGGAAGGCAAAGGCACCAGCTTCAAGGTCTACATACCTGAGCTAAAGGTGACTTCGAAGAACAGGATAGACTATATAGATTATTATGAGGAATGATGGAATTGTAAGAGTATATACTGACGGCGGCTGCGCGGGGAACCAGAACAGCGAGAATCTGGGAGGCTGGGGAGCCATTCTGGAGTTCGCGAAAGCCGGCGGTTCGGGAGATGGCGGACAGACTGTCAGCAAAGAGCTGTACGGAAGCGAAGCCAACACCACAAACAACCGCATGGAGATGACGGCTCTGCTTGAGGCTTTCCGCGCGCTTAAAAAGGACGGACAGCAGATCCAGGTGTTTTCGGACAGCGGCTATCTCATGGACTGCTTCAGAAAGAAATGGTATGTGAACTGGCAGGCCAACGGGTGGAAGAACGCTCAGAAAAAACCTGTCGAAAATCAGGACCTCTGGAAGGAACTTCTGCCGTTTCTCGATAGGCATGACATTGAGTTTTTCCGGGTAAAGGGACATGTAAATCTGAACAGCGAAAGCGTTGACGTCATGAAGCTCTACGGGAAGTTCTGCGAGTGGAACGGAGGCGGCTTTTCCCTCGATGAATTCCGGTACATCACTGAAAAGAACAACCGGGCGGACGAGCTTGCCAACGAAGGAATAGATGAGCTGAGATAAAAGCAATAAAAAAGGGCTCTCACAGAGAGCCTTATTTTATTGCATGTTTTCAAATTTTCTGGTCGCTTCCAGATAACTCTGCAGCGTGCCCAGATGCACGTAGTAATAGGAAAACCTGTCCTGCTTCTTCACCTGAAGCAGATCGGCGTCGAGCAGTTTCTTTACGTGCTGGGAAATTGTGGCCTGCGCGTAACCGAACTGCTGAACGAGATCCTTGTTGCATACGGGTGTGCGTTTTTTGTTTTGTTCCATTATATAACGGAATATTTTGATGCGCGCCGGATGTGCCAGCGCGTCGGAAACCTGCGCGATGATAAGAACTTCTTTTTCCTGCAGTTCGTCTAATTCCTTTCTCAGTCTCATAGTTCTGTTTCTCCCTCTTTATTCGTATAGTTTTTTCTGTTCAATCAGGTTGAGTATCTGCTGCGCCATGAATTCGTGTCCGGCAGGAGTCGGGTGAACACCGTCCAGATACGCCAGATCAACGTCGCCAACATCAGCGATGAAGTCGTTATAGAGACAGTTCATGTCGACAAACGGTCTTCCGGTTCCCTTGAGCATTTCAGAGAAGTTCTTCAGATCGCGGTTCACCGCATCATAGGATATCCCGCATCCGGCAAGCCACATGTAGCCGGCCTTGCCCGCGTCCACGGGAACAGGCGTTATATAAATGGAAGTGATTCCTTCCGCGTCCGCCTGCTTAGCGAGATTCTCCAGATTCTCAAAGGCTTCCTCGGGGGCTGCTTCTCTGTAGATGAAGTCGTTTGCTCCCGTATGATAAAAGACCATGTCCGGCTTATGGGCCAGGACATCCTGTTCGAAACGCGCGGCGATTCCTGCGGTGGTATCGCCGTTGACGCCTTTGTTGATCAGGTCGAAGCCTGTGCTTTTTGCGAATGAAATGGGTTCACCGGAGCCGTCCACGCCATCCTTGAGCATCCGCCGCAGGACGCCTGTGAAGCTCTTGCCTTTGCCCCATGGATATCCCACCACAATACTGTTGCCGATAAATACGATCTTCTTTCTCATGCTGTCCTCTTGTCGCTGCCATCGCAACCGTTGCATCGTTTATTGACTATGCTTATTCTACCACAGAGGTGCGGGAAAACACAGAGGCGGAACATGCAAATATATTTGCACAAGACCTGCGGCGATGGTATAATAACCTCACTGGGAAAGGATGAAAGGGAATGAACGCAAAAGAATACCAGGCGATCTTGAGAGCCGCGGCAGAAGTTCTCGGCGGAGCGATGCATATCGTTAACTCCGAGGGCATTACGATCCTCTATAACGAGGAAATGGCGAAGCTCGAGAAGACGCAGATCAAAAACGTCATCGGCAAACCGTTCAGAGAGGTTTTTTCGAACATACCGGAAGAAGAGAGCACGCTCATGCGGGCGCTGAAAGAGCGGAAACCGACGAAGAATCAGCAGCAGACCTACCTGAACGAGTACGGCAAGGAGATTAACACAGTAAACTCCACAGTTCCGATTATCGTCGACGGCAAAGTCATCGCTGCCATGGAAGTCGCCAGGGACATAACGGAAATAAAAAACATGAGCGACACCATCCTGGACCTGCAGAGCGACCTGACCGCCAGAAAGACTTCAGAGGAAACGAGCGAGGCCAGGGATAAGGAGAAGGCGCCTCAGCGGGGAATACGGAGATACCGTTTCAGCGACATCATCGGTGAGAGCAGAAAGTTTGAGGAAACCATCGCCCGTGCCAGAAAGGCGGCAAACAACGATACGTCAGTCATCCTATACGGCGAGACAGGCGTCGGCAAGGAGCTGTTCGCGCAGAGCATCCACTACGACGGACTGCGTAAGAACGGGCCGTTTCTGGCCCAGAACTGCGCCGCAATACCTGAAAGTCTTCTGGAAGGCATGCTGTTCGGAACAGCCAAAGGAGGCTTTACCGGAGCGGAAGACAGGGCAGGGCTGTTTGAGCAGGCCAACGGCGGCACGCTGCTTCTCGACGAGGTCAGCGCCATGCCGATAGGCCTTCAGGGCAAGCTGCTGAGAGTTCTGCAGGAAGAATACATCCGCCGCGTAGGCGGGAGCAAAGACATCCCAATCGATGTAAGGATTATTTCGACCATAAATGAGCCGGCAAAGGAGCTTATTGACAGAGGCGCGCTCAGACAGGACCTCTACTACAGGCTGGGTACCCTGAGCATTACCATTCCGCCTCTCAGGGAAAGAAAGGACGACATTCCGCTGCTGATCAACTCGTTCCTCAAGAAGTACAACGAGCGGTTCGACAAAGAGATCTGGATGATTTCCGACGGCGCGGAGACCAAGCTGATGAAGCATGATTACCCCGGAAACGTACGGGAACTGGAGAACATCATCATGGCCGCCGTGTCCATGGCGGATGAAGGACAGCATGTACTTACGGACAGGGATGTGGAAATCGGCGGCTACAGCGAAACGGCGAACGCCTCCGGAAGCCATGCTGAGAGCTTTGTGGAGACAGGCGGCTCCCTGGCGGATTACCTGGCCGGCATCGAAGAAACGGTAATACGGCAGTATCTGGCCGCAAACGACGGCAATGTGTCGAAAACAGCGAAAGAACTGGGCATGCTGAGACAGAATCTGCAGCATAAGATCAGAAAATACAGCATATAGCAAAAATACTTGCATGTATAGCGCAAATATTTTTGCGAAATCACAGAAATTTGCGGCTGCGCTCTATCGCGCAAAAGCAATAAAAAGAAAAAGCGGCTTCTGAAACCCTTGACAGGCAAGGGTTTCGGCGAATGCAAAAACAATGTAATCCTCGTGCAAAGTTGGCACGGGGATTGCTTTATATAAGGGCACACAAATCAGTTATTAATTAAAATTTAATTTATGATGAAAAGGAGACAAACATGGAAAACGTAAAAGTAATCATTTGGGGACTCGGCGCAATGGGCGGCGGCGTTGCAGACATGCTGCTTTCAAAGAAGGGCGTAGACATTGTTGGTGTTGCTGGAAGAGAGCACAAGCAGGGACACTCAATGTATGAGTTCATTAAGACTGAAAAGGGCGACAGAGAAGATGTAATCATCAAGGCTCCGGAAGAGATCATTAAGCCGGGCGCAGCTGACATCGTAATCCTCTGCACTGACTCATTCACAAAGGAAGCATTCCCACGCCTCAAGTTCATCCTGGAGCAGGGACTCAACTGCATCACTTCAGCAGAAGAAATGGCTTATCCTGCTGCACAGAACCCAGAGCTGGCTGCTGAGCTGGACAAGATTGCTAAGGAAAACGGCGTTTCCGTACTCGGAACAGGCATCAACCCTGGTCACATCATGGACCTGCTCGTACTCGTTATGACTGGCTGCATGATCGACGTAGAGCACGTTCTCTCAAGAAGAGTTAACTCACTGTCACCGTTCGGACCTGTTGTTATGCATGAGCAGGGCATCGGCGTATCAGTAGAAGAGTTCAAGGAAAGAAAAGCTAACGGCACAATGTCAGGTCACGTTGGATTCGCAGAATCCGTTGGCATGATCGCTGAAGGTCTCGGCCTGAAGGTTGAGCAGTTCTCACAGGACATGAACCCAATCGTAACAGATGTTGACAGAAAGTCACCTTACGGCTTCGCAGCAGCTGGTTCATGCGCAGGCGTTGCTATGGAAGCTGACGCTGTTCTCTCAAACGGCATGAAGGTTAGAATGGAGCATCCGCAGCAGATCGAGCCTGAACAGGTTGGAGTACAGACTGGCGACTATGTAATCCTTGAAGGAACTCCTGCAGTTAACATGGTTAACAGCCCAGAGGTTGAAGGTGGTCTCGGAACTATCGCAATGTGCGCTAACATGATTCCGCAGGTTATCAACGCTGAGCCTGGTCTGAAGACTATGATCGACCTGCCAATTCCTCGTTGCCTGATGGGTGATGTAAGAGACAGAATCGATCCTGCTAAGAAGATCGTTAAGTAATTAAAACAACAAATCAAGATTAACAGACACGAGGCACCCGGGGACTCCCAGAGTGCCTCGTATCAGCAAATAAGGAGAGAAAAAATGGCAAAAAAAGGCGATTGGGTTCGCATCCACAGCATCGTTCTGAAGGCAGAAGAGAGAACAGCTAAGCTGCCTGAGGATACAAAGCACTGCGACCTGGAACAGTGGACAAAGGGCTTCCTGCTTGCAGACGCTGAAATCGGCGACGAAGTAGAAGTTGAAACAGTTGTAGGCAGAATTGAGAAGGGCACTCTGATCGACGACTTCCCATACTACGATCACAGCTACGGCAAGTTCGTTCCGGAGCTGATCGAAGTTGACAAGGTTCTCAGAAAAGAGATGGCAGAGATCGGAGGTGAAAGATAATGACACTGGCTAAAGATTATGCTTCCGTAATGGGAAGATCCAATGACATCCAGAAAGACGCTCTCGGACTGGACTATGCGGAATTTGAAACATCTCCTATCGCGTTTGACTATGACAAGCTCATGACCTCCACTGGCTACACCCTCGAAGAGGTCAACAGAGTTCAGAGCCAGTTCGGCGTAGGTAACACTCCGCTGCTGGAGGCAAGAAACCTGACTAAGCTGGCGCGTAAATACGCAAAGCCTGGGTTCGGCGCTAGAATCTTCATCAAGGACGAAGCTGCCAATCCATCAGGATCATTCAAAGACAGAAGAGCTGCCTGCGCGGTTTACCACGCTAAGAAGCTGGGATACAAAGGCGTTATGGCTGCTACATCAGGAAACTACGGCGCTGCAGTAGCTTCACAGGCTGCTATTCAGGGCCTCAAGTGCATCATCGTTCAGGAATGCTACGACTCCCACGGAGTTGGACAGCCTGAAATCGTTGAGAAGGCTCGTAAGTGCGAAGCGCTCGGAGCAGAAGTTGTTCAGCTGACAGTAGGACCTGAGCTGTTCTACTCCTTCCTTTCAATCCTGGAAGACACTGGCTACTTCAACGCTTCCCTGTACTCACCATTCGGTATCGCGGGCGTTGACACACTGGGTTATGAAATCGTAATGCAGTGCAGAGAAAAGCTGGGCAAGGATCCGGACATGGTAGTATGCACAACTGCAGGCGGCGGAATGACAACAGGTACTGCCCGCGGTGTCAGAATGGCTGGCTGCGACGCAGAGATCGTTGGCGCATCCATCGACCTGTCAGGTCTGTCAATGGCTTCAGACATCGACTTCAACAAGAAGTCATGTACAACAGGCCACACAGGATTCGGCGTTCCTTACGCTACAGATCCTGACCACAGTGACGTTCCAAGATCAGCTGCAAGACCGCTGAGATACATGGACAGATACGTAACAATCACTCAGGGCGAGATCATGGAAATGACAGAGATGCTGGCTCAGCTGGAAGGCATCGAGAGAGGACCTGCAGGACAGACTTCACTGGCCGCAGCATTCTCACTGGCTCAGGAACTGCCTGAGGACGCTATTCTGGTAGTTTCCGAAACAGAGTACACAGGCGCCGGCAAGCACGTACAGCCTCAGCTCTGGTTCGCTAAGGAAAACGGCATCGAAGTTAAGCTCGGCGACCCTAAGGACGAGGTTCCTGGCAAGAGCGTAGTACTGCCGTCAAGCCCTAGACTCTTCAAGTACAAGGAAGCTGACATCAACCACTTCAGACAGTCCCTGATCAAGAAGGCTGTTAAGAAGGCAGGCGTAAAGCCAACTGATTCAGACCTCGAATTCCTGGCAGAAGAGACAAAGACAGACGTCGATTTTGTTAAGAAGACACTGGAAGAAAACGGATTACTGTAAGACGGAAACACGGAGGGGAGTCTTCTCCCCTCCGGATAAAACAGTCTGAAAAGACAAAGGAGAAAAAAGGATGAGAAGAGAAGACGATTTTGCAGAACGCAGAAAACACATCGCAGATCTGACAGATGAAGAGCTCTACAACAGATTCTGGGAACTGGTTGACCAGGTTGTAGACCCTCTGCTTGAGCTCGGAAGAAAGAACACAACTCCTTCCGTAGAGAGAGCTGTTCTTCTGAGAATGGGTGTATCATCACTGGATACTCAGAAGGTAGTTGAAGGCTGCATGGACAGAGGTCTCATGGGACATGGTGCTGGCCACGTAGTTTACAAGGTTATGAAAGCACACGACCTCTCAGCGAAGGAAGCAGCAGAGAAACTCGTTGCAGGCGAATACTGGGACGAAGTAGTAGCAAGTTTCAAGTAAGGAGGTAGAGAGATGTCAGATTTCAAATTAGCACCTAACGAAAAGTTAAACATAAAAGAGATCCTGAAGGACCTCGACAAGTATGAACCAAGAAGAAGAGGCTGGCACTGGAGAGAGCCGGATCCTGGCTGCAAGCTTGGACCTTTTGAATATCATGATTGTTCAAAGCCTCTGAAGAACAGCGTAGGACTCCCTCCTGCAAAGTACTTTGAAGATGCTGACCCGCAGCCAATGCCTGTCATCACAACTGAGATTGCATCCGGCAGATTCGAGGACGATATCAGAAGAATGAGAATGGGCGCATGGCACGGCGCAGACCACCTGATGGTTATCAGACATATGGGTCAGTCCCACATCGACGGCCTGATGGAAGGTACGCCGCAGGGTATCGGCGGTGTTCCTATCACTCGTAAGCAGGTAAGAGCACAGAGAAAAGCATGCGACATCATCGAAGATGAAGTTGGCCGTCCGATCAACTATCACTCCTACGTATCAGGCGTAGCTGGTCCTGACGTAGCAGTAATGTTCGCAGAAGAAGGCGTAAACGGCGCTCACCAGGACCCTCAGTACAACGTACTGTACAGAGACATCAACGCCATCAGATCATTCGTAGACGCTTGCGAATCAAAGAAGATCATGGCATGGGCGCAGATGCTCCAGATCGATGGTGCGCACAACGCTAACGCAACGGCGAGAGACGCTTGGAAGGTAATGCCGGAACTGATCGTTCAGCACTCCATCAACTCAAGATTCTCAGAAAAAGTCGGCATCAGCCCTGATCTGATTTCACTTTCAACAGTACCTCCGACAGCAGTACCTGGACCTCTTATGTACTACGACCTGCCATACGCAGTCGCACTGAGAGACATCTGCGGCAGATACAAGATGAGATGTCAGCAGAACACGAAGTACATCTGCTCCTCTGCAAGAGAAGCAACAGTAACGCACGTTCTGGACATGTTCATCTCCAAGCTGACTTCCGTAGACATCCAGTCAACAATCACTCCTGACGAAGGAAGAAACGTTCCATGGCACATCTACAACATAGAAGCCTGCGACAATGCGAAGCAGACACTGATCGGTATGGACGGTCTCATGGAAATGGTTGAACTGAAGAAGGATGGCCCGCTGAGAGAGAACGCCAGAGAGATCAAGGAAAGAGCTCTCCTGTTCATGGAAGAAATGGTCGAAGCAGGCGGATACTTCAACGCTGTTGAAGCCGGATTCTTCGTTGACTCCGGAAAATATCCTGAGAGAAACGGCGACGGTATCGCACGTAAGCTGGACGGCGGCGTAGGCTATGGATACATCTTCGAGAGAGAAGATGACTACATGGCTCCTGTAACAGCACACTTCGGATACAACAATGTTGAGCAGTACGGCGGAGATCCTGAGAATCCATCAGCGCTCATCGGCGGATGTACATTTGAAGACAGAAGCAAGATCGTTTACATCGACGAACTCGATGAGGAAGACAATGTAAACGTAAGACTCGAGAAGGTTGCCAAGTACCACAACGGCGAAGCGATCATTCCGGAAGTTGAATGGTGCGGAGACGGCATCATCCTGCTGACGATGTGCATTCCTACACACGCCAGAGCTTCTGAGGCAGTTGCTCTTGAGATCGGTCACAGACTGGGACTGGAAGATCCTGTTGTTATCAGTAAGGAAGTTCTCCATCCGGCAGAAGGCACTAGAGTTGAGATGAAGGGTAAGGTTCCATTCGATATCGATCCTTCCACACTCGAGATTCCTGCACCGCCGCATCACCAGTCAGATGCAGTTCTCTACAAAGAGTTCGAAGAGCATCCAATGGTAGTTGTATGCGGAACAGTCGGAAATGACGAGCACTCCGTAGGTCTCCGTGAGATCATCAACATCAAGCACGGCGGAATCGAGAAGTGGGGCGTCAAGGTTAACTACCTCGGCACTTCCGTTCCTGTAGAGAAGCTGGTTGACGCAGCAGTTGAGCTGAACGCGAATGCAATTCTGGCATCAACGATCATCTCACACGACAATGTTCACTACAAGAACATGAAGAGAATCAACGAGCTGGCAATCGAAAAGGGTATCCGCGACAAGGTCATCATCGCAGCAGGCGGAACACAGGTAATTCCTGAAGAAGCCCGTGAGACTGGCATTGACGAAGGATTCGGAAGAGACTCCCATGGAATCGACGTTGCGACATTCCTCTGTGAAGAAGCAATGAGAAGACGTGGAGAAGAGCCACCTGAAGTACAGGAAGTAATCTAAGGCGACTCTAATCTTAGAGACACACTGGGCCGGGCGAAAGCCCGGCCCTTAATCAAACAAACCGATTTGAAAGGTAACAGAAATGAAAGTAGATGTACTCGTAGCAGAAATCGGATCAACGACGACCGTAGTAAATGCATTCAGAAATATAGATAGTGAAAATCCGGAATTCTGGGCACAGGGACAGGCGCCGACCTCGGTGCTGGAAGGTGATGTCAGAGTGGGCTTGCAGGGAGCGATTGATGATCTCTGCGCAAAGCAGGGAATTGACAGTCTCGAGTATGACGAGATGCTCGCCACATCATCGGCAGCAGGTGGACTGAAGATGACGGTGCATGGGCTGGTCTATGATATGACAGCCAGAGCAGCCAAAGAGGCAGCGCTTGGAGCAGGCGGCATTATCCACTTCGTGACGGCAGGAAAACTCAGAAGAACAGATCTTGCGAAGATTAAGGAGATTCAGCCAAATCTGATTCTCATCGCAGGAGGCGTTGACTACGGTGAAAGAGATACCGCCATCGACAATGCAGAGAAGATCCGCAGCCTCGGATTAAAGACGCCTATCATCTACGCAGGTAATATTGAAAATCAGGAAGAGATGGAACTCATCTTTGATGAAGAGTCCGGACAGAAACTCTACAATGTAGAAAATGTTTATCCTAAAATCGATGACATGAACGTTGAACCGTGCAGGAAAGTCATTCAGGATGCATTTGAAGACCACATTACAAATGCCCCGGGAATGGAACACGTCCGCGACATGGTCAATGGTCCGATCGTTCCTACCCCTGGCGCAGTCATGCAGGCGACGAAGCTTTTGAATGAGTGCATCGGCGAAGTTGTCGTCATAGACGTCGGCGGCGCGACAACAGACGTCCATTCCGTATGCAGAGAATCAGATAACGTCGCCAGAATTTTGACAGCACCGGAGCCAATGGCAAAGAGAACAGTTGAGGGCGATCTGGGCGTCTACGTCAATAGAATGAAAGTCATCGAATCCATCGGTGAAGAGGAATTCCGTGAAAAGGCAGCGGAAGCCGGCTTCGATCCGGACAAGACGCTGGAAACCTACAGAGCAATTCCGAAGAATGAAGATGAAATCAAAATGGTCGAGATTCTGACGGAGGAAGCTGTCATGAAGGCAGTTGACCGTCACGCCGGCCAGATCAGATACATATACGGTCCGAGCGGACGCAGCACGGTTGCTGAAGGCAAGGACCTTACGCCGGTCAAGTACATCGTGGGAACAGGCGGCGCGCTCACGAGGTTGCCGCACCGTGAGGAAATCATGGGACGCATCTGTGAATACGATCAGACCGGGACAAAACTGTTCCCTACACATCACGCGAAGATTGCTGTAGATAACGATTACATCATGGCGTCGCTGGGCGTGCTCAGTGTCAAGCACAGAGAGGGTGCCATCAAGCTGCTTGAGAAATCGCTGGGCTTCAAGTTCGTCAAGCCAGAAGAAAGTCAGTACGGCATCAAGACCACTTCGCAGCAGAGCGCGGTAGCAGACGGCCCGGCCATTCTGGCCGATGTGGCCGCAGAGCTTGCCGAGAAGGACGCAGACCGCGAAGCGATGATCAAGCATATTCTCGAATGCGAGGAACAGGGCTACGACATGACCGCCTACAAACTGGACTACGGTCTCATAACTGAAGAGGAAGCTGAGGCGATTGAAGCCGCAAAAGCAGCGGAAGAGGCGGAAAAGGAAGAAGAGGCCAGAGCCCTTCGTGATCGCGGCATGATTAGAACGGACGACGTTCTCAAAATGACGAAGGAAGGACTTCCGACCTGCAACAGAGAGTGTCATCTCTGCATGAGAAAGAACTGCAAATTCCGCAAGGAATGCTAAGTGAAAACATGCGATACAAACAGTATTATAAACACGAAAAAACCGGGGCCCCTTTCCCCGGCTTTTTCATTCGTCATCATTATCATTATTATCCGTTTTGTGAGGAGGTGTGTCTTTCGACACTGTTATAATAGAACACTTAAATGTCAGTTATCGGTCGTTTATGTGAAGCATTTGTGAAGAACTATGAGAACAATTAAAAAAGTGCTATACTGATTCTGGCCGACAGGAGGGACCGGGAAAACAAATGGCAAATGAGATAGATATGCTGCATGGATCATTAATGAAGAGGATACTTCTCTTCGCTCTTCCGCTTGCTGCAACCGGGACGGTGCAGCAGCTTTTTAATGCAGCAGACGGAATGATCCTGGGACATTTTGCGGGGAGCAATGCTCTGGCGGCTGTCGGGAGCACTGCTCCGATAATAAACCTCACAATCAATCTGTTTATCGGCCTGTCCATCGGCGCTAATGTAGTCATTGCCAACTATATCGGGCAGGGGCGTTCTGACCGCATAAGCGACGCTGTGCACACGACGGTGCTGCTCTCTCTGATTGCCGGAATCGTAATCGCCCTCGTCGGTATCTGCATCTGCAGACCGATGCTGAATGCGATGGATTCACCTGAGAACGTCATAGATCTTTCAACCGTTTATCTCAGAATATTCTATGCCGGCATGCCGTTCATGATGCTATACATCTACTCGTCGGCAATATTAAGAAGCAAAGGCGACACGAAGCGGCCTCTGCTTATTCTGCTGTGCTCAGGTGTTGTTAAGGTCGGTATAAGTTTGTTCTTTGTTATCGCACTCGGTATGGGCGTCAAGGGAGTGGCGGTGGCAACAATCATCGCCAATCTGCTTAACAGCGGAGCGCTGATCTATCTGCTGAGGCGGGAATCCGGACCGTTCCGCCTTGACCTGCGGAAGGTCAGAATCAAGAAGGAACAGCTATCAAGAATACTGAAGATCGGAGTGCCTGCGGGAGTGCAGAGCATGGTGTTCTCCTTTTCGAATGTAATAATACAGTCAGCGATAAACAGCTTCGGGGCAGACGCCATAGCGGGTTCAGCGGCAGGAGTCAATTTCGAGTTCTTCTGCTACTTCGTGCTGAACGCTTTTGGCCAGGCTGCCGTAACCTTCACGAGCCAGAACTACGGCGCGCGCAACGCCGACCGCTGCAAAGAGGTTTTCAAAGACTGCATGATACTTGGCGCGGTCGCGATGCTCATCTGCAATTTCGGATTCTATTTCGGAAGGGAATTCTTTGTCCTGGCCTTCACGACGGACGCGGTCGTAATTCCTTGGGCGATGCTCAGGTTCAGGCACGTTCTCATCTTCCAGTGGATTGCCTCGTCATATGAGATAAGCGGACAGTGTTTGAGAGGCATGGGGCATTCGCTGCTGCCTGCTCTGTTCTCAGTCCTCGGCTCATGCGTACTGAGAATCATATGGATATACACCATATTTCAGTCATTCAGGACCTTCGAAATGCTCCTCGACATCTATCCGATCTCATGGATAATAACGGGAATCGCGACACTGATCGCGTACGCCGTAATAAGCAAAAAGGAATTCAAAAAAATGACCTGCTAGACGCAGGTCTTTTTTATTAGTCCGGATGCAGTCCGTTACAATCTTATCGAAACCTCTCCGCTCGTCAGAGTCTCTCTTTCGCCGTCTTCATACTCGACCATGAGACCGCCGGCGTCATCTATGCCCAATGCAAAGGCAGACCGCCCGCCCAGTTCTACGGTCGGGTCCTTTCTGTATTTGCCCGTGTAGACAGTTATTTTTTTGCCTGTTACAAGAGACCGGTCGCGGTATGAATCCATGAACCCCGAAAGGTCTTTCGTATAGCGGATGAATTTCTCAATT